>ERZ1292625.2667-Hain-H41-01um-R1-2667-length-15990-cov-5_pt1 | contig 15990 bp, 17 predicted proteins | sample MGYA00564400_ERZ1292625 | MGnify/ENA primary metagenome ERZ1292625 (study PRJEB36523, sample SAMEA6512639) | groundwater metagenome | collected 2019-01-08 | study: AquaDiva: Metagenomics assemblies of 32 groundwater samples | reverse complement strand
CGCCGTCGACACCTTCTTCATTCCTTCGAGCTTGACGCCACGGCCCGCCTCGCGCAGCGAGGCGAAGAGCATCTCGACGGGGACGCCGATGGTCTTGTCGTCGACGTCCGTGTAGAGCTTCTCCTTGGCCACCGCTTGGATTGGACGATCTTTCTGGATCGGCTGCCGCACGCCCGTGCGGAGCTCCTCGAGCGTCTCGTCCGACATCCTCGCCATGAGGAGTGGGGAAACGCCTGCACACTTCACTTGCACTCGCAACATTAGAGTACCTCCTGCGGTTTTACGTCCGCTAACGCTTTAAAGAGCGTCTCAATACACCATGCATCGAGATGCCATTTTTTAGCACAAATAGTACATCTAGTCAATAACTCCACCTCCTAACATCTGGTTATTTTTATAGAAGACAATTGATTGGCCTGGAGCGATTGCTCGTTGAGGTTCGGCAAAAATAACCTTATCTTCGTATACAACACATTTAGCAAGCGGCGCTCGATATCGAATACGCGCGTCGCATTCAAAAGGAAAATTTATTTTCTCAATCCAGTTTGCGCCATGATACGCTAGCTCTTGTTTATATAAAATTGGATCCTGATCGCTTTCTGCGACTACTAATGTCTGCGTATCAGCATTTTTCTCTGCCACATAGTAGGTAGCACCCCCACCGGGAGACCCGATACCGTGACGCTGACCAATTGTATACAATTCAATTCCATCATGTTCACCCACACGCTTACCTCCGGCTGTGACGATTTCGCCAGGATGCGTTTTGATTTGATCACGCAAAAAATCTACCATACTGCCCTCGCCAATGAAACACACACCTTGAGAATCTTTTTTTTCTGCGACTGGCAAATTAAACGACCGCGCAAATTCGCGCACCTGCGACTTCGTATATTCACCAACTGGAAAAAGAGAGCATTTAATGATATCGGGTGTCAGTGTCCATAAAAAATAGGTTTGATCTTTGTTTTTATCTTCAGCGATAAATAATTTATCATTTTGCTTTTTAACATAATGACCTGTCGCTACAAAATCTGCACCTTGTGCCATAGCCCATCGATAAAATAACCCAAATTTAATTTCTTTGTTACACATCACATCGGGGTTTGGTGTACGACCCTGTTGGTACTCCTCGAGTAAATAAGAAACTACACGCTCATAATAATCTCGCGAAAAATCTAACGCACGAAAAGGAATCTCAAGTTGAGCTGCTACCCGTATCCCATCTTGTCGTTCATCTTGCCATTTACAATCAAACCGAGGATTTGCCCAACCTTGCATAAACACGCCAAAAACATCAAAGCCCTGATCTTTTAATAGGGCTGCTGAAACCGAAGAGTCTACCCCTCCAGACATTGCTACATAAACCTTTTTGGCGCTCATTGTGCTAAAAACTATACCATATAACAGATTTTCTGTCTTGCTAAGCAACTTGCAATATTCTATAAATATGGTATAATACCGACATGAATGAACAAACATTGAGTAACGCCAATCCTCTTTGCCCGCTTTGTAATATAATTGACCTTGGGAAGAAAAATGACTTATTGTTTTGTGATGGTTGTGAGATGTATGTGGGAAGCCCAGATACATATGAGAAAACTTTTGGTTCACAGCATATTCAATCCTTGCTACGACAACCAATAAGCCACCACGAGCCTGGGATTGAACTCACTGAAGCGTTTGTATTTTGGTTTGCACTTTCTTTCGTCACTTTTATTGTAAGTATCGAAGCCGGTCTCTTCGTTTAGAATAGAATCCGACATCAAATAAAACTCCCCCACTTTCGTGAGGGAGTTTTATTTTACCTAAAAAGCTGATACACTCTTTTTATTCTATGGAAATAATAAATTACGATGAATTTAAAAAGGTAGATCTTCGAGTAGTAAAAATCCTTTCAGCCCAGCGCGTTGAAAAATCTGAAAAATTACTAAAGCTCGAAGTTGATCTTGGCGTCGCAAGCGATGGGACTCCTCAGACTCGTCAAATTATCGCAGGCATCGGTGTCGCATATGCGCCAGAAAATATTGTGGGAAAATCAATTGTCATTGTTGCAAATCTTGCACCACGAATGCTAATGGGTCTCGAGAGCCAAGGCATGGTGCTTGCTGCACACGGAGATACTCCTATTCTTTTGATGCCTGAGCGAGAAGCTCCCTCAGGTTCATCAATTAGCTAAGTACTTTGCTTTATTTTTCTTGTGCTCATCAAATGTACGAGCATAATGAGTGACCCCTTCTTTATCTGACAAATAAAACAAGTACGGGGATGGCGTTGGATGAAGAACAGCCTTTATTGCTTCGAGTCCTGGGTTGCCAATCGGTCCCGGAGGAAGCCCTTTATGTACATATGTATTAAACGGCGTATCGCGCGCTAAGTCATCAAGTGTTAAGTCTTTGCTTCCTTTCCCGATCTCATATGCTAGTGTCGCATCTACTTGAAGAAGCATTTTTTTCTCAAGCCGCGCCTCTAAGATTCCTGCTACCACTGCCTTATCTTCAGGAGTTTGCACCTCTCTCTCAAGGATGGATGCAAGGATAATAATATCGTAGAGAGATTTACTACTTGAAGCTACTTCGGGCAGTAGGGGTTCAATTTTTATTGAAAAATTTTCAACCATTGTATCAATGATTTCTGTGGCATCAGCATATTCATAAAAACGATATGTATCTGGGAATAAAAAACCTTCAATTGTTTTCTCTCTTGGTATTGAAGAAATGAATAAGTGCCCTTCTGGCTTATACTTCTTAACTGTCTGCAAAAAAGAAGCGCTTGCCGGCATATTATTTCGCGCAAGTGACTCTTTAATATCGACGGAATCTGCGCCCTCAGGCACAAGAATCATTGTTTCTTTTTGAGGCGCTGAGACAAGTCGTATAACATTAAATAGAGACATCGGCTCTGAAAAAATAAACTTTCCAGCTGCTAAACGATTCTCGATACCACCTATATACACTGCCCAAACAAAAAAGTGTTTTGACCGAATAATATTTTGCTTCTTTAAAGAGATTGCGATGTCTTCAGCAGTTGCTCCTCGCTTAATAAGTACCGGTTCAGTGTTGATTGGTATTGGCGGTAATATAATTCCCAAGCCATATCCTGAAAACAAAAAAAATGCCACAAAGAGCCCTATGGCAACCTTAAATATAGGAAACTGCTTCATAAAATACCCCACGTCTGAAGCTGGTCAGATTCTTGATACCACTTTAAACCAATATCTGTTCTATAAAACATATTTTGTAACATAATGTTTTTTATACGCCGATATGCCTGATGCCGAGCTTCTTCTACCGTACCGTTTGAGCCCGTCACAATCAAAGCATAGCCTGATTCACCTGCTAAATGCCAATCGCCGTCAACAAGCTTTACATCGCCAAGATGCACGCCATCAAGATTTTGCTTTTTAAAAAGTATTGATGAGTCTTTATAAATACTAAATTCTGCACGGTCGTCGTATGGGAATGGAGGAACTGCGACCACAACACCAACCTGAAAGCCTTTTTTTGTCTTTAAATCGTACTTTTCTCCCCTTGCCAAAGAATACAAAAACTCTCCCCACGAACTTGTAACCCCCTCCATTTGAATACTAATTGTTGGATATCCAAACCGCGTTGTAAACTCGAGCGGATAAATACCTTTGGCATTCGCCACACAATTAATATCTATGTACCCTACATATTTTGATTCGCGCAGCTTCTCGAGCATGCGTTCAAGTGTCGCCCGAAATAAATTATTTGTTTCCCCCCAAAACATCAGTGTGCCCATCTCGCCCGTATACGGACCGATGTCACCCGGAAATAATTTTTTGTGCTCAAAATTAATATTAATTGGGGTGATAAAATCAGCACCATTGAAAAATACCCCTACAGCAATCTCTACGCCGGAAGCAAATTTTTGTAATTGAAAAATTTTAATTTTCTTTGACCATGTTTTTTTGTTATGCTCGAGCACCTCAATGAGATCCTTACCGTCTTCCTCATGCCCAATAAATAAAATGCCTTTCTGATCAGAAGAGATACTCCCCGAAGGCTTAAATACATACCGCCCTGGGTTTTCTTTTATAAAACCAATAGCTACATCAAAATCAGTAAAATTTGAATGAAGGAGCGTATTCATGCCAACGGCTTTCATTTCTGTTTGCCCAAATTCGCGATCTTCTTCGAGCATATCGGTATAGACGCTTCCACCTACCACAAGCTTTCCTTCTCGACGCAATGTGTCAGCTACCCGTCCAAATCCTGTGTCATCAAATACAATAACATCGGCCCAATCTTTGTGCGCCTTCCAATCAGAAACTTTCTCAAGAAATCCATCATAGACATCTTGATCGTCAGAGTTTGATATATAAACTTTTACTTCGTTTCCTTCTTTAAGTATTTGCCACGCAAGATCGCCACTTAAACTTTCCCACGATACAAACAAAAACTTTTTACAGAATTTCTGCTCTTCACTCATTATATTTTTATTGTAGAAGCATCACGCAAGATTACAAGGGTGCAAAAATATTTTTATCGTCGAATAATAGAAAAAACAAATGTTTTATACCAATGATCGGGCCTGAATTGATTTTTAAATACTGTTAATGCTTTTTCTCCTCCTCCCATATCAACAACGCGATAATTTTTTGACTTTAACCACACAAGATCTTCTAGATATAACAGCAAACCAAGATCTTTCTCAGAATAATCATGTAAGCCGACTGCTCCGTAATAACAGTCTGAGTTCGGCATAAGCCACCCCGCGTTTAACCCCCGCACTTTTTCATCAACTATAAAAACTCTCGCCTCACTCATCCCCGCAAAGTCAGCATCGACGAGATTATGAAAAGTATGTGGGTACGCTCTATCTGAAGCTCTGCGAGCCTTCTCCCACGCATCTATCAATGTATGTAATTCTAATTTTTCTCTGCTTTTTGCGTCAGCTATTTCGACCTTGTGATCCCGATAAAAACTATTTTTTGCGTTTCGTATACTTTTATAATGTCCCCCGGGCAGCGTAGGATCAAATAAACTCATATTCATAACCGGCCAAGTCAGAGAATAATTTATAGAGTTCGCCTTAACTGATTGTGGTAAAGCTTTGAGTAACTGTTTGCGAACTGGAGTGCGAAGCTCAAACCATATTTTTTTAATTTTTGGATCTTCAAAAACTTTTTCTATACATTCAACGATGCGACCCGCCGCTTTATCTTCGAGCATCACCGGCTCTGAGAATATATAAAAATCAGCATTTTTTCTATGAGTCATAAGTCCCGACCCGTCAGGCCACCAGACAAATGCTGGTTCTGCGCCTTTTTCGGTCGCACATAAAAACCAATCAACATTGTGCTCGGGAGCATATCCATAGAGACGGATTGCCTCACCGAGAGTTTTTTTTATTTCTTCTCTATCAATTATAAATTTCATTTTAATGCAGGGGCAGACTCAACTATAAATTCATAAACCTTATAGTATGAGTTTGGATGAAAGCGTTTTTTAAAGTCAGTCAGTGTTTTATTGCCTGCACCGAAGTCAGCTTTTTTATACCCAGCTCGCTTAAGCCACGAAAGCTCTTCGACCATCATAACATCACCAAGTGCGCGATCTGAATAATCGTGTAGCCCAAATGCCTTATAGTACTGACCGCCATTTGGTACCCGCCAACCGCCATTAAGTCCGACAATAATCCCATCAGATATAACCGCACGAGCAGTATCAAAACCTAAAAAATTCTCTCTCACAATATGCATATAATACTCATCGAGTGGTTCATCTTGCGCGGTTCGCCCTCGGCGCCACCGAGCAATAAAATCGAGAAGATCTTTTATGGAAAGTTTTGTAGCATCGAGAACTTCTATCGTATGCGCTTTATGATATTGCCGTACGAAACTACGAATATTTTTATATTTATTGCCTCGCAACTCTGGATCAAATTGATCAAGCTCAAAGATTGGTGCAGTAAGTATTTCTGACGGCTCTTGAGCTTGAAGATTGTCAGGCAAAGCCTTAATAAATGCCTTATATGTGTCTTCCATCAACTCAAGATTTGCCTGAACTGCGCCTTGAGCTTGAAATATATTCTTTAAAAAAATAACGAGTATCTCAACTCGTTTTAAATCTGGGGCAAGTGGTTCTGCGAGCATCCACCATATGGGTTCCTGTTTTTCTTTTTTCGCGAGGATTCCCATATCATCATTGAAACTGACAAATATATTGTCGGTGTCTTCATCGATCGCATATTTATAATCATACACATTGTGTTCAGGCGCATACCCATAAAGCGCGATGGACTTGCCCGCTACCTCATACAATACATCAGGAGAAGTTAAAAATTTTGGCTCAGACACGAGCATGAATAGTATTGTTTTTTATTGCTGTTACAGTAATGCCGAGCCGAGGGAAATGACATGCCCGGCCAGTCGTTCGGATGAGTGATCGCAGATGATCACGACTGGGCATGTGAGTGTCTTGATATGAAAGTGCTGATTTTTTTGATGAGGCGAAAAGAGGATAAATTGGATAATCTGAAACTATTTCTGGATATTTTGTAAGTGGTTTTAATATCTCATTTATTTTTTGACGACCTATCGCTTTATATTTACCTTTTTGTTTTTTTTGAATTTTTGATTCGAAGGCTAAATAATTATTAATATCTTTTTCAGCGCAATGCATCGTACCTTGGCAAAATTCTTCGCCACAATAACACGCATGCCTACAAGGGCTACATGTTTTATCAGGCTGCCCCAAAAGATAATTAACTGTTATTTCTTCGCCGCGTAATATTTTTCGAGTGGCAAAATATATCGTATGATCCCCCGCAGGATACATGGCAGTATTTGGGGTACACGAATGATTTATAAAATGAATACCGACAACTTTAGGATTCGCCAATATCATCACTTCGCCATTAAGTGGCATACCGTATAGGCCCTGCTTTTCTTCATCTTCTTCCGCGTCGGGAATTAATTTACCCAGATAGTCACCTATCACCGTGCCCGCGGGAATATCCACAGAGGCAAAAGCTCCGCGATTTTTTTTGGCAATTTTTTTTATTTGATATGAGTCAATTAAAAACATAAGAAAACCTAGCACCACCAAGTACTAGCCCTATATACTATCTTTTATTTCAACGATTTTATTTTATCGATGAGTTGCTTTTCATCGAGCCCACCCATCGAAAATAATTCACCATTTACGATAACACCTGGTGAAGACATAATGCCATGCTGCCCTACGAGCGCCTGCCCTTCAGGAGTTGTAACGCTTATATATTCTATAGCAATATCAGGAAATTGTGGGCGAATCTTCTCTTCAAGAAGTTTTTTTGCCGCTGCACAATGGGTACACCCTGGTGAAGTTATTTCGACAATTTTAATCATACGATAAATATATTGTACGATGACACCTTATAAATAACAATGCGTGAATCTACGAAGCGCACAAATTCTGAAATTCTTTTTCAAAACCATCGCAAATAGCTTTACGATCTGCAGGCGATTTAAATACTCCGTGAAGACGACCTGCGAGCCCTGAATAGCAATTTTGTTTATGAGCTGGATCAAGCATACTACAAAACTCACTCGCCTGACCTTTGAGCGCTGGGCCCCAAAAATCTACAATAACATTCATAGCTCCCGTAACACACCTGTCATAATAATCTGCTTGTGCGGGAACTTTTTTACAAATATCAAGAATTTTCTTTGGATCGCGAAGTGAATTACCAGCGGCATCACGACCAAAACTTTGATAACATACCGTAATCATATTTTCAGGAGCTTTCAGGCACTGACCGGCGACTGTGTCAAAATTATACCCTGCGAGTGTGAGCATCCAGCTTGTTTGCATTTGATAGCATTGAAATTGGACTTCATAACTTTGATCAATGACATTGCATGGAAATAATGGATCAGTTTTATTAACCCATGGCGTCTCGTGATCTACTTTGCCGACTCCTTGGCCTTGGCCAGTGACTACATTTTCCATAAACGCCCCACCAAAACATGATGTTTGCTCAAACGAGTCTTTTAACGACCGGCATTCTTTTATCGTGTTTGGTAAATCATAATCTAGGTATGCGAGTACACCATGACCAACCCCGTGGAGACACTCAAACAATCCAAAACTCGTATCGAAAAGTTTGCAGATACCGTCGATCTTTTCTGGCAGGTTTGAAGTACCTTCTTCAGTTAAGAACCACTCCATTGCCCCGTGATAACATCCTGAATGACATGATGCGTCGCACGATGGAAATGCTTTTTCTTTGTATAGCTCATATCCAATACGACCAATTTTATGCGCTTGGGTATGGCAATCATATTTTGAACCACCATTACTTTCTTGCACGAGTTTCTGCATTGCTGACTGAATACCTATTTTTTGAAGGACGCTTCGCAAGTCAGCATCTTTTAGAGCAACCTGCGTAATATTAATACTTGAAAGCTCGCCAGTACTTACTGGAACTGGCGGAGAATTTTTTTGATCAAGCGCTACTGGCTGTACGGGTGGATTTTGATTTGTGATTTGAGTTGGCTCTGGTGATGGAGGCGCTACGGGAGCATTTTGAATAGGATGACGAGAACCATACATAAGAAACCCTGAGACGATAACAAATACAACACCAATCATTATCGCATATGCTCGCGATGCTTGAAATATAGATTTGCTCATATTAATTTTTTGAATTCTTCAACGATTGGCATATTTTCGGGATCAAACCCATATCGTACCGCCAAATGATACGCCGCCCAATCTGCAATAACCAGTGTAGAAAAAATTCGCTCAAGGCGTGAAGCGCCATGCAAATCAAGACTTTCGACTGGCAATTCACGCTTGCGATATAAACTTTCAAGCACCTCCATACGCTTTTTAACTCGATCGTTATCATCAGAATCTCTCAAAAAAACAAAACGAAATCGCCCAACCAACTGATGTGCATCAAAGCCCGCCATCTCATTGTGATTTAATTCTGGAAACGAATTACAAAACGCAGGAACCTTGCCCGTCTCATTAAAAGTTATTTTCCAATTATACGCGATCGCATGATTGAGTCGCGATGAATATATGATAGGCACCGCGCCCGAAAGCCAACTTGCAAGTGCACGCCCTTGCTCTTCATACCGCATTGCGTCTAATGATTTTGCAATACCTGCCGCCTCCGTGAGGTTTGCATCATCGCCTAACATTTTTAATAGCGCCATAAAACTATACCCTCTCGCTGACCTCGGTTGAATGCCAGTATTTGGCAATAAAATTAAAGGTGTTTGATGTTTCTCGGCGAGTTCACCTAAAGTGCCCCCTGTAGTGATAACTGCAACTGGGATTTGTTTTTCAATTGCTTTTGTAAAAACATCGATTACTTCTTCGGTATTACCAGAATATGAGCTCGCGATAATTAAAGTTTTGCCGTGATACCCGTCAGAAATAATTGGAAGCCCATAATCTTGATAAATCGAAAGTGGTAATTCAGGCTTCCACGCTTTGAGTAGTAATGCGGCAAGCCCTGAGCCACCCATACCTGCAACTATTACATGCCCATACGCGCTAAGCTTTTCACCTCGTACAACTTCTGGCACATACGAAAATTGATTTGGAAAATTTTTAATCGTTTCGTGCATTGCTTTTAGTATACCACGCTACCGCATCGCACGCGCGATGGCCTTAGCTACTCGTGCATCAAATATCGAAGGAATGATATGTGCTGAATCTGGTTTTTTGACCAGACTCGCAAGTGCAATAGCAGCCTTCTTTTTCATCGCCATCGTAATAGTGCTTTTGCCTGCATCGAAAACGCCACGAAATACTCCTGGGAATACCAAGGCATTGTTAATTTGATTTGGAAAATCACTTCTACCTGTGGCAATAATGCGTGCACCTGCAGCACGCGCCTCATCAGGCATAATTTCAGGTATTGGATTTGCGAGAGCAAAAATAATTGGATCTTGTGACATCGTACGAATCAAAGCAGCATCAAGCGCACCCGCGCGCGATACGCCAATAAATACATCGGCACCGCGAAGTACTGATTCAAGATTGCCTGAAATTTTTCGTGGGTTTGTATGCGCTGCGAGTTCTTGTTTGTAGGCATCAGTATATTTGCGACTGGATGCCAGAACTCCGTGACTATCGAGTATAACAATATCGCGTACACCAGCTTCACGAAGCAAATATACGACCGCAGTACCTGCTGGCCCCGCACCGTTTACTACAATGCGCGCCGTTGCGATATTTTTCTTAACAACTTTCAAAGCATTGATAAGTGCTGCCAATACTACAATTGCCGTACCGTGCTGATCATCATGCATCACTGGTATATCGAGCTCGCGCATAAGCCGCCGCTCAATCTCGAAACATCGCGGAGCAGAAATATCTTCTAGATTGATACCGCCAAACACTGGCGCGATTGCTTTGATAGTCGCGATGATACTTTCGGTATCTTGTGTGTCGAGTGCTATGGGCCAAGCATCAACATTCGCAAATTTTTTAAAAATAATGCACTTTCCTTCTAGCACTGGGATTGCGCCCTCTGCACCGATATTACCAAGACCCAAAACCGCTGAACCATCAGAGATAACCGCAACACTATTTTTCTTAATAGTGTACTCTCGAGCAAGTTTTTTATTTTTACCGAGTAAGGAACTTACCGCGCCAACCCCTGGTGTATATAAAAGCGCGAGCTCGCGCGCTGATTCAATAGGCGCCTTGCTTTTGATTTCGAGCTTGCCTGCAAGTTTTTTGTGAAGTGCGATTGATTTGTTCATAGTATTAAAACCAAGCAATATACCCCGAGATAAGTACTGCGAGAATAATAATAATTCCTATCAAAAACCCGAGCGACTTAAATTTGCGCTTTGCAGAAATTTTGAAAAACCAAAACAACTGACCAAAAAGTGCGGCCGCCGTCACCAATAGCAGTAAATAGCCGGGCGGAGTTTTTATACCCTCAGGATCGATTATTAAGAAATGGAAGACTGCAGACGGGTATGCGATATATACAAATCGGTGAATAAATTTCCAAACACGAGGCGTGAGTTTTTGCATAGCCCAATCAGTAGAGGTCGAAGCCATAATAAGTAAAATAAAAAGCGCAAATGACCCAAATACAATCGGGTTTTCAAATGGATTAAGTACAGGATACGCAGCTGCAAGATCATAACCAAAAAGATAATACAGCGCCGTCTGCGAATGTAACAGCACAAACACAAAACCCGAAACCCCAAGATATCGGCGGAATCTCCAATATTGCGCAGTACGCGGGTACCACTTGAAAATAGCACTTGAAAACAAGGCTAAACCGATAAGTGTAGCCCCCGTAAACGCAAAACTTACTACCAACGAATTTGCGAGATCACCTCTTTGCAACCAATGATACTGCGCTGCAAATTCCAAAAGCCAAAACACAATCGCACCAATACTAAACTGAAATAGTGCCCACCAGTGAGTCGGCTGTGGCAATTTTTGTACCTGCTGTTGAGTTTGTAAAGAATTAGTTTCCATTTTTTAAAACTTGGCGGGCCACTCGGGTTAAGTACCCCGACTATCGGCAGTCAGATTCTACTTGGCGGAGAGGGTGAGATTCGAACTCACGATACCCTTGCAGGTATTCCAGTTTTCAAGACTGGCGCTTTCAACCACTCAGCCACCTCTCCAATTTTGATACCATATCATAAAAATCGAGTATTTTCCAACCCTTTATATACAAAGGTATTTTTATAAAAAAAGACCGCTAGTTGAACACTAGCGGCTTTGAAGCTATTTAGAACTTAACGATTTCACCTTTCTTGATGACTATTTGAATCTCACCTCTTATCTGCGTGCCGTGATACGGTGTCCAACCGCACAGCGAGTGCATTTTGGTATGGTCGAAGTGTGTGTTGCCTTGTGATTTGCACAAAATCAAATCAGCATCTGCTCCAGCCTCGATTCTACCTTTTTGGGGTAGTTCAAAAATTTGAGCAGCATTTCTGCTCGTGATATTTGTAAACCGCTTGCGGCTCATCTGACCAGTCGCTACAAAGTGATACAAGAGTGGTCCAAGTGTTTCGACGCCCGGCACACCACTGGGGATGTCTTCGTAGCGCTCGCTTGTCTTCTCGTGCCATGTATGCGGAGCGTGATCTGACCCGACACAATCAATAGGGCCATCTTCTGCGCAGAGATATTTTCGAAGATCGTCCATTTGCCTAAATGTGCGAAGCGGCGGATTCATCTTGTAAAAACCACCATCGCCCTGTGACAACCTTTCTGCGCTCAACGAAATGTGATGCGGGCATACCTCAACCGCGACTGGCAAACCTCTTGCTTTTTCTTCAGCTGCAAGTCTTACTGCCTCTGGTGTAGAAATGTGACACAGATAAAGCCTCCCTCCCGTATCCCTACAAATGCGAAGCGCCCTGGCGACTGCTCGTACTTCTGTCTCGGTATCGCGTAGCCTACAATGGTCTGCGACAATCGACGGACGACGCATCAGATCACTATTGCGAGTGATCAAATCTTCATCTTCGGCGTGAACGCCGACGACAAGATCTACAGAAGCCGCCATACGAAAGATACTCTCTATATCGCGATCATTCGCAACCAAGAGATTACCTGTCGTACGCGCCATATACACTTTGACGCCGATGATGCCCGGGTGTTTCCTCGATTGCAAAATCTCGTTACCATTTTCAGGAGTCGCGCCAAACCAAAAGAATTTACCGACTTTGTGGTCACCGATTATAGCGATCTTTTCATCGATACCCGCAAAAGTCGTGAGCGGCTGGTTTGTATTTGGCATATCGAACACAGTCGTAACGCCACCTGAAAGTGCTGCACGAGTCAGGCAATGCCAGTTTTCTTTATCTGGATGCCCCGGAGTTCGCCCATGCACATGCGGATCAATGATGCCGGGGAATATATCCAGACCTTCAGCACGAATGACTTGGTAGTCAGCTCGATGCAAAGAACTCACTTCTCGAATCTTCCCGTCAGCGATAAATACATTCTGACGAGTACCGTCTGGCAGACAAGCACCCCTTATCTCGAGCATCGTTCGAGTCCCCTTTCTTTGAGTTGGGCGATATCTTTGATGCCATCACGCCTCATGAGTCTATAAAGACCCCGAGCAAGCTTCCTCGGAAGAAATGGCCCTTCAGTAAATCCAGCGGTCAAAATTTGAATCAAATCAGCGCCTGCTGAAAACATATGGTATACATCTTCAACTGTTCTGATACCGCCGACGCCGATGACGACAAAATTTTTCGGCATATGTGACCGAATATATCGAACTGCATTGAGACTCTTGTGCAACAACGGTTGCCCGCTCAATCCACCTTGGTATTTTTGCTCACTTCGTAACACACTATGGTCGAGTGTCGTATTCACGTCGATGATACCATCGACGCCATGCTTGCGGCAGATCTCCAACACATCGTCTCGCTCTTCCCATGACAGGTCAGGCGATATTTTTATGAAGATTGGATTTCTTCGCGGTATTTCACACTCACGCAATATCGATTCACGCTCAGCTACAAGCGCTTGCACCAGCTCATCAAAATATTCTTTCGCCTGTAACGCCCGAAGGCCGAGCGTATTCGGTGAACTAATATTGACCACAGTGTAGTCACCTATGAAATAAAAAGATCTCAAGAGATGGCAATATTCTTCAATAGCACGAGCCATTGGAGTGCCTTTTGATTTACCAATGCTGACACCAAAAGGTATCGCAAGCTCCACTGGCTTTTGTTTAAGTCTGATTCTGATGAGACTTTCTCCGTGGTTCGGAAAGTCCATCGCATTTACCAGCGCACGATGTTCTGGAAATCGAACAATACGCGGACGCGGATTGCCCGTTTGCGCATATCGAGTAACCGTACCTGCCTCTATAAACCCAAAACCAAAAGCAGAAATTGCCTGCGGTACCGCAATGCTTTTGTCGAAACCTGCGGCAAGCCCAATCGGGTTTGGGAATCGAAGCCCCAAAATATTTTGAGCCAAATGAGTGTTTGTCGAAGGCGTCGTGAGCCAGTTCAGGCCATGCAAAAGCATTCGCTGATTATTGATCATTTTCAATGCAGCTATCGCGATATCGTGAGCGATTTCAGGATCTTTTCGAGAGAAAAAATTGAGCATCGGTCGTGCGATACCTTTATACAGCATCGAGTTCTCCTTTCTTAATGTCAAAGAGCGCACTATTAAAAGAGATCTCTTTCTGCGCATTGTATACGCCAAAAAAAGAACAAAGTCAATTGTAAACTTGACAAATATATATAATTAGTGTACTATCACACGCGGAAAGGGTGGGAGCAAAAAGGAGGCTCCAATGAACAATACCTCGAGAAACATCATCAACTGGCTGATCGCAATCATTGCGCTCTACGGCATCTCCTGCCTCGTCGGTTGCGGTCCATCGATTCGAGATCGAGCACTCGAGCGTCATGCTATCTGGGCGCAACATCCCGGCACACAGCTCGAACCGAAGGGTGACGGGGTCTACTATGTCACCTTGCAAAATGGCGAAGTTCTGCAAATCGTCGTCACCGACAGCAAAATCGCCAGCAGCTCCTGCGCCAGAAACTGCGGAGGCAAGCCCAAAGAACAAAAAAAGCAAAAGTAGTAGCGGCCAGCACCCCCTGCGACATTCAAAAATGTCGCAGGGGTTTTTCATTTTATAAGATTTGACTTTTTACTCCTCAGCGCTAGGCTCATCTTAGAACTCACCTTGAAAGGAGCTGTATCTTATGGGCGTTATGCGTGGCGAGCGAATTGCCAAGGGCAAAACAAAAACTATTTTCGAAGACCTAAGAACCCCTGAGGTTGTCATCATCGACTCCAACGATGACATCACCGCGGGAGATGGAGAACGGCGACTCACTATCCCCGGGAAAGGCCGCTATTCAACACAAACGGCGGCTCACTGCTTCCACACACTGCGTCGTCACGAAATTCCGAATCACTTCATCGAGGTTGTGGGGCCTAAATCATTTCGCGCACATCGCGCAAAAATGATTCCTGTGGAAATTGTGATGCGACGCCGAGCGACTGGATCATATCTCCTGCGAAATCCGAGCATACCCGAGGGCACATACTTCGATGATCTTGTTGTCGAATTTTTCTTCAAAGACGACAAAGCTCACGATCCGCTGATGATCTGCGACCCCGCAGGCAACCAGATTCTTCTCTTTCATTCGCAGGAGCCCATTAACCCCAGATTCACTCAAGCGCTCTCTCCTGTCGAGATATTTCATACTCCGCTTTTCATTCCTATACTCGAATCCATGCGTGACTACGCCATAAGAACTTTCTATGCGGTCGAGGGGAGATGGCGACAACTTGATGTCGAGCTCATCGATCTCAAGATCGAATGCGGTTACACTGTTACAGGCAACCTCATAGTTGCTGATGTCATCACAAACGACGAATGGCGTATCTGGCCTGGGGGCGATAAATCAAGAGACCGAAGCAAACAGGTCTTTCGCAATGCAAAAGTCATCACACCTGAAATCATCGAAAAAATCAGAAGTAATTACGAATGGGTGGGTCGCGAAACCGCGAAGTTTCTCGAGTAAATACAACCCACAATACCAAAGTCGAAGCGAAGCGCTTCGACTTTTTTTTATTTAGCAATTATTACCTGCTACATACCCCGTCGTCCAACAAAGCTGCAAACTATACCCACCCGATGGTCGATCGATATTTAACATATCCCCTACTAAAAACAACTGCGGCAAAACTCTTGATTGCATAGTTTTAAAATTAATTTGATTGAGTGCAACTCCACCCGACGATACTACTGCTTTGTCCTCACCAAGCAATCCTGCGACATACAACGGTATAGATTTAAAAATACTAACAAGAGCTTTGCGTTCTTCTGAGCGCACACTATGACACGGCGTTTCACCATCAATATTTGCAAATTTTAATACTGGACCAACAAGAGCAGCGGGAATAAGTTTCGAAAGAACATTTTTAATTTTCTTGTTACTCTGCTCAACCAATAAAACTTTGAGAATTTCTCGAAGCCCACCAATATCAAGCG
>ERZ1292625.2664-Hain-H41-01um-R1-2664-length-16011-cov-10_pt1 | contig 16011 bp, 17 predicted proteins | sample MGYA00564400_ERZ1292625 | MGnify/ENA primary metagenome ERZ1292625 (study PRJEB36523, sample SAMEA6512639) | groundwater metagenome | collected 2019-01-08 | study: AquaDiva: Metagenomics assemblies of 32 groundwater samples | reverse complement strand
AATTATCAAAAACTGTCTGAAATTCTTGGTGCCCTTTTATTACTGGCTACTTCGGCATCCTTACCTCGGCGGGCACAAACCCGCCGATTTTCTTGCAACAAATGTGCGCCTCTCCCTTTTTACAAACTTGATATGATTCTCCCTCTAAGATACTGTTAAAAAAGTTGGGAGTGCATCATATGAAAAAACAGACGATAGAACTCGCGTCGTTCGGGGCCGCGATAGAAACTGCGCAGAGACTTCAAAACGAGGCAGAAAGAAGTATTTATCTGACGATGGAGGCTAACGAAGAGAAAGAGCACTCATTGCCAAAACAATACTATGAGAACCTTCGAAAAGTAATGGACAAAGGGGTTAAGGTCACGAGAATTGGCTTCGGCACGACTCAAGAATTCGAGACCCTGCGGGATCGAGTATATATCGAGCACCCGAACTACATGTTTCATCAAACCTCGGCGACCGACTATGAACGTATGGTCCTCGTCGATGATTCCAGACTGATGTTTCTAGTAGACGACGGCAAGACCAAGCGCAGATATTATTCTACAGATCCGGCACGGATTGCAAAATACAAAAAGTACTTTGAACTCCACATCCCAAAGAAAAAGTGAATAAAGTGGCAGGCCTCGGTACAGCGGTACGCGAGGCCTGTTTTCTTTCCAGCTTCAAGACCAATGCCGTATTACATACGTTCGAAACAATCGTATAGAAAACAGGCCCCCGATAAACACACGGGGGCCCGGACTTTCGCACAGCACAGGTGCCATTACGCGACCTTCTCACCACTTGCGATGATGTAGGCACCTTGTCCGGAGTCTTCGAGCGTGTGGTCAAGGGCCGTGATCGCCTGTTTCGCACGATCGCCACCTTCAAGCAGCAGCATGCTCGGCAGGACGGTACTGATTGTCGGAAACGTCCTCACGGATGGTCCCCTCAGCGCGCTCGCGGAGAGCATGTGCCTGACTTCGGAAGGCGCGAACGTCTTCGCGTAGATCAGGTATGTCTGATCGCCGGCATGCACGTCGAGGCAGTCAAGTTCTTCGTTGATCTCGGCGGCAAGTCCGACCGGCCACGGGAAGAACTCCCACGAATAGACGAGCGCTTCCTTGTTGTAGAACGAGAGCAGGTAACGCCCCCGTGGCTCGAGTACGCGTTCGATCTCGCCGACGACCGCCTGGATGTTACGCAGATCGCTCGCGGCACCGAAGTTGGCGAAGACGAACGATGCGGAGCAGTCCGGGAGCGGAATGCACTGTTCCCGATCATCGAGATGATCAAGATCTGCGACTTTGAACGTGGCGTTCGCCACTTTCTTGGCCGCTTTGTTCGCCTCCGCCTGCGCGATCATGTGCGGGCTGATATCGAATCCCACGACCGCTTCGAACGTGCCGGCAAGCCGCAACGCTTGTTGACCGGTCGCACAGCCGAGGTCGACCGCAAGCCCCCTATGCTGGAGCTTCGCGACCTGCTCGTTGATGACGCCTTCCTCGTAGCTGCGGTAGGCACTCGATGCAGTGAAGCCGGTGTCGTAGTCCTGGTCGTAGCTGCCGGCAACTTTCTCCGTCAGCTTGAGCAGATTCTGCCGACACATCTGGAACCATTCTTCCGAGTCCTTCGGGTTCGGCAGCGGATCATGCGGTTTCTGGAGCCGTATCATCTGCTGCTTGCATGACTCGCCGATGATGAAGTACACGATCGCTTCGACGAAGCTTTCGTTGAGGCCGAGCTTGCGCCCTTCAATGCGGAGCGCATCGATACGCTGGTTCTCGGTGTCGCGGCGGTAAATCTCCTGGTCGTCGGCACGCTTGCGTGCGCCGACGCTGACCGCGAGACCCATGCGGTGCGCGAGTAGCCTTAGCAGCAAGCGGTCCGTCATGCCGATCCGCTTACCGAGTTGATCAACGCTAAGAGATCGCAACATGACGCTTTCCTCCATTAAACGATAATGCCTTGGGCGTCGGATCCGCACAGCATACTGTGCTGTCAATGATCCATCTGGTTGGAAACTACCACAGAAGTGGTGCCTGTCAATCCGATATGAAAAAGCCCGCGCTCGTCGCGCGGGCTTGTTATTCTGGCGACCGATGCCATTCAGATGGTCGAGTCCATCTCGAACAGGATCTGCTGTCTTTCGTCAACGACCATCGCGCGGAGCATAACCGCCCTCACGTGGTTCGTGGCCCTAGCCCTCGGTCCAAGTTTCACTGCGATTTTCTGGCCTTTGAGCGCCTCGCACGCGGCGTCGCGTGCTTCGGCGAACGAATCCTGTGCTGTCGCGAGGTCGTACGCACATTGCCCGCTCGCGTGGAGCGGAACAAGCGCGCCGTCGACCGGCAGCATCATGCGCTGCCCGTTGTAGAGATCGAGCAGGACCGGAAGGAATTTCCCGGCCGGCGACTTGAAGCATGTGGTGTTTTCCAGCACCGACTTGGCGCCTTCGACATCTCTTGCCCAGTCCACTCCGAGACTTCCGGGCTCGGAACCCGCGATTGGCCAAGCCATGACCGTGTCTCCGTGTTGCAGCCCCACCCAACCTTGTATCCGCCACGTACTCTTGTCAAGACAAAACAAAAGTTGGCGGCAAGCGACTTGCTTGCCGCTGGTTCTCCACACTCATCAGTAGATGATGACGCCCATTTTGTCTTGGACAGCCGCCAGGGTTTCCTTGACGCGGGCACGTGCTGTCTTGCCTCCCTCGTGCAGAACTTCCCGCACGAAATCATTCCTGTCGGCGAGTTCAGCACGACGCTCTTGGAACGGCACGAGGATCTTCGCGATACTGTCGCAAAGCTTCGTCTTGCATGCGACGCAGCTGATTTGTGCGTTCATGCAGGCCTTCGCAATCTCGCGAGTTTCCCGTTCGCCCTCGGTGATCATCTCGTGCACCGCATAGACCGACTTACAGCGATTGTACGGATCACCAGGGTCGGTGACGTGCTTGCGCTGCTGGTCCGTTACACCTTTGCGTTTATAGCGCTCGCGGATTTCGGCCATCGGCGCATTGATGTCGATGGCGTTGTCCGCTTCCGACTTGCCCATCTTCTCGCCGTCGAGACCCGGTACTTTCACCATTTCGGCGAGCATCTTGGGCAGGACGAAAGTCTCGCCGAACCGCTCGTTGAAACGGCGTGCGAGTGAGCGAGCCAATTCTACGTTCGGCACTTGGTCCTCGCCGACCGGGACAAGCGTCGCCCGCGGCCCCAAGATATCTGCTGCCATCAGGACGGGATACGTAAGGAGCCCGAGGTTGATGTCGTCGGGGTTCTTCCGCACCTTTTCCTTGAATGTCGGTATCCTTTGCAGGTCACCGAGCGGCTGCATCATGGACAGGAGCAGGCACAGCTCGGAGAGTTCCGGGATGCTCGATTGCGCGTAGATTGACGCCGTTGCCGGATTCAGACCCGCAGCCAGATAGTCCTTGACGATCTCGACAAGATTTTTCCTCATCTCGTCGGGATTTTTCAGAGTCGTGAGCGTATGCAGATCGGCGACGAAGTACAGGCATGTGTTGCCTTCCCTCTGGTAGTCGACGAAATGACTGACCGCACCCAGCAAATTGCCGAAGTGCAGCCTCCCCGTGGCACGTATACCTGACAAAACGATGTCGGTCATGTTCACTTTTCCTTCTTGTCAAAGACCGACCTTGGTCCAAAATAAAAGTACATTTTTGCCGCACCTTGTCAACGACAGCCACAATGACACTCCGGCAAACGGGAAAATATGCTGCCCGTTCCCCGTTATCACCGGTTTGTTGACATCCTGTAGGAATAGTTTACGGTGCGAAGAGGCCAAGGCCTTTGATTTGGTCGTCCACAATGACCGGCATCGCCTGGTCATAGACATGGGTGAGAGATCATGAGAAAAAGCGTCCTGATAATTACCCCCAGCGGATGGAGGCCGCCCCAGACTGACCGCCTGGCCAAACGAATGCGCGGCTCAGGTGTCCGTGCAGTCATTGGCACCGGCCACCCCAGAAACCTCAGCGGCAAGGCCGCCATGGTCGTGCTCCTCGGCGGCAAGCAAGACATGGTCCAACTGGGAAAAATGGGCGAAGCCGCAAGAGCCGCGCGCGTGCCCATTATCTACGCGAACTTGCCCATTCCGAAGGCCGCAGTCTCAATACTGAAGCAGGTCACCCGAAAATCGCGAAAGAAAAGATGACCGAGGGCAGGTAAAGCAGTCACACAACACGCACAGTGAGCCGGCGACCAAGTCGCCGGCGTTTTTTTATTTTAGATATGCGAGGGACAACTGGCTTTTCAGCGACGCCCTTTGCGACGCCGACAATTCTTTGGAGAGCTTCGTCGCTATCACCTCGGTGATGATACCGCGCTGTGCAAGATGCGCGACCGTCGCGACAATGCGTCTCGCCTGCTTTTTGGCAGGCTTGGCCGCTACCCGTTGAGCGAGTTTCTTTGAGAGCGGGAGGCGCAGCTGTTTTTTGCGCCATGCGATGTGACTGAGAATGGCTTGTACATCAGCGCTGGTCACATGCTCCGGGTCGAGCTTTCCGGAATTGGTGAGTTTCCACGTGTGCCGGACGAGGCCTAAAATGCCGGTTTTTTCGATAACGTCGGCGTCGTGAACAATCTTCGCTTCGGGCGATGACGGCGCCTTTGTTCCTTCGTGGGAAGCCGCGCACTCAGCGATGCGGCCGACTTCCTGCGAGGTCAAATCAATTCCTTTGAGGAGCCCGCGAACAACGCGCTTATTTTTTTCAGGGTCGTAATCATTGCCGGTAGGCAGCGCCGTATCGTGCAACCACGCGCCCGCTTCTGTTATGTTCAAATCTGCCCCGCTTTTCTCGGCAAGAAATAGTGCAATACGCACGGCACGCTCAAGATGTTTATTACCTTTTGATTTACCGCCGAAAGCAGCGTCGTGATCCACTCCAATTGCGATTTTTTGTATCTTCCGTAGGATTTTTTTATCGAGCATGTTGCTGGTGATTATAGTAATTTTTTGAAGTAAAAGTAAACGGGTGGCTGGCTTTGATACTATCGCAGCCAGCGCACCCATTTTTTGACCACTCGGGTCAGCGTGTACATACCCACTCGTGTGCCATGTTCACTGCATCATCCACAGAACCTGCGTTTGATACAACGAGGCGGTTGGCGTTGCAGGGAAAATCGTCGAATACTCGAGCGACCTCCTGCCGCATCCGTAGCGTTTGTTCCGTGCTCAGGATATGCCCCTTTCTTGGATGCACCGCCAAATGACTCACAACTTCGGCATCTGTGCACCTGACTTCGATCCAGAGGACCGAAATCCCACACTGCACACAGACGGCTTCGATGCGTTCACGCAGTTCACGGACGTGGAACATTTCATCCGTTACGACGTGCTCAGCCCCGTTTTCGAACAGGCCGAGAATGTGGTCCAGGGCGCGCCGGTAATACTGCCAGCGCACATCCGGCGGGTCGATGCCCTCCGAGAGTGCCGTGGGGTCAACCACGTCACGCTTGAAGTCGTCGATGTCGACTATCTCCGCGCCCAACCTTCCGGCCAGGGCGTGGGCTAAAGTCGATTTTCCAGACCCCGGTAGGCCGACGAACAGAGACAGGCGTTTCATTGCTAAAGACCTTTCACCAGCCGCAGGTTGCGAGCTGGAATTTGTTTCGAAGTTTTCGGAACAGATTCGAGCTTACAAAACGCAAGGCCCTCCGGTCGCCATGGCGCTTCGCTGGGGCGCCTCCGGGCACGTCTCGCCACTTTGCAGTGGCTCCGACCGGTTTTGCGTTCACAGAACGCAAAACCCCCTTCCGGGGGCCTTGCTGCGAACCTAGTGTTTCAGTTAGCAATTCTTAAGCCTCCGGTAATCGGTAGTAGTTGCATAGGCGTAATAGGAATTGCCGAAACGATTCATAGGTGCATTGTATCACTGATTAGTATCCTGTCAAGCGCTATTTCTTGGCTCTGTTGCGGCGTTTTTCTACCCATACGAGAAGCGGAGTCGCGAGGAATATCGAGGAGTAGGTACCCGCGGTGATGCCGACGAGCAACGTAAGAGCGAACACTTTTGTCGACGCGGGACCGATGAAGTAGAGCACGAGCAATGTGAAGAGCACGGTGAGTGATGTGTTGATAGAACGTACAAAGGTTTGATTGAGCGAGTGGCCGGCGGTCTCCGCGAAATCTTCTTTGCGGTTCTTGTCGTGATTGATGCGCAGATTCTCACGCGTCCGGTCGAACACAACGATGGTGTCATGAATGGAAAAACCGAGCACGGTGAGTACCGCCGTTACAAACAGCGTGTCCACCTGCGCGCCGGTCAGATACCTGAGGAGTGCGAAGAATCCGACGGGAATGATGATGTCGTGCACGAGCGTCACGAGCGCGATAAGTCCGTATACCCAGCTCGAAATGGGCTTGGAAACCTTGCGGAACGCGAACGCGATGAAAAGCAGGATGCAAAGCAATACGAGCCCGAGCGCGAGGAGTGCTTTGTTGCGAAGCTCGGTGCCGATGGTCGGGCCGATTTCGGTGAGCTGGTCCACGTGCGCTGTGCCGCCCTGATATGAGAAGACTGCGGCGAGCTCGCCCCGCTGTGTATCCCCGATGCTCTGTGCGCGCAGAGTGTAGCCGTTCGCACCCGTCTCACGAAGCGAGAAATCTTTGAACCCCGCATCGCTCAGCGTATTGGTGAGCGCTACCGGGTCGGGCCGTACGCCGCCTGCCTGCCCGCCAGTACCGGGCGCAGGCAGGTCATAGCTCACCTCCACGAGTGTACCGCCGGTAAAATCAATTCCGAGGTGAAGGCCGAAAGCGGCAACCGATATCAGTGAAGCGAGCACGAGAGCCCCCGTGAGTGCGAAGAATGCGTTGCGATGTTTGATGATGAACATAGGGATAGGTTATAGGGACTAGGGACTAGGTTCTAGAAATACCACTGCTAAAAAGCCAGCGGGTGAATCCGTATTTTGCGTCAACACCGAGCGCGAAGAGGAACGTGCGCGAGACCGTGATTGCAGTGAGCATGGAGACCAAGACGCCGAGCCCAAAGACGAGCGCGAAGCCCTTAATGAGTGATGTGCCGAGCCAGAAAAGAATCACGGCCGTTATCATGGATGAAATATTTGAGTCGCGGATTGATGGCCACGCGCGTGAGAAGCCGTCGCTTATGGCGTCTCCCGTGCTCTTACCGCCGCGCAATTCCTCCTTGATACGCTCGAAAATCAGCACGTTGGCGTCCACCGCCATACCTACCGAGAGAATGAACGCGGCGATGCCCGCGGCGGTGAGAGTCACCGGGATGAATTTGAAAAGTGCGAGCATGACGACGATGTAGAGCGTGAGTGCAATCGTTGCGAGCAGTCCCGGCAAGCGGTACCAAAGGAGCATAAAGAGAGCGACAGCGCCGATGCCCCAGAGACCTGCCATGATGCCGTCACGCACGGCTTTGTCACCGAGCGTACCCGAGACCGTTTGTGTGGAAATGAGCTCAATGGGGACAGGAAGTGCTCCGTAGTTGAGATTACGTGCGAGCTCTTTCGCCCCCGTCGCCGTGAAGCCGCCGGAAATCACCGCGGTGCCGTCGGGAATCGACTCACGGATGACAGGAATCGAGATGGGCTGACCGTCGAGAAAAATCCCGAAGTAGCGCCCGACATTGTTCTTGGTGAGGTCGGCGAAAATTTTCGCACCCTGCGAAGTGAAGTGCAGTACGACGACCGGCTCGCTGATACTTGCCGAACCTTGGAACTGTAGCTCCGAGCTCGCGAGGTCTTTGCCGGTGATGGCCGCAGGCTCGAAATCCTGATTGACGGTCGTCGTCGAGAACGCGGCCGGCGGGTTCGCGCTTTTCAGCAGGCGGAACTCCAAGACCGGCGTCTCCCCGATGAGCGCTATCGCCTTCTGCGTATCGGTCACCCCCGGAAGTTCCACAATGAGCCGCTGTTCCGACGTGCCGGAGAGTGCGCTCGCAGTCTCGGTCTGTACGATAGGCTCGGAAACGCCGAACATATTCACACGCCGTTCGATGGTGTCGCGCAGTGCCGACATTGATTCGGCGACGTCGCTGGATTGAATCGCGTTCAGGTCGGCACGGTAGACAAGCTGGGTACCACCGGAGAGGTCGAGACCGAGCTTGAAAGGCCACGAGGCGGTTACCTCGGAGTGATATACGAACCAGCCGACAGCCGCTCCGATAAGGAGGACAACGATAGCGACAACGCGCTTTTGAGCCATGGCGGGCATTCTACTGCAATTCCCAAAAGAATCCACGCTTTAGCAGCCGACCTTGACATAAAGGGTATCGAATAGTACCGTGTATGGAGCGTTGTTGGTTGGCACTCCCAATAAGGCACGGACACACCGTAGCCCCGAAGACCGAAGCGTCGGTACTTCTCCGGCGTAAACCCTTTGGAGGGGCCAATGTGCAATCGGCACGAAACCAACAACAGTTCCCCCATTCATACTTTCTTTGCTTGTTTGGATGAGTGGGAATTGAGGGATAAAGAGAGCGGTAAGGTTTCGCTCGAATTATTTCCCTCACTTATGGCATTCAAGCGTGGCCCAGGGCATGTAAAATGTCGGGCCACGAAATTCAAGGTAGTTGAGGTGAACTTCACCGAAGACGAACTTGAGCTTGAGCGCCTGTTGGACAAGGAGGAGTGAAAACTCCTCAAACCAAAAGCGCCTGCCCGTGGCAGGCGCTCGTCTTTTTATCAGACCTCACAAGTTTAACTACCCGACTCGGTCCTCTCTGTTTCTTAACTATAGTGAACGGTTACCGCACATACACTAACTTTACGCTATAGCGTAATTTAAGTGTATCTAATGTTTCTCGATGAGGTCAAAGAGATTCTTGAAAATCATCGCGACCGCAACGGGGCCGACGCCGCCGGGGACGGGCGTGAAGACCGAGGCCTTTTCGGCACAGGCGGGGTCGGCATCGCCCTTTATGACGCCTGCCTGCTCGCTGGCTCCCGCGTCAATTATTGCAACGCCACCTTTGACATGTTCCGGTTTGATAAAGCCGGGATTTCCCGCACCACATACCACAATGTCGGCGTCTTTGAGGTCATTGATAGAGCCTTCCTCGAGAGTGAACCTCGAGACGTTCGCACCGAGGCGTTTCAAAAGTACGGCCGACGGCGCACCGACGAGTCTCCCCGCTCCCACCACGACGGTACGCTTGCCTTTGGGATCTACTCCGCCGCGTCGAAGCATTTCAACGACAGCGAGCGCAACAGGCGCGAAGACGGGATGAGCATCGGCCGGAATAGCCGGATTTATCGCATCAACATCTTTTTCGGCCGGAATCGCGGCAAGTACCGCCTCGGTATCAATGCCTTTCGGAAGCGGTAGTTGAGCGATGACTGCATCTGTTCTTTTTGAAAGTTCCACAACCTCATCGCACGCCGCTCCTGTATCCGCGCCCTCGGGCAAATCCACGCGTACCATCTTCACATTGAGCCGCGCAGCCGCGCGCGCTTTGATGCGCACGAATGATTCGATGACCGGGTCGTGGCCACCGACCACAATACCAAGTCGTACCGGGCGCTCGATACGCGCGCGGCGTTCCTCGAGTGTCTTGTATATATCCTCAGCAATGGCGCGTCCGTCCAATATCATAATGACGACATACTCATATACTTGAGTATGTGGGTATGTTCATGAGATGCCGAAAATCTTTTTTAATTCGGCGATTCCCTCTTCCAGCATGACCTTTGGTTCCCATCCGAGCAATTCTTTTGCTTTCTTGACGTCCGCCTGAGAATCATGTGCCTCTACGCGCGGGGCATCGTAGACAATTTCTCCACCAACGAGTTCAGCCAAAAATTGAATGGTGACATTGCGGCCGGCACCGATATTGATGACTTCCCCCTTGCCCACCTTCGCGCTTTCCGCCGCAAGCACATTCGCACGGGCAACGTCCCCCACGTACGTATAATCCCGGGTTATCGTCCCGTCGCCATATATAGTGAGCGGTCTGCCCTCTTTGCGGGCCAGCAGGAACGCACCCACTGCCAGCGCATACGGCCCTTCCGGATCGAGCCTTGGCCCGTATACATTGAAATATCGCAACGATACCGTCTCTATGCCATAGATGGCCGACCACATCGAAGCAAACAATTCACCGACGTATTTTTGTAGACCATACGGATGCACCGGATTCGCCGGCATTGTTTCGACAAGCGGCATTGTCTCTTGGTCGCCGTACGACGAACCGGAAGACGAGTACACAACCCGCCGCACCTTTGCCTTCGCGGCGGCCGCAAGGACGGAAACCGTGCCGACGATATTTACGTCAGTGGTCTCTACCGGGTGCTCTACCGAATATTGCACGCGTGGTATTGCCGCGGTGTGGTATACGACATCAGCCCCCTGAAATATCTTTTCAACTTCGTCAGTCGAGCGAACATCGAGTTCGTGGTAGATCGCTTTCGGATTGATGCGGTCTTCCCGCTTACCCGCCGAGTAATTGTCGACGACATGCACTTCGTCGCCGCGCGCGACGAGAGCATCGACTATGTGCGAGCCGATGAATCCCGCACCACCTGTGACAACGACTTTTGCCATGGATGCACTATACCAAATCAACTGCCACGCGCAGTGAGCATAATGCGCGCCGTCTGCAGGACGATAAAGATATCCAAGAGAAGCGAGCGGTGTTTGAGGTAGTAGAGGTCGTACGAGAGCTTCTCCTTGGTCTCCGCGATATCCGCTCCGTGATGCGGATGCCTGTCGTGGCGAAGCTGTGCCCAGCCGGTGAGGCCCGGAGAAACGAGGTAACGGGCATTGTAGTACGGTATGCGTGCGTTGTACTGCGCGGCGAGCGCGGGCAACTCGGGGCGCGGTCCGACGAGCGTGAGGTCGCCGCGTAGCACGTTCCAGAGCTGAGGTAGCTCATCGAGGCGCAATATGCGAAGCCACTTCCCCACCCGCGTGACTTGCAGTTTCGACTTGCCGTTTTCCCCATAGTCACCCTGATCATTCCCGCTCATGCTCCGGAATTTCACGATGTCTATCGGCTTCTGAAAACGGCCGACGCGCTTCTGTGTGATAAACAGCACCCCGCCGTCGTCGAGCTTGATTGCAAGATAGATGAACGGGTAGAGCAATAAAGATACAAGCAGTGCAGGCAGTGCGATAGCGATATCGATAAGCCGCTTCACCACGTCGTATGTACGCGAAGCACTGATATTCCCCAGCACCCATTCGTAATTAATGAGCGAAAGCGGCTCGCGCTCGAAAATTTCCTGATACAACTCCGACGCCTCAAGGAGTGCGAAGCGGCGTTTCCGGAAAGCGGCGTCGTAGACGATGGGGAGTGCCGCGGCGACGGCACGGTCGGAAAAATCCACGACCAAAAAAGAAACATCATCTTCTTCCGCTACGCGACACGCATGCTGAATGACCTCGTGCGACGGGGCCTTACTGGTATCGACGACGTACTCAAAGGTGAACGGAGAATTCGGATCGGTGGCCACCTCTGATGCGAGCGCCGCGATATCCGGACCCGAGGCGATGAGCACGCCTTTAAGTTTTCGTCCGGAGCGCAGGCGCGGAAAGAGCACAGCGCGCCAGAGCGCGATGAGCGGGAAGGAAATGGCAAGGTAGAGTACGAGGATTGTTTTCGGTGCAAGGCCGAATACCGGAATCAAAAAGAAGAAAAGCGCGGCAAGGGCCATGTTGATTGCCTGTGTATAGAGAATGGTCGTCGGCAGGCGGCTACGGAAAAGACGTGTGTGCCGGCCGTAGAGACCGGCAAAAAAGAAGATGACGACCCACGCCGCAAAGAGAAACAAGAATGGTACGAGGTGGTTATTGAAAAGGGCCGTGCTCGGTGTCTGCAGGTAGCGCAAGGCGAGCGTCAGCCACAAGGATGCGACAAAAACCACGAGGTCCCCCAGGAGAAGGAGGACGTATTCCCGCTTAGGCACGAGAGTCATACGATGGTAGTATGATGCCATGATTTCGGCCTTAATACAAGCGCTGGAATCGTTGTCATGAACCCCGTTAGAAGTCGCGACCGCTCGAAAAAATTCTGAAAAAAGTATCGAAATTTACTCAACTTTGTATGAATCAAGCCAACAAAAACGACACTCGACCGCGACCGACTTCTAACGGGGTGAAAGCCAAAAAAATACTGTTTTTGATAACAAAAGCGAACTGGGGCGACGCTCCTGGGAAACCCACGGTTTTCCCAATCCTTCCTCCACGGGAAAACAAAGTGTTTTCCCGACCCCTTTCCTAGCCCCGCTCATAACGTATGCAGACAAAGAGAAAAATAATGTTTTTGATAACAAAGGCGAACTGGGGCGGGGCGCAGCGGTATGTTTTTGACCTCGCGACAGCATTACGGAACGAGTTTGAGGTAAGTGTCGCGTTCGGGCAGGAGGGACTACTCGCAAAGAAGCTGCGGGAGGCTCAGATTACTACTTTTCCGATTCGGACTCTGCAACGCGATGTTTCGATTTCCAGTGATGTGAAAAGTTTCTTTGAACTCCTGCAACTTTTCCGTGCCGAAAAACCTGATGTGGTGCATCTCAACTCATCCAAAGCGGCAGGTGTCGGGGCACTCGCGGCACGCCTTGCGGGCGTGCCGCGAATCATTTTTACCGCCCATGGTTGGCCTTTTTGGGAACAGCGCAACCCTGTTTCTCGCGGCCTCATATACTTCTTTTCATGGCTCACTGCCCTCCTGTCTCACAAAATAATTGTTGTGTCCGACTACGACCTGAAGGTCGCCAAAAAGATGCCTTTTATCGCACACAAGACAGTGCGTATTTATAACGGAGTCGACCCGCACATGCAGTTCGGGCCGGGAACAATAATCCGCAGCGCTTTCCCCGCCGGAGCACGTATTACCGGCACTGTTGGAGAGTTGATTAAAAACAAAAACCAGCGGGCGCTGATTGAAGAAGCAAAAAACAATCCGTCCATGCACGTCGCGATAGTCGGCGAAGGCGAAGACCGCCCGACTCTGGAGAGAAAAATTAAAGAATACGGTCTTGAAAATCGCGTAAAGCTTTTTGGCTTCGTTCCCTCACCTGAGGTACTACGCGGTTTCGACACATTCGCGCTCCCTTCAATAAAAGAAGGTCTCCCCTATGTACTTATCGAAGCGAAAGTTGCCGGTCTCCCCATCGTCGCCAATCGCGTTGGCGGCGTAGGCGAAATCCTTGACGCAAAAGACCTCACCGAATTTTCTATTCAAAGAATGGTCGGGCGAACGGCTGAACTGTACTAAACCGCGCCGAGGATTTCCGTCTCATCGCGTGCCTGGCGCGTGGAGCGCGCATGGCGGCGCATGCCCATGAGGATTCCGAGTGCGGCATATTCGGTGATGAGGTGCGAACCGCCGTAGCTCATAAAAGGCAGGGTTGTGCCCGTGATTGGGAGCAATCCCATATTCATGCCCACGTGGACAATAAATTGCGAGAAGAAATATATCGCGACGCCCGCCGCCATCAGCGAGTCGAAATTGTCGCCGCCACGCGAAGCCATCACGAGTATGCGGATAATGACGATGCCGAAAAGGCCGAAAAGCAAGAGTACGCCGAAAAAGCCCCATTCCTCCGCATAGGCGGCAAAGATAAAGTCGGTCTGGTATTCCGGCAAAAACTGCAATTTTGATTGTGTGCCATAGCCCACCCCCTTGCCCGTAAGCTCGCCCGAGCCGACTGCCACGGTGGACTGGTAGGCGTTGTAGCCCGTCCCCCGGATGTCGGCCAGCGGATGGATGAATGTGAGAATGCGGTCTTTTTGATATTGCTGGAGTCCGAAATTCCACAACCCGCCAGCGACAATGATTCCCGCGAGGAGAAGTGCCGCAAGATGCTTCCACGAGATGCCGGATACGAGTACCATGCCGAACCAAATGGAGAAGACGGTGATTGCCGAGCCGAAATCAGGCTGGAAAAATATAAGCCCGAACAGAAGGAGTGCGTACGAACCGGAGACCAGAATGTGGCGGATGTGTCGTATCTCAATGTGGCGTCGCGTGAAGTACTTTGCGAGCGTCGCTACCAATATCAATTTGGCCGGCTCGGCCGGCTGTACGAAAAAGAACCCGAGATCAAAACGTGTCTGTGCTCCTTTGATGACTGACCCCACGAGAAGGACGAACACGAGCAGCGTCGCTATGGCTCCGTACATGCCGACCACGATAGGCATACGGCGCAAAAAACCGTACTCGGGAATGCCGGCAATGAAAAAGACACCGAGCGCGAGCGCGAGCCATACGATTTGTTTGTCAAAGTATGCGTTCTCTACCGAGAAACTGCGCATCGTCGCGATACCGATAAACGAAATGGCAAGTGCGGAGAGCAGCAAAAACCAGTCGATGTGAGCCAGGGCTCGCGCTCTCACCTCCGCCGCGCGCTGAATTCTCGGTAACATAGTTACTCGCTCTTCACGGGACGGGGCGCGGTCAGCGGCACTATCTGCACTTTGCCGACGATGATATTGAACGGCGAGGGCCACGTGAAAATGACCTGCCGCGATTCGCCTGCGGCGAGTCCGGTCAGAGCGGTTTGTGATGCGGCGAAGGCGTTCCCCGCCGGATCGGAAATAATGACTACGAACGCCATGCTCTGGATGCCGGCGACTGAAGTATTCAGAATATTTGCGGTAACACGCGGAGACGTCGCGATGTCGGATACTTGTGTGTTACTTACCGAGATGGCACCGGACGTATCGGCCATTCGCTCCCAGGTGATAGGCTCCGTAAAATCAAAATACGTGTGCGAGACGATGCGATTCCCCGTGTCTATCGCACCCTCAAAGACCGGCGTGATGCCGCCGGGCATGAGGAATGTCGTGCCGGTGCGTTCCGCGATGAGCACATTACGTTCATCGTAAAGCCCGAAGCGGTACGTGACCGCTCGAGCGCCTGCGTCCTGATTGGGGTTTTGTATGTAGGCAACCGCGTCATATGAGCCGCTGCGAACGTAGAAGCTGCGTGTCCACAAAGTGGCTGACGGGGAAAGTGAGTTTGTGTCGAGAAGCGGGCACGGTCCGCCTTTGTCTACCGAGGTCTCGCCCTGATTCCGGATACCGTCGGAACAAGTGGGCGGAGTCTTCAGCCACGAATAGAATATCGGCCCGCCTACGACGATGAGAAAGAAAAGGATGACGCCGATGGCGTATATGGTGCGGCGGCGTGATGCCCATGACATAGGAACAGTATATAGCTTCTAGCTTCTAGCTTCTAGCTTTCGATTCTCCGATATCCCGAACACGGGTTTGTTGGCGGAAACGGGAACAAAGGTGACTGTTCGATTGGCTAATACCACGCACTCCAGCCCAAAGCCATCACAATAACTACTATTGAAAACAGCAGCGTAAAATACGCGCGGAAATACAAACAAAGCCACAGGACGACAGGTATCAAAAGTGTCCAAAATCCGCCCTCCGAAATAAACCTACCGTAGGTAAGGTTTGCATCTCCCCATTGAGCGGCCATTGACATGTAGCCCCAAACATCCCACACGACCCCAAGCGGAAGGACTGCCCATAAAAGTATTTGCCTCAAATTTCTCATGTATGTATCCTAACACTCGTGTAATCAACAAAACAGCCCACCTTTCGGTGGACTGTTTTGTGTTGAAAGCTCCGTTCTGGCGACTAGCTACTCTCGCCTTTCGACTACCATCGCCTCAACTGGGCTTAACTGCCGTGTTCGGAAAGAGAACGGGTGTTGCCCCAGCGATAAATCACCAGAACGGAGCTTTCAACTGCTCATTATTTCTACGAAAAGCTACACATCAGAGAATTTTAAGCGTGTTGTTGTTTGATACGCGACTCCCACAATTCCTTTCAGGAGTTCTGTCGGGGTATTAGTACGACTCGGCTCAACACATTGCTGTGCTTCCACCTGTCGCCTATCAACGTGGTCATCTCCCACGGCCCTCAAACGATTCCTTATCTTGGAGTTGGTTTCCCGCTTAGATGCTTTCAGCGGTTATCCTATCCCGACATAGCTACGGGGCGATGCACCTGGTGGTACAGCCCCCAGACCAGAGGTCAGTTCATTTCGGTCCTCTCGTACTAGAAACAAAT
>ERZ1292625.2663-Hain-H41-01um-R1-2663-length-16013-cov-6_pt1 | contig 16013 bp, 14 predicted proteins | sample MGYA00564400_ERZ1292625 | MGnify/ENA primary metagenome ERZ1292625 (study PRJEB36523, sample SAMEA6512639) | groundwater metagenome | collected 2019-01-08 | study: AquaDiva: Metagenomics assemblies of 32 groundwater samples | reverse complement strand
AAAATCCGAATTTCACTACCGGGCAAGCCCCGATACTATAAATTTGGAAGAGCTTAACTCTTTGAAATATCTTGAAATATCCAAATTTAAGTACGGGGCAGGCTCCGGTTTTAAGTCATTTTTATTTCTATGTCCACGCCTGCTGGAAGGTTTAAATTACTTAGAGATTCGATAATCTTGGGAGTGGGGTTTAGAATGTCGATCATTCGCTTATGAATCCTGAGCTCGAATTGCTCGCGGGAATCTTTGTGGACGAAAGTGGAACGGTTAACGGTATACTTTTTGATTTCAGTGGGAAGCGGAATCGGTCCAACAACTTTCGCATCGCCATGATTAGCGGTATCGATAATTTGTTTTAGGGAATTGTCGACCAACTTATGGTCGTAGCCCCTAATTCTCAATCTCAATTTTTGGATTGATTCGGTTTCTTTTTTCTTAGGCATGCTCTAAATTAGGTTATAGGTTATAGGTTTTGGGTTGTAGGAAACTCTCACTAAAAACTAAAACCTAACCCCTAGAACCTATTTAATAATTTTAGTAACAACACCCGCGCCAACAGTTTTACCTCCTTCGCGGATGGCAAAGCGCTGTTTTTCTTCCAAGGCAACCGGAGCGATGAGCTTAACGCCTACTTTCACGGTATCGCCTGGCATAACCATTTCAGTTCCTTCCGGAAGAGTAACTTCTCCGGTGACGTCAGTGGTTCGAATATAGAATTGAGGCTTATATCCTTTGAAGAACGGGGTATGACGGCCACCTTCCTCTTTGCTTAAGATATAAACTTCAGCGTCGAATTCGGTATGAGGCGTGATAGAGCCCGGCTTGGCGATAACCTGACCGCGCTCAACGTCTTCCTTCTTCAACCCTCTCAAGAGAATACCGACGTTGTCTCCAGCTTGGCCTTCGTCCAAAAGCTTATTAAACATTTCGATGCCGGTGACAACAGTTTTCTGGGTTGGCCTTAAGCCGACCGCTTCAACTTCTTCGTTGACTTTAATTTTGCCACGTTCGGCGCGACCGGTAACTACCGTGCCACGGCCTTCAATCGAGAAGATGTCTTCGATGGGCATAAGGAACGGCTTGTCGAGGTCGCGAACCGGTTGAGGAATATATTCATCCAACGCTTTTATTAGATCCAAAATCGGTTTGGCATCCGGATCGTCAACTGATTTCACGTTTAAAGCTTTTAAGGCCGAACCGCGAATAACTGGAATTTCGTCACCAGGAAATTCATATTTCTTAAGAAGCTCTCTGACTTCGGATTCAACTAGATCCACCAATTCCGGGTCATCAACTTGATCAACTTTGTTTAAGAAGACAACAAGAGCGGGCACGCCTACCTGACGAGCCAAAATAATGTGCTCTCGTGTTTGAGGCATGGGACCGTCAGTGGCGGCCACAACCAAAACCGCGCCGTCCATTTGAGCGGCACCAGTAATCATGTTTTTAATGTAGTCGGCGTGTCCCGGAGCGTCGATGTGCGCATAGTGGCGCTTCTCGGATTCGTATTCCGAGTGATGAAGAGCAATAGTGATACCACGAGCTTTTTCTTCCGGAGCGTTGTCAATTTGACCCACGCCTTCCTCTTTTTTACACAAACCCTTCATGAAGAGAATGTGGGTGATAGCCGCAGTTAAAGTAGTTTTGCCGTGGTCAACGTGACCGATAGTGCCGACGTTTATATGAGGTTTAGAACGATCAAAAGATTCTTTAGCCATAATTTTATAATTTTATTTTTCGACTTATTTTATTTAGACAAGTATTAATTGTAGTCTTTTTTGCATTTGTGTCAACTCTTACTTTCTCTTCCCTTCAATAATTAACTGTTCGATGTTTTTAGGAACCGTTTCATAGGAATCAAATTCCATAGTGAAAGATCCTCGACCTTGTGTCATTGAACGAAGCTGCGTGGCATAGCCAAACATTTCAGACAAAGGAACTTTGGTATCGATTACCTTAATATTGGCTCGATCAGTAATGCTATCAATTTTTCCTCTACGGGAGTTTAGGTCCCCGGTTACTTCTCCTAGAAAGTCGGCAGGAATAATGACTTGGGTTTTCATAATTGGCTCAAGGATGACTGGCTTGGCATTTTTTGCCGCTTCTTGAAAAGCAATCGAGCCGGCAATTTTAAAGGCGGCCTCAGAAGAGTCAACTTCGTGGAAAGAGCCGTCGAAAAGCGTAACCTCGACATCAATAACCGGATAGTGAGCGACGACTCCTTTGTCGACGGCTTCCTTAACTCCTTTACCGACGGCAGGAATAAATTCTTTGGGGATGTCGCCGCCTCTTATCGCGTCAACGAAAACAAAACCCTTCCCTTTTTCAAGAGGCGCGACTTTGAGCCAAACATGGCCGTATTGGCCGCGGCCACCGGATTGGCGGATATACTTTCCTTCCGCTTCAGCGTTGGCGGTGATGGTTTCTTTATAGGCAACCTGAGGACGACCAACATTGGCTTCAACATTAAATTCCCTCTTCATGCGATCGACGATGATTTCCAGATGTAATTCACCCATACCAGAGATAATAGTTTCGCCGGTTTCGGGATCGCCGCTAACACGGAAAGTGGGATCTTCTTCGGTTAATTTTCTTAAAGCAATACCCATCTTTTCTTGGTCGGCTTTGGTTTTGGGTTCAATACGAATTCCAATAACCGGCTCGGGGAAAATGATTTTTTCAAGGATGATCGAACTGCCGGGGACACAGAGAGTATCGCCGGTAGTGGTATCTTTTAAACCCACAATAGCCGCGATTTCTCCGGTGTAAACTTCTTCCACTTCTTCCCGTTGATTGGCGTGCATGCGAACAATCCGGCCGATTCTCTCTTGTTGATCTTTAGTGGCGTTTAAGATGTAGGACCCTCGTTTAATAGTTCCGGCGTAGTTGCGGAAGAAAGTTAAGGAGCCGACATAAGGGTCCGTGGCAATTTTAAAAGCGAGAGCGGTAAACGGCTCGTCGTCGCTGGGTTTGCGAAAAATTTCTTCGCCGGTTTTAGGATCAATGCCTTTTACTGGAGGAAGATCTAGCGGCGAAGGAAGGTAATCAACTACGGCGTCTAGAACCAATTGAACACCTTTGTTTTTTAAGGCCGAGCCGCAGAAAACAGGAATGAGTTTATTATCGATAGTGGCTTTTCTTAATGTTTTTCTAATTTCATCCTCGGTAATTTCTTTGCCATCTAAGTATTTGGCCATAATGAGGTCATCAGTATCAGCAATTTTTTCGATAAGAGTGTGGCGTCTTTTTTCCACTTCCGGCATAAGATTTTCATGGATAGGGACCTCAACAAGTTTTTCTCCTTTGTCTCCTTGAAATTCGAAAGCTTTTTTCTGGATTAAATCAATGACTCCAGAGAGACTTGATTCGGAGCCGATGGGGATTTGAACGGGCACGGCGTTAAGGGTTAGCCGTTCGTGAATAGAGGCCAAACTTTTTTCGAAGTTCGCGCCCATGCGATCCAGTTTATTGATAAAACAAATTCTCGGCACGTTATATTCATCAGCGTAGTGCCAGTTGGTTTCGGACTGAGGCTCAACACCGGCAACGCCGTCGAAAACAACAACGGCTCCGTCCAATACTCTTAAGGAGCGCTTAACCTCGACGGTGAAGTCAATATGGCCGGGAGTATCGATTAAGTTAATGCGGTGTTCAAATGCTTTGGCCCCTTTCCTATAAGTTGGCACCCAAAAAGCGGTGGTGGCGGCAGAGGTAATGGTAATCCCGCGCTCTCGCTCCTGCTCCATCCAATCCATAACCGTATCGCCTTCGTGGACTTCACCGATTTTATGAGAAACTCCGGTATAAAAAAGAACCCGTTCGGAAACGGTGGTTTTACCGGCGTCGATGTGGGCGATGATGCCAATGTCTCTGACTTTTTCAATAGGATAAACTCTGGGCATATAATTTGCTCGTGATTAAAATCGTTGAATCCACACTTCCTGATTATTTTTTCTTTTTCGCTCTGGCGAAGTGCGCAAAGGCGCGGTTGGCTTCGGCCATGCGGTGTGTGTCGTGCTTTTTCTTAATCGCAACGCCTTCGTTTTTTGAAGCGGCAATGAGTTCGATCGCAAGACGTTTAGACATAGGCATGCCTTTTTTCGCGCGCGAAGCGGCTACAAGCCAGCGGGTGGCTAAGATAAATCTGCGAGTAGGAGAAACTTCTTGAGGAACCTGATAGTTGGCTCCACCGACCCTACGAGAGGCGACCTCTAAAAGAGGAGATACGTTTTGGAGGGCTTTTTCAAAAACGGAAACGGGGTCTTGGTCGGTTTCTTTTTTGATTTGGTCAAAGGCGGAGTAGAGAACTTTCGTGGCAGTGCTTTTCTTGCCTTCATGCATGAGGTAATTAATGAAGCGGCCAATATCGACTCGGCTATATTTGGGATCGGGGAGGTGATATTTTTTATATACTCTTTTTTTGCGCATGATAATTAACTTATGATTAATGACTTAATTACTTCAACTTAGGACGCTTAGCGCCGTATTTTGACCGTTGCTGTTTTCGTTTATCGACGCCAGTGGTATCTAAAACACCGCGCACAACGTGATATCGAACGCCAGGCAAATCTTTCACTCTTCCGCCTCTTATAACCACCACGGAGTGTTCCTGAAGGTTGTGGCCTTCGCCGGGGATGTAGGCGGTAACTTCGGAGCCGTTAGTGAGCCGGACGCGGCAGACTTTCCTCAAAGCCGAGTTTGGTTTCTTGGGAGTAGTGGTAAAAACTTTAAGGCAGACTCCCCTTTTAAATGGCGACTCTGATTTAACCGGTCTATTTTGTAAGGTATTAAAATAGAAAGACAAAGCTGGGGATTTGCTTTTGCTTTTTAAGGGGCTTCTCCCTTTCTTAACTAATTGTTGAATGGTGGGCATGCTGAATAGAATCTAGGAAATAGAAATTAGGATTTAGAATGGGTTTATTTTAGTAAAAAAATGACCTGTCCTCAGGCCAGTATTAGAAGTTTATCGTTCTTTACCTGTTTTAGGACATCGGGATAAATGTTAACCAAATACAAAGGCAGTGTCAACCGGGTAGTGAAATTTCGACTATTCTTGCCTTGTCGCTTTGCGACGGTCGAAATTCTACTACCCAGTCAACCCCGATACTAGAATTTCGAAAACCTGAAGGTTCGGGTATATTCGAAATTTAGTACGGGGCTAGCCCTACGCCGTATTTAAATAAATTTATGGGTATCTTTTATGTAATTCTTGAAATAACTTTTTGTATTCCTCTGGATGAGACACAAATTCCTTATCTCCTCTATTTATAACCGCTTCAAGGTCTTTATAGAAAATAAATTTTACTTCAGAAACCTCTTCTTTTTGTAATTTTAACTTCGATAAATCCAAATCCTTTTTCACTAAATAGACGTCGTTAAACTCTCGGTTAATATACTGCCCCCCCTCCCGAATCGCTTCTTGAGTTACAGAAAATAAATACTCGAAATCATTTTCGCCGAGCTTTAGTCCAAGCTCTTCTTCTGTTTCTCTTATCGCTGAAGTAATCGGGCTTTCTCCGGCCGAGATATGTCCCGCACTCGGAATATCCCACATATTCGGTAGATTATCGACGGTAGGCGATCTTTTTTGAATCAGAACTCGACCCTCAGAATTTATAATCCAAATATGAACCGCTTTATGCCAATTCCCATCACGATGAATTTCTGTTTTTAGTTTTTTATCGCCGGTAGGATTTCCTTTTTCGTCTAAAACATCTAAGAATTCTGCCATGGAAAATAAATTATTACTGACCACTTAAGTACGGGAGGGATGTTACAAAAACATTTGAGCCGGCAACGAAGACGAAAATGTAGGCGGCGATAGTAACGATGATGCTGGAGAAAAAAGAAAGAAAGACGACGACTAAGAGGATGCCGGCCATGCCAATTCTTTCAAATTGAGAAGCTAGTTTCGGAAAAATAAGAGGCAAGATTCTCGAGCCATCAAGTGGAGGGATGGGAATGAGGTTGAAAACAGCTAAGCTAATATTTAAGAAAGCGATGTATCCTAAAAGGCCAATAAGCTCGGGACTAAAAAAGCCAAATCCGAGCCGAGCCAAGATGCCGACCACCAAGAGAATTAAAACGTTAGAAAGAGGACCGGCGAGAGCGACTTTAAGCGGGCCGTAGCGATAATCTTTTTTGAGCGCGAAAGGATTAAAAGGAACTGGCTTGGCCCAACCGATCATGATTGGCGAATGGGTGAGAAATAAAACCAGTGGCAAAAGAATCGAGCCGAAAAGGTCGATGTGGCGCAGAGGATTTAGGGTAAGCCGACCAGCCAATTTGGCAGTATCGTCACCAAGTTTTTCCGCCATGAAACCGTGCGCGATTTCATGGATCATAATCGAAAAAATCAGGACTATAAATTTGAAAATGATTAATGCTCCGGGCATGGTTAATGGAAATTGTTAGATAAATTTCATTATACTATCTTTGCCAAATGTCTTGAAATTACTTAGAATGGGAACTAGAAGTAGGCCGCCCCCTAATTAAATAGGGCGCGGCACGATTGGTTTTCTAAGCTCCTTTTCTTTCCAGCTCGTCGCAAAGAAAACCTAATCGCCTCCGTGGTGAAATGGATATCATAACTGGCTTCGAACCAGTAGGTGGGGGTTCGATTCCCTCCGGAGGCACTGAAAAATCGGGTTAATTTGCCACCTGCGGCAAGTTTCCCCGTCTTGATTTGGTGAGTGATGGCGCGGCTTCGCACCGTTTTCGGTCTTTGCGAATCGGTACAAATTTGTGTCACACGCCCTCGGGAATCGAACCGGGCGTCGTTTTGACAAGCGCACCTGTTCCATCTAAGCTTTAGCTAGCGAATTGAGAAACGATGAAGGGAGAATAGAGCCATGAGAATAGAGACGCCGCAAGGTATGAGATTGGTCGCCAGCGCCGGAGACCTGCCAAAGCCCGAGCAATTACCGAAGGCGGTCGACGAAGTCGCGGTCATCGAAAAATCGGACAAGATCATCGCCTTTGATTGTGGTCACCAGGGTCCAGAGTGGTTCACACTTTCGGTTTACGGCGAGAAGTTCAACAGGGTTGGCAACGACAAATGGGGAAAGTGTCCTGACTGTTTCGTCCCGTTCTTCAAGACAATGACAGCCAGGTGCGCAAGGTGCGGACTTGTCATTCTCCCAGGAATGGCCGTTGCTCTTTACGGACAAGAAAGTGAGGGCCTTCGCCTCGACATCGCAACCAATATCGACGGAGCAATCATCGGGTGTATGCGTTGGGACTGCTGTCCTTCTGGCGGGTTCCTCGCGGGACACTGGAGCGAGCAAGGATTTCAGCCTCTGTTCCAGGGTCAGACCGGTGCTGAAGTCAGCGCTGGAACAAACACGATTGTTGAGGTGGACGGCATTCAGAATCCAGAGTAAGGGGAAACACAAAGGGCACGACATACGTCGTGCCCTAAATCGTTTATGGATTGGACTCTTTTAAAGAGTCCTCACGTTCTCCTTCGAGTCTTAGGTAGTAGTACTCAATCAAGATTTCAGCCATCAGTCGCATATCGGTCTGGAGCTGGCGGAGCTCTGCGTCGTTGTACTTGTAAGCTAGATCCCCCATAAACAGTCGGAACGAGTCGAGATTCCGAAGGATGTCGGCTCGCCTTCTGCGTCGTCTTTGTCCCATAGGGTTTCAATGGTTGATTTTCGACCTTTGAAACCCAGTAAAGATGAAGGAAGACCGGTCTGTCACGCCCTGGGGTTGACTGACTCAGCGGACGAGGTATGATAAATCCATGCAGAAAAACACCCTCTTAGAAGAGCTAAAGAAATACGAGAACCGCTGGGTGGCTATCCTAGAACCTGACAAGACTGTGGTCGGGAGCGGCCAGGACGCCTCTGAGGCTAAGCGAGCGGCCGAGAAGAATGGCTATCGAAACATCACACTCCTCCGAGTCCTGCCGTTTCGAGGTGCCTATGTCCCTGCGGCATGAAGTTCGATTACCTCAAGCAACCCAACTTCAATAATCCGAATCAACCCTGGGTGAGCCGACCGTTTGTTCCGGTGCGGCTTTTTAACGGTGGAAAAAAGATTGATATCTACGCGCTGGTGGATTCAGGGGCCGATGCCTCCCTCTTTCACTCATCTCTAGCCAAGGAACTCGGGATTGACCTAGTGGCCGGCCGAAAGCAGACCTTCTTCGGTATTTCGAGTGGCCCAGGAATTGAAGTCTACATTCATCCGATCCGGCTACAGGTTGTGGGTGCTTCGGAGACTTTTGAGATTGAAGCGGGATTTACCGAATCCCAAGGGGTCGGAGCGATTTTGGGACAGAGTGGTTTCTTCGACCGATACCACATCAAGTTCGAGCGGGACAAGGAGCGGATCGAAATCACTCCCGTGAAGGGAGGGTAAGATCCTCCGGTTCGTCTCACGTAACCGGGGTCTATTCCCTTGAATTTGTTGGAACCGCCTATTTGGACACCGTTTCGACCTCTCGTGACTCCCTCAGAACGTCCGCGAAGGCTGATATTTCTTCAAGAATCCGGTTCCATTCTTCACCCCTGAGGGGCACAAAAATAAATAGGTAGGGGGTTCTCCGCCATCCGCTGGCTGGCGGAGGCGGATCCCTCCGGAGGCACCATGTAGGAAAAGTGTTATATTAAATAAAATCCCCCGTTTTTTGGCGAGGGATTTTATTTAGTACTATCGGCTAAAGAGATTGAGAAGCGGACCGAATATGACTCCTAGAAGAGATGGTTTGTTTTGATAACTTTGCGAAGGTGGCGGAGGAGTTCCATTTTGGAATTCTCCGGGAGGCGGAGTGAATCCGCTCGGGAATTGACCATCGGGAGGAGGGGTGAAACCTTGCGGAGGTATAAAACCAGCGGGTGGCATTTGACCGGCTGGCGGCATCATACCTGTTGGAGGCTGGTTGCCAGTAAAACCATTTGGAGGAGTGCCGCCGGGAAACTGCCCGCCTTCGGGCGGCATCATTCCGTTCGGCGGTAATTGATTATTTGGTCCCATCTGACCGCTTGGCGATGTTCCTTGAGTTGGAGGTTGAAATCCTTGTCCTTGAGGCGAAGCGAAGTTTCCCATACCACCATTCTCACTAAAGCACTTTCCTATCGCCTGCTCGATATCGCCGGAAGGCCTTGAGCCATTCATTAAACCTTTAATTTGATCTTCGCTTAATCGTCCTTTTAAGCAATTCGAGACGGCTTCAGGGAAATTTGGTCCGGATGTCCCTCCTCGATTACCTTCTAGCCCCATCGTTCTCGGGCCATTGCCTCCGCCTGAATTATTGCTATCAGATGGTCCAAAGTTGCCGCCTTCTCCGCCGGAGCGCATCATAGGACCTTGGGGACGGAACTGCTCGAAACACTTTCGCATTTTCTCTCCCATGTCTGACGTGGGTTGCGCTTCACCGGATTTTATTTTCTCAAAATCTCCGCCAAGAGCGCCCCCTAAACATCCGAGAACTTCCTGCGGAGCAGAGCGCAAGAATTCGCCGAAGTTTGGCTGGGGACCGCCCACTGGACCACCTTGTCCGCCATTGGGTCCACCTCCACCACTCATCATCGGGCCGTTCGGTCCGATAAATTTCATACTCTCAAAACAAACCCTAAACGCGTCGCCGGTTTCCGGCGTGAATTCCGTTTTGCCGGATTTTATTTTTTCCACATCAATATTTTTTTCTTTCAGACAAGATAAAACTTCGGGCGGAGCATTTTTAAGAACTTCGCCGGGGTTCATGCCGCCGCCGGCTTTCTCAAAACAACTGCGCGCTTTGTCACCAATTTCCGGTCCGGGAACAAGTTTCCCGCTTTGAATGTCCTCGATAATATTCGGACCGAGTTCGCTTTTAAGACAATCTTTAACTTCCGGAGGAGCGCTTTCGAGGCCGGCTCTCATTCTCGTCATCCCCTCTTTAGCCATCTTTAAATCTTCCGGCGAAATCAAACCATTATCTTCGGCGAATTTAAAACAGGTATCGCGATTAGCTGGGTCATTGCAAAAAGCGTCGCAAGCTTGCTTGCCTTGGCATCCTCCGGGACCCTTACCGCCGGTTTTTTTAACCAGCTCGGCTTCTTTGGGATCCATAAAACCGGCTTTTTCGGCAAAAGCGATACACTCTTCAAAGTGATTCCCCCCTCCGCAGTAAGCTTCGCATTCGTTTCTGGATTTACAACCGCCGGGAGTTTGGCCGCTTTTTATGAGCTCAAGCATTTGTTTTGGCGGAGGACCTCGCCTCTCTCCGTCCGGCCCCTGCGGACCACCCGTGCCCAGACCGGCTTTTTCGCTAAAGCTCATGCATTCTTCAATGTGGGCAAAATCTTCACAGTAGGTTTCGCAAGAATTTTTCGAAGTGCAACCGCCGGGCATCTTGCCTCCAGTTTTAAGGTAGTCGCGGATTTTCTTCCCTTCTTGCAGATCAGGATCGGCTAGATCGTTCTCTTCGGCAAAGGCCAAACATTCTTCGATGCGAGAGACGTCTTCGCAATAACTTTTACATTCTTCGGGAGTGGCGCAGTTGCCCGGCGTCTTGCCGCTTTGGAGACTTTGGCTAAATTTTTCGGCCCGCCGGGCTTCACTTTCATTCATCAACCCTTTGTTTTTAGCGAAAGCTACGCAAGCATTAATGTTGGCCGGATTATCACAGAAGGCCTTACACTCCGCTTTACTCCCGCAGTTCCCCAATTCGGCAACAGGGTAGGTAACTTTAATCGAGACTTTAACCTCAAGCTCATCTTCCCCGGTTTGAGCCAAAACCGAAATTGAAACCACCATACCTAAAACGATAATTAGGATGGGTAGAAATTTTTTAAAGTTTTTCATTTTTAATTTAAATTTAAAAGACCTTTGTGATTTTATTACTCGCCGAAAGGATTCTGGTAAGTGTTCTCCAAGGGGTTGATGTCTTGGGCAGGGTTAGATTCCGGGAGTTTGTCGGCGATGGGATTTTGGACCTTTTGAAAAATCTCTCCGCCGATACCGCTCCCCTGTTCGTTCGTTCCGCCAGGGGTATTTTGGACTTGAATCTCGCCTCCTTTATTGAAAACAAACCACGCCACCACCACAGCGGCTAAAACAACTAAAAATATTACTATTATGATTGTTTGTTTATTCATGGCCTTTATTTTGATTTTTATTTACCCCCACACCAAATAAGGAATTTAACTCGCCCCGAGTTGATTTGAAATATGATTTTGTTTAAACTTTCCTTGTTTGGTGTGGGGGTTTACTTAAATTATACTACTACTCAAAAGATTATTCGGAAATCTTATCCACAAGCACCAGATTAGCAAATTTAGGCCTCGTTAGCTCAGCTGGTAGAGCGCCTGTCTTCAAACTAGAAGGTTGTGGGTTCAAGCCCTGCCGAGGATTCACACAAATTTTGACGCCACTATAAACAAGCCAGATGTAAATAGGAGGTAGGTATCCCTGTTTAGTCCACCTGCTCTGTGTGATATAATTAGTGGTATGGATAAAAACTATGCGGATTTGAAAAAAGAAGCTTATAGACTTCGAAAGGATCTGGGATTGAGTTATAACGAGATAAGAAGAAAACTCAACTCAAGTGTCGCCAAAAGCACTTTAAGCACCTGGCTCAAAGATATAGTTCTCAAACCTGGTCACAAGGAAAGATTGTACACAAAAAGAATCGAAGTTTTGTCGCGTGGCTCACAGAGCCAGAAGGAAAGAAGAAGTAGGGAAATTGATAAAATTATTACGAAGGCGGAAAATCAAATTAGAACCCCCATATCTAAAGAAGCGTATCGCTTAATGGGAGCAGCTTTGTATTGGGCCGAAGGTAGCAAGTATAATATGTTTGAAATTACTAACTCTGATCCGCATTTAATTTTATTTTTCGTGCGGTGGGTTGAAAAAATTTTTGGTTTACCTCCAAAAAACCTTAAGGCTCGTCTGAATATTTACCCTCAACAAGATGAAGCGAAGATTAAAAAGTTTTGGTCAAAATTAACCGGAATACCAATTGGAAGTTTTGGTAAAAGCTATGTGAAACCAATCAGCAAAGGATATAAGAGAAATAATCTCTATTATGGGACAATGCGAGTTGAGGTTCCGAAAAGTGTCAATATGAAACACCAAGTATTCGGCTGGATAAATACGACTTTAAAAGACATAAGTCCTGAAGTTGATTTTGTAAGAACAAAATGGCAATCTTTGAAAATAAATAAAAAATTAGTTAACCTAATCTAATATAGCCCTCATAGCTTAGTGGTAAAGCACCCGCCTCTTAAGCGGAGTACCTAAGTTCGATTCTTAGTGGGGGCACAGTTGACTTTTTAACTGTAGTATGCTACTCTTGGTTTAGAGAAAACAGTTGTAATCAACCATATTCCTGGAGGAAAGAAGCAATGCCGAAGCTCAACATGACTATTAATCACCACCTGCCACAAGTGGAAGCTCTGGAACGTGTCAAAGGTCTTCTTGGCGACGTGAAAGCCGAGTACGCCGATAAGATCAGCAACCTGGAGGAAGACTGGGAGAAGAACCAAGGAGTATTCAGTTTCGACGCGATGGGGTTCTCGGTCTCTGGGACCCTGACGGTCAGCGAGAAGACCGTCGAGATCAATGGAAAACTTCCCTTCGCTGCCGCTCTATTCAAGGGGAATATCGAATCGACCATCAGGGAACGAGCAGACAAGCTCCTTGCCTGACCTCGAAACGGCCACGAACATAAAGGTCGCCAACCCGAAACATCGGCGAGGCGGCTTTTCAATTTCTGTAAATTTCACATTTTGGCACGATATGAAAATCCAAAAAATGGTAGAATTAGTGCATGGATGTTAGTTGGATGTACAGCAAGGACCCTAAGCGAAAGCCGAAGGTTGAAAAAGGAGAACCGAGAAGTTTCTATTATGTTGCCGGAGGGATAGCTTTGTTGATTTTAGGCGCGATTTTCTTTTTTTATTTCACCTTAAAAAGCACGATTAAAATTCAGACAGAGAGAGTAGATTTAACTCGGGACTGCGTGAAAATTTTGAATAATTACAAAAATGGGAAGTTAATGGTTATTTTATGCGTTAAAGCAGACGAATCTTTGGTTTTAGTCTGGCAGAATTTACCAAAAACAGTTACATCGATAAATATTTACAGAACGGAAAAAGGGTCGGACACTCAAACTTTATGGAAAACGGTCAACGTGAACGGAGTAACTGGATCAACGAATGTTGGATTTGAAGACGGCGGACCGGCGACTTATAACGCAGAAGGATTAAATGATAAAGGCGAAGTAATTGTGCGTTCAGTTGGCACTGTTCCTACCGGCGGATCCGGCGCTTCGCTTTCTGCGCCTCTTCGCACTTCCCCTCCGCCTGAAACACCCCCTGCTCCAAACACAGGCGGACAGACGGGAGGACAAGGAGGCGGACAAAATCCACCTAACTCCACTTCTTCTACGGGGAATAATTCCGACCCAGGGACGGGACAACCGACAAGCACGTCGCCAAATAACCAGTCGCCTTCAACTCCCCCTCCTCCACCGCCGCCACCCCCAAATGACACTTCGACTATTATTTATTACACCCCTTCGGGACAAGTAGTGGGAACAAGCAGTATTCCAACGACAACTTTTTGGGTCCAGCACGTTAACGAAAAAATAGAAATTGGCTGGCAGAATATCCCTAGTAGTACAACCAAACTGATTATTTCCAGATCGAAAACTGAAACCAGCGGGTATGAGCAGTTATTTATTCAACAAGATCCGATTACGGCGGGAAATGATTTTATACGATTAGAGGACAACACGATTCACGTTTCTTATTATTACAAAATGGAAGCTAGAACCAACACTTCACTGATTAATACCTATGGGCCAACATTTTTACCGGGGTTGTAGATAAATGAGATTGAGTAGGACTGGATTTTTTTGTACCCCAGCACCAAATTTTGCTTCTTATAAACCGGCGAAGCGCTTCGCTCGTAAGGGGTGGGGCTATTCGCCCCCCGCACTTCGCAGCAGTATCCTCGACTTTCATTGAACTAAGAATTAGGGAAAATTTCATGGCAAAATTGGTGCGGGGTTATTATCTTTTTTAAATATATTAATTTTATTGAAAAGATAATATAATATAGGCGGTGTTTGGACTTACTACTCCCCTTTCAAGGGTCACTTCTATCAGCCCAAGATTCTTGAGGAGTCTCGAGAGATTGGGTCTTAAAACCGTAAAGGATTTAATTTGGCATTTTCCAAGCCGTTACGAAGATTTTTCTCAGATTTATCAAATTGCGGATTTAGAACCGGGGCAGCAAGCTACGATTAACGGAGTAATTCGGGAAGTTAAACTTCGGCGGAGTTTTCGGCGACATATGGCGATTGTGGAGGCGATCATCGACGACGGGAGCGGAACAATCCGAGGAGTTTGGTTTAACCAGCCTTATTTAAAAAACACATTAAGAGTGGGACGAATGATGAATTTTTCCGGCAAGGTTTCAGTCTCCGAAAATGATATCTACCTTTCTCATCCCGACTACGAGGCATCTACAAGTATAGACCAAGAGAGAAGTTCACCCTCCCAAATTTTGGGAAACAAAACTTGGGAGGGCAAGCATACCGGGCGACTGGTACCGATTTATCCTGAGACCAAAGGTTTAAGTTCTAGGGCTTTGCGATTTATTTTGCAACCAGTGCTTCAAAATTTATCAACGATACAGGAATTTTTGCCGCAGGCAATTTTAAAATCCCAAAACTTGCCTGAGATTAATGAGGCGATACAGAAAATCCATTTTCCAGATAATACAGAGGAGGTGGAGAATATCAAAAAACGTTTTGCTTTCCAAGATCTTTTTTTACTCCAACTTTTTAATCTGGAACAAAAATTAAAACTGGCTAAAGAAAAAGCGCCGAAAATCGAGACGGATATTGAATACCTAAAAAAAATTCTGACTACCCTTCCTTTCGATTTAACCACGTCGCAGAAAAAATCACTTTGGGAAATTATTCAGGACTTCGTGAAACCCCAACCAATGAACCGACTACTTCAAGGAGATGTCGGATCCGGGAAAACGGTGGTGGCGGCGCTTTCCGCGTTTATGGCCACAGAGGCGGGATTTCAGGCGGCTTTTATGGCGCCAACGGAAGTATTAGCGAACCAACATTTTGAGACCATTAAAAAGCTCTTCGCTCGAATGGAAGAAAAAATCAGCGGAAGTGAAATTCAGCCGGTGGGGATTTTGACTTCAAGCGGAGGAAAAATTTTCTTTCCAGATTTAAATTTAGAGAAACCGCTTAAGAAAGCAGAAATTCAGAAAAAAATTCAGAGCGGAGAAGTTAAAATTGCCATTGGCACCCATTCGTTAATTCAAAAAACGGTAAAGTTTAAAAATTTGGGACTAATTATTATCGACGAGCAACACCGCTTCGGAGTGAAGCAGCGGAACGAGTTAATTTCGCAAAGCGGAGAAGCGGGAATGGTACCGCATTTTTTGAGCATGTCAGCTACACCAATCCCCCGGACGCTAATGCTTACCGTTTTTGGAGATTTGGATGTTTCAATTATCAATGAACAGCCGAAGGGAAGGAAAATTATCGAGACAAGAATTATTCCGCCGGAAGGAAGAATAAAAGCGTATCAATTTATTAGAGAACGGGTAAAGCAAGGACGGCAGGCGTTTGTGATTTGCCCGCGAATTGAAGCGCCAAATCGAGACGAGAGACCCACAACAAGCGAATGGAAAATGTGGGAAGTGCGCTCGGTTAAAGAAGAACACGGAAAACTATCCACTAAAATTTTCCCGGATTTAAACGTGGGAATGCTCCACGGGCAGATCAAATCGAAGCAAAAAGAAGAAATAATGAATGATTTTAGAACGGGAAAAATTCAGATTTTGGTTTCGACTTCGGTGGTGGAGGTGGGGGTGGATGTGCCGAACGCCGTGATTATGATGATTGAGGGCGCGGATCGTTTTGGACTAGCTCAGCTTTACCAGTTTCGAGGGCGAGTGGGGCGAGGCGAACACCAATCTTTTTGTTTTTTGTTTACCGATTCAGAGGCGAAGTCCACGCAAGATCGGCTCAAGGCAATAGTGGA
>ERZ1292625.1598-Hain-H41-01um-R1-1598-length-25812-cov-7_pt1 | contig 16014 bp, 18 predicted proteins | sample MGYA00564400_ERZ1292625 | MGnify/ENA primary metagenome ERZ1292625 (study PRJEB36523, sample SAMEA6512639) | groundwater metagenome | collected 2019-01-08 | study: AquaDiva: Metagenomics assemblies of 32 groundwater samples | reverse complement strand
CCCCCCCCCCCCCCCCCCCCCCCCCCCCCCCCCCCCCCCGACTCTACTACTGCAGCATCTCAGGCTCGTTGAACTCCGTGTCTTCACGCACGATGCGATCCACCTGGTTCAGCTCGCTCACGAGAGTACGCATGAACTCCACCTCACCAGCGGTCTTGCGGGCACGCCACGTCCGGATCACTCCAGTGGTTGCGGTGTCCAGGCAGTGCTGGCACTGATGAAGCTCAACCCGTGCACCACCTTCCCCCTTGATTTCCTCACCGTGCTTCAGGTCCTTGAAGACCCAGCTGCTAAGGGAGGTGAAGGGGTTCGGCTGTGCCATGGCCCACTCGATGATCTTCGTCACCCGGTCATTGGTTCCCAGGAACGGGCAGCCCATGTTGTCCTCGATGCCCAGGAGGGGGAGGATGGGAGACCCGGGGAAGCTGATTGCCCGGAATGCGTAGTTCGCCTTGTTGGCCATGTAGAGGGTGCGTCCCTCGGGTTCGTGCGTGAACGTCGGTTCTCCACCGACATCCACCCTGTAGGTCGGAGTGAGCTCCCAGTACCAGATGGTCAGGAGTTCTGCCACGCTGAGCTTCGCGAGATTGAAGCTGAGGTCCTTGTTCAGGCGCTCGATGGCGCCGAACTTCACCTCGTCCTCTACCCGCTTACCCAGCAGACGCTTGAACGCCTGTCCGTACTCGGTGATACCACCCTTCTCCCGCAGGGCCACATAGGTTTCCCACGACTCACACGTGAGCCCGACAGTCATGCCCTTCTGTGCCATGAGCTGGAACAGCAGGTCGCGAGCCTCACACGGGATTTCGCTGGAACCCAGCAGGTTCTCGATCTCACGTGCGTGCGTACCCCAGGCCCACCGGGCCACATCGTGACACCAGTGCACCAGGTTCCCACCCGCGAACCCACGAGCCTTCTCTGCGCAGCTGACCCAGTTGGAGGGATTGATGCGCTTGCTGAGCCGGATCTCCTTGTTGTCCACGTACTCGGTCTGGATACGCCAGGCCAGGGGCTCCATACGGACCTTGCGGTTCCGGATGCAGCCGAACTTGCCCAGGCGCTCGGTGACCCAGCCACGGAGATACTCCCCTGGCCAGCCGGCAGGCTGGTTCGGATCGTTCTCGTACATGCCGACATCGAGCTTGGCATCTTCGTTGAGCACGAGGTTGCCGTTGCTGTCTTCGGACCACATGGAGGGCTCGCAGGCCTTGGTGACATCCGTCCAACGGATCTTGCGCTTCATGCAGTCGATGGCCTCCTGGTTGAGGACTGCCATGGCCAGTGCACCGTACCAATCACCACACGCCAGCAGCTGAGCCTGCCAGATGGTGGTGAGTCCCACGGGACCACGTGGGTCAGTCTCGAGGTACTTGTGTCCCTCTTCCTGGTTTGTACCCACGCTGAACTTCTGACCCACGGGCTCGATCATGTACACGTCGGTGTTCTGACGGTACTTGAAGCACGTCAGGATCCGAGGATCGTTGCTGATGCCGACGATGTCTCCGTCGTCGTCACCCTGCATGCGACCCGTGAGGTCCCGAGGATTCATGAACACCGTGTTGGGGATGATCTTGCCCTCGACGAGGTGGTGGGGTCGGGGAGCGATGACCTCACTGGTCACCAGGCCCTGGGCCAGTACGCATGGGAATCGCCAGATGGCGACCTGAGTCCCGTACTTGAAGCCACCACACACCACACGCCCCTCGGGGACCGTGGCATCCAATACCGTGACGTACTGACGACCACGGATACCTGCACCCTGGGCGATGATCCAGAGCTTGGCACGAAGCTTGTCCTCGATGGCACTGCGGATCATGGGCACGCTCATGGGGTTGAGCTTCATCCCGTTCGCACGGAGCTGTGCGATGATCTTCACCACCAGACGCAGATTGTCATCGTCCTTGGAAACCTCGGACATCAGACCGTCCACACCGTTCTTGAAGATCTCGTCCACGGCCTCGCTGACCAGTGACCGCACCGCATCTCCCAACTCCTTCTTCTCACCAGCATCCTTGGGGATACGGATGAACTCCAGGAGTTCGAAGGACCCGGGGAAGTAGCTGAGACGGTCCCAGGACTTCATCAGCCCCACGAAGCAACCCTTCTCTACCTGCTCCTCACCGATCTTGCCCTTGAACGCACCCTTCACCTGTGCCATATCCAGGTGGATGGCATACGTGGTATCCATGCCATTGTTGAGCCCGTCACGTGGGACGATGATGCCCTTCGCGAACAGACCATCGGGCCGGATCACGGTGATCTGGAAGACCACCTTTCCGTACTGTGCCACCAGGTTGGCCATGTCCGGGTGGTCCGGGTCGTACAGACCGGACCCATCGCACTCCATGTCACGCTCCCACTGCATGGTCTCCCCACGGACCTCAGCCAACGCCGCCTCGGTGGCTTCGCTGACATTCTGGGGTTCCGTATCCACGGCCATGGGATTGGAGAACAGGATGTCCATGTCCTCGAAGTACCCACCGGGGATGAGCGGAGCGTTGAGCCGGTGGCAGTAGGCCCCCATGTCGATGGCGGTGGGGAAGCACGCCAACAGCATGCTGCGTAGCATGCTGTTGTTCCAGTTCCACGCCAGGTTGCCCTTGGTGGGAAGCCACCCGTGCTGACGAAGGGTCGCCCACTCCTCAGGTGGGATGTACTCCTGGCCACCCGTGGGGTTGCCGTTGTCGTCCTGTGCCATCGGCAGGTTGTTGACGATGCGGAGGCTCAGAGGCTCACCCTCGGCACGTCCACCCATGCCCTCGACGACACGCGGGAGGAGCCCGGTGGAGATCAAGTCGGTGTCGAAGCGCCAGCGCCGGCGCTTGCCATCCTTCGTGGTCTCGAAGTTGATGGTGACCTGCGGGAGGTACATCGACCGATTGGTGGTACGCGTCATCAGCCGCTGCTTGCGGTCATCGAGACGCTCCCGCCGCTTGACAGCGATGCGCTCCAGGAGGTTCCCCAGGACTTCCTCGTCCTCGTCGGTGATGAGCTCGATGTCGAACCGGTTGGAATCGAACCGGGCGATGAAGTCCAGTCCACCCTGGATTTCGATCATGCGGTGCCACCGCTTCTCATCAGCGATGCGCTTGAGGGTCAGGGTGAGCACCTCATCGTGGTTGGTGACGAGCACCTGACGGGTCTCGTTGTTGAGAGCAGTCAGCTCGGTGTGGTCGAGGCCCTTCACCTGCATCCAGGTGAATCCGCGAGCGATGAGCGCCCGACGGAGAGAACGGTTGACGGACTTGGCGGTATCCATGACGTTGGCTCCAGAGTGTGCAGACACGACGCGTCAGCGTCGTGAGCCCCCGGTATGAGGGCTGTGCGGTCCATGCGGAGTATCTCTCACTGGAACATCCCAGTATTAGACAATCCACGTGGATCCATAAATAAAAGGGGTGGGGGCCGAAGCCCCCAGCCCTAGTACGTCACTTCACCCACTTCACCGTGTGGCCGGTGATGTCCACCCCACGCCACACCCGCACGTTCTTGTTCTCCAGCTGACGGGCGAACACCGCCTGCACGTCCTTGGTGCAGTGCAGGATGAAGTACCGGCTGGTCTCGGTGACCTTGCAGTTCTTCACCAGCCACGGGACACCCGAGCTGTCGTCCGAGAACCCGAGGTCCAGCAGGTAGTTCGCCCAGGTGGGGTACTGGGTGAGCTGGCCGCCGGGGAGCTTGGGCTGGACCTTGGACGAACCATGGATGAGCTCGTTGATCTCCTCAGCCAAGAGCCGCATCGCCCCTTCCTTCTCCTCGATGATGTTCTGGAGGTTGCGGATCTGGAGCTCGAGGTCCTTGATGGTCTTGCGTGCCATTTGAGTTTCCATCTGTGTGCTGCACAGATACAGGGTCTGTGGTGATTGTGAGCCTTGTAAAGTCTCACTCCAGAGAAGCCCTCACCTATTAGAGGGATGCTGGTACATGGGTGACCTACCCATAAATAAAAGGTATGGCCCCTGTGGCCCGATTGCCACAGGGACTAGCGCCATGATGTCAGAACAGATGTACCTGACGATCTTCCTTCTTCATATGCCAGATGTGTACCCACTTGGAGGGAACAGCGGGATGGGGCACGATCTCATCCCCTACCTTGATCTTTCCCTTACATGGTGTACAGAACAGGCAATCACTGACGTGACGTGCCTTCACAGGCGCACACCCACGTACTCGATGATCGCCAGCGTCTCCTCGGTCCATCCCATGTACGCCAGCCACCAGGGGCTGGTACACAGCATGATGATGATGAAGCCGAAGATGGTGATGCCGTGGCTGTCTTTCATGACTTCTCCTTGGACGTGATCGTCCATAAGAAAAGAAGGCGGGGCCGAAGCCCCGCCCCCTAGATCGCTACCAACGGTCTCCGTTGTACCCGTAGCTGAAGAACGCGTCTGCGTAATCCGGGTTCCCGATGGTGTCCTCGATCTCCTCGATCAGCGACATGCTGTGCTCCACCACGGTCTCCATCTTGTCTTCCTCGATGATCTCCATCGTGTAGGACGGGATGTTGAAGGTGAGGGCCCAGTTGTCCCAGATGTCCTCCCAACGCTGACGCAACACGAACGAGGCATCGGTGAACATCATCATCTCCTCCTGGGAGAAGTGGCCCTTCATGACCAGGATGGTGTCCATGTCCTCGTAGGTGTAGACGTCGTACTCGGCGGGGTTGATCACGGGGCTGACGTCGGTGTACGACATGAGGTCGTCGAAGACCCGGAAGCAGTCCACATTGACCTCCATCGCCTGGTTGTCGAAGCCCACCTGGCCCTCCCACATCATGTCCAGCGTGTCGTCACCGGTCGTGTGCTCTTCGCATTCGATGATGATCTCCACGGGGGGCGAGTTGTAGATGGGCTGGCCCTGGTCTTCGATTCCCAGGAAGTCGATGATGATGCCGTAGATGAACGCGACCTGGCCGAACACGATGCCGATGACGGTGAAGAACGCGAGGAACATCACGACGAAGTTCTCGAGGTTGTGGCCGTTGCTGACGATGCTCTGGATGAGCTGGGTTTCCATGGTGATTTCTCCTACTCGTTGTGGGATACGGGGATAGGGGATGGGGGCTTCCGCTAGTAGCCCCCAGACTAGGCTTTGCCAAGCAGCCGTTGAGTTCATGTACCCAACACCTCTATATGAGGACATTGTGAGGGATTTCTCCCGAATACCAGTACCTCACTGGCTTGAGACCTGTACGACAGGTAACGTGTAGGGACACATACACACAGGCTGGTGTGTACTATCACCTGACTAGCACCCCTAGTGTGGGCCTGCCCTCTGGCAGGTAGGTTTATTACAGGGGTTATCTCCCCTACATGTTTCTCCTATTGGCATGTACACGACATGTCGTATACTCACATGCTAGCCTCACCTATGGTTACTATACCTAGGACGCACCGTTACTCGTCACGGTGAACAACGCAGTGCACACTACTACCCATATAGGGGTTTCATACCCATCAGGTGTTCATGTATGTTCTATGGGGTAGCACTATATACCCCTACTCGTAGCACCCTTAGGCTACATACTACGTACAACATATGGCTCACAACACACCCTATTGTCACTATCGTATGGGTTCACACTATGTGTGTACGATACCTGTGCATGCACAGATAGGGCAGTCATGTGAGTCACCCAAGTACTAGGTATGTATACATCACTGCATACAACCTAACGTATTACTACGTGTAGTACATGTGTATGAGGTAAGCTATTACCTCACTTACATGAGCTAATGATCACATCAGTAGACATGACTAGAGTGATCTCCTCTTAACGTCATGAATGGATATTGTTATCCTTGGACAACAACGACCCATAAATAAAAAGGGGAAGGCATACTTTACCCCGGTGGGCTCCGATCAATGAGGACCCATCCAATAGAGCTACTAATAACACCTGGTGGTGCACGTCTATATACATCTATTCCGACCTTGCCCCTTTCCTTATTCCAGTAACTTGCTTACTTTGTATAGGAAATTTTGATAAAAATCATTTCTCCCATACGCGATGCCAGATTTATTCCTCAGAATTAGCCTGCTACTTAACGAGTTACCTGACGGTACTAAGTACATGTTTCATATGACTCGTTATAAGTTCTTCTACGAGAACTCTCGTAGAGGTCATGACTGTATATATTGTGTACGTACACGAGAGATGTTTTGGAAAGAGAAGGAGAAAGAAGCCTTATTGGCTTATCTAAGTACAAAGCCACTTAAGGCAGCTTATCAAGCTATTGAACTGCTTGGAGAAATTAATGAAAGTTAAGGTAGTATCTGATGGGACTCCGAATGGAACCCATGTAATGACAGAGCAAGGGGATATCATCGGTGGGATCCAGTGGATAAGTATATTCATCTCATCTGATGAGACCCAGAATAACGTAATGATGGAACTCACTGGAGTCCCTATTGAGATACTGGCTAATGCACAGATCTACGATAACTTGCCTGAGGTTACTGAGGAAGAGGAAGTATGGATCAACAGGAAGCCATAGTCACTATACTAGAAGATGATATCGATGATCTAAAAGCTTACTTTAGTAAGCTATCGCCAGAGAAGCGGATTAGAATTCAGAACAGCCTCAAGCATGTCAAAACAGGCTTATACGCTGTAGCCCCTATAACGTGCGGAGGGCCAAATAAGTGTCCCTTCTTTAGTCACTGTCCTATCCCTGATCGAAGTGGATTAGAAGTCATTATAGGGCCCTTAGAAGACTATCCTATTGGCCGGTCATGCGTACTGGAATCAATGTATATCAAGCAGAAGACTATTGATTACATTCAGCATCTAAAAGTAGATAGTGAGAATCCCATTGAGATGGGATTGGTTAATGAGTTGTCTCTGATTGATTTGTACAAGAACCGCGCGGCTATGATATTAAGCTCTGGAGATCGTGACGGCCAGGGTGCTGACTTCTTACGGGTGGACATAAGTGAGATAGCTGATAATGGTAATGGTAAGGACAAGATGATCATGAGTCAGAGTACTCAGATCCATCCTGCGCTTATAGTTATAGAACAGCTTGAGAAGCGTCGTGAGAAGCTTATTGATAAGCTGCTTGAATCACGTAAAGCAAAGGCTGAGATAGCCATTAAGATGGGACGTGGTAGAAGAGACGATAGTCTAATGCTCGAGGAGTTGCGTAAGGTCCGTGAGATGCTTACGTCCCAGAGTACTCAGGTACAGCAGTTAACTAAAGATGAGGAAATACCTCTAAAGGATTAGTATGATTACAGAATCAACATGGCAAGAGTTTGCTGATAGCGGACTCTTCTGGTGGACAAACAGGAGCCTACATCTCTTTGGATGGGCCCTAGTGAGAGAAGTCGAAGAAGACGGTACTATAATTAGGATCTATCCTGCTAGATGTACGTTCAGAGGTTTCTCAGAAGATGTAGAGACCAATGGCTTCAAGAAGCTTACAACTCATATAGCTACCAATGTTAACGATCTAGTGAAAGCAGTAGAGGAGTAGTATGGAAGATAGATATTCTGGAGATGATGTTAAGTGGCTTATAGATGGCGAGTTATATCCTGAAATAAAGAGTGTAGCGATTAGTGTACTTCATGGTCGTCCTACGGTGAGCCTGGTGTTACCAGTTAAGAAGAAGGGGCTTTGCGCGCTTCCTCTGAAGATGAACCAACTCATAGCAATCGCAGCCAATGAGCAAGGAGAGGCATGTGTGCTCTGTAGGTTTAGTGAAGTAGCTTTGGATACTTATTCAACTTCAGTAGAAACCGGTGTTGGTGAGCTTATAGAAGTTTACGTATATGGGGCCCAAACTTTTATAGGTGGCTATGAGCTTGGTGTATGGAGTAATGATGCCGATCAATTCAGTGTGACTGAGCCAAAGATGTTTGCACAAGATTTGGCTAGGTTGCTTGAACGCTATAAGGCTAAGATTTAGGAGTAACGATGAGTCAGGTGTCATTAGATCAGTTAGTTCAGGAATCATCTAAGCCGTTTCTTACGCACTCTATGTCTCGTAATTTCAACTCCTACGCAGGAGTAGATATAAGAGTAATGGTAGATGGTGAAGTAGATGGGAAGGTACAGTCTATCTCTGTAAAGACGTACAAGGACGATAGTAATGTCTGGAAGGCAGCTGTTACTCTTATTCGTCTTCAGCTAGATGACGGTATAGGGAATTTTCCAGACTTTGTTGATGTTATCCAAGTCCTTGGTGCAAATGAATATGGGGCATCATGTGTGTTATTCGAATTACACGATTGTGTTGTAGAGTCTGTATCTACAGGGTTCTCTATAGATGATCTTGTTGTAGAGGAGAACTATACGTTACGAGCTAACAAGTTCGTTAAGGGGCGACCTATTCGTGTAATCGACCTTAAGAATGCACAGATGATTAAGAGCCTACATACAAAGCATATTGAGAGAGTCGAGTCTGACACAGTAAAGGCTCTTATGGATAAGGCCATTGATGTCACTTCAGAAGAACCAGTACCTTACATACAGGCGCTGACTAAGCTACTTGAGAAATACAAGGTGGTGATATGAATAAAGTAATAGATTGGGATGGGGAGTTTAAGCTTGCAGATCAAGGCTCGCGCCACGCTATTCTGTACGTGCAGTTTGACCCAGAGGTTGAAGTAACTTCAGAGGATCTTCATATGATGGAGTTCCGTAACTCACGTATCAGGATTATTGCTAAGAATCTGACTCCTATTGCTTTCGAGACACAGAATGGGCCAATGAGTTCCCTTACATGGAAGGGCAGGCGTATAATGATTCTCGAGACCACTGACTTCATGTGTGAGTTCAACTAGGAGTTGATATGGAAACCGATTGGCCTTCTCTCTATATTCCACCTGGTCATGCTGGTTATGATATAGCAGCTTTACTCGATCTTCTATACGAAGAGAAAAAGCCAGAGGGTTATAATCGAGCTATGTGGCGTAAGAAGAAGAAGACCAAGAAGGGCTACTAATGTTTAACGAGTACGAAGTACTCCTTGGCCGTCCGCACGACGGGATAGCAACTATTACTATCTTCGCTACATTCACTAAATACCCCCAGGATCTCATTGGACTTCAGATAGACTCACCCGTGTTTGACATAAAAGTCATTGAGCTACAGTATGAAGACATGATGTTCTGGAAAGGTGAGTTAGTACATAAACTTAAAGGAACAGCATATGTCATCAGAAAAGAAGCTAAAGATACTGGTGGGTAATGTGAAAAACAAAGTACCTATTGATATACTCCGGGCAGCAGCTGGTTTAGATATCCTCCGGGAGATTCCTGAAGTCAAAGAGTGGATAGATGCTCCATTGACTGAGGAAGAGAAGGAGAGTGCTTTTGAGAACGAACCTAAGCGTCCTGATTCTGTAGATCATAACAGAGCAAAGCACGAGTCAGGAGTTAGAGGTATTTTACTGAACGAGGAATAAATGAATGATCTACTCCGCAATGCTATTATTCTTGACACCGAGACTACTAGTTTGCGGCGTGGAGCAGGTATACATGAGCTAGCTACATTTGATGTAGCTAGCAATCAGTTCAGTGAATTCATAGTCAAACCCAATCTAGTTAGTGTCACTCCGTATACACCACAGGATGTCACTAAGTTAGTAAGCTCGTCCAAGGATATTCATAAGAGGGTCCCAGTTGGGACCTGGCAAGAAGCTATCTCAAAGGAGCTATTCACTCAGCTTGGCTTAAAAGGGAATGCTCAGGCTGATATAGAGTCATTGAGATGGCAGAATCCATTCCTCTATAAAGCATTAAAATCAGGTACTTATCCTCAACTTAGTAACATGCCTCAGTCTAATGAGTCACGTGAGGCACTTCTAAGGTCATTTGGGATCAAAGGTACTTTCAATCAGAGTGCATCAATAGAAGATGTAATAGAGTCCCTGAAAGGGACTTTGGCTGGAAAGACAGTCTGGATAGCAAACGCTGTCTTCGAGAGTAAGCAGATAGGTGCACAAGTGGCTGCTATGAGAGAATCAGGTGTAGATACTGGGTTGAAGTCTATACTTGAGACCCAGAATGTTTACTCACCTGACCCTTTCTATGTCACTGGGGTTGAAGTGAATAAGGCGCGCGCCGCGGCGCAAATAACAGGAGACTGGAGTAACGTCTGGAAAGCTTATGTACGAAACCCTCCTAAAGCAGGTGAGACAGCAGTAAGAGATATACAAGACGTACTTCGTTCTATGATGTCCTATGGACGCTCCATGGGGCTATTCAACGGTGGCAACACGTACTTTGGTACAGGTATCGATGTTGCTCATTCTCTATTTGCTAGAGCAGAAGGGAATGTACAGCGAGCTGGTTTAAGTGAAGTACACAGAGCTGTAGAGGATGCGGCTATACACGAGAGCTATGTACTGAGAAAAGGTATAGAGTACACCACTGCTCTACAGCAAGTCAGTGAAAATGGTGTTTCAGCTAAGTTCTATAGGGATCTAGCTGCTAGAGGTGCAGGTCCGTTAGCTGAAGCTACTAAGTATTTCAGTATGTTAGAGGGAATAGCACCCGATCTCCAGAGAATGAATCTCATCAAGAGACTTCACAGATCCTATGAGGATATAAGTAGGACAGGTGAGACACACCAGGTAATAGGTCCGGGTAATTTGTTCAATATGAAGCAAGTTACTCCAAGTGGGGAGGAAGCCCTTGTACCTAGAGTGGACTATCGTACTCAAAGATTCACTTCTTTAGATGAAGTGGGTAAGTTCTTAGAGCAATCGGGAGATTATAGTCATTTTGCTAACGTACCTGAGGAGGTAACTCGGTTCAAGACAGCAGCTACATCATTAGAAGCAGCTGGATTGTACGCAGATACCCAGGTCGAAGCAATAAGAAGGACTATGATGTCCCGGGCTGTACCCTCGGTGAGCAGATTGAGTGCTTTACCGGCTATTAGTGAAGTAGCTGAGACATCGATGCGAGCTCTAGGTAGGATAAATCCTCGAGCTGTGCTCGCTGGTGCTGCTTTTATGACTGGATTAGGGGCAGCAATGTCAGTAGTACAGTCAAAACCTAAGGATCAGAGCTCAATATTAGGTTTCAATTACTATGATTGGCTTAAAGCGCAAGAGGGTATGGTAAATACTGGCTTAGCTAAGGAAAATCGTAGCAAGAACACAGACTTCGGATCACCATATCAAGGTCCTGTAGTTAGTAATCAGGTCTTCGTTGATCAGAAACTACTAGCTGAGAGAGAGAAGTACTTACGTGCGCAGTACGGAGTTTCTCATTACGATCCTCAGAAAGGTTTATTTGGTGCCTTTGGTGTATTCAGCGCCTTTAATCAAGGTGGATACAGTTATTTACACGAGGGTACTCGTGTAGAGTCAGGTTATCAGGGACTAAAGGGAAACAACCTAGTTTCACTTAATCTCAATGAAGGTTGGAAGATATCTGTTGAGGATGCCGATACTATTACCGTACGTAAAGGTGGAGTACGAGGAGCTATCAGTTCCTTCTTTGGGCTAAACAGAGGCTATAGCATACGACTAGCAGGTATTGACTCACCTGAAATAAGTCACTCCGATAGAAAGGCACAACCGTATGCTGATCAGGCACGAGATGCATTACAGTCCTTAATCGATAAGGGGCAGAAGGCAGAGGTTGTCTTTACAACCTCCGATACATCGTACGGTCGTATGATGGGTGCTCTGCTGGTAGATGATACAAACCTGAACTATGAGATGATTAAGAGGGGATACGTAGCTCATTTGCCATACGGAAAGTCACAGAATGCCATAGTTAACTACAATAGTATGAAACGCGCGGAGACTATGGCTTATAGCAGTGGACGTGGACTTTGGAGTACACCATGGGCTCAGGCTTTCTATGAAGCTACGGAGGGGAAAGATAGACCTACATTCAATACGTTAGCTAACTCAAGCAAAGTAGTTTCATCAACAGGACAGATGAGTTTAGTTAGTCTAATGAACCAGGCTGACTCAGCCGGCTCCTTCAGTGACTTTCATAGAGGAGCCGCCCATGATGTAGGAAGGTATCTAGGAAGGAAGGAGAGTGTACAACCAATATATTACGACGCGCCCGTCAGTGGATCTCAGGAAGTAATGGCAGATCTTATGATGGATACAAGTGAATTCGTAAAGACACATGGTGGTAGAACACGGAACAAGTTTAGTCGTAGAGGTAACTATGGTAAATTAGATACTACTATGGCTATAGATAGTCTAGGTACAACGAATTCAGTATGGACACGTCGTAGATATGGCGCATTTGAACAGTATAGGGCTTCTGAAGCTATTAGGAATGAGAGACAACAGAGGATGGCAGAGAGTCAGAGAGATCTAAACCAGACACTGTTCTTGTCGCCTATTGGCCATCATAGGATGTAATTATGGGTGCTACTACTAACTATCTCAGACCTGGCTTCATGGCCGCATTTGGATTTAATCCAGAATCCATGAGTGCTACAAATACGCCTCTTATGAGGGGATGGGGTTTCACTGCTGATGTGAATCAGCAGGGACTCTTTGGTGCACAGTTCACACCAACACCTGAGATGATGGCTACACGTGGTGCAGGTAGATTTACTAGAGCAGGAATGAGAGCAGCTGCTCCAGGTAACATACTTGGACTTGGTGCAAATGCTTTCTTCGTTTATCAGGGCTATAAGGATAATGGATTCTCCGGGGCATATGATGCTCTTGTGCTTAATGCGGCTATAGAATCATCTATCTATAAATGGGGATATGGAGTTGGTAATGCTATACAAACTCCAGGCAATAGATTTATATCAGCTGGTACGAAGGTAGCTGGTAGTCCATTAAGACTAAGTACTTCCTCAGCTATATTTAGAGGACTGGGAGCTGGAGTAGGTGGATTTGTTGGACAACAACTAGGTCTAGCAACTCATATTCCTTTTGCTGGTACTGTTGGTGCAGCAGTAGGTTCTTACTTTGGTGGTGCTCCAATTAAGGCAATGATGGCGAATCCTAGATTAGGATTAGGAGTAGCAGCTGTTACAGGTGGTGCGCTTTTGTCATACGGTGCATATTCTGTAGTAAAGGCAGGTGCTCAGATGGGCTATGCTCACAGACAGATGATGAAAGGTATTAACACAGATGGAGATATGGCTTCGTTTATGACACAGAACGCACTTACCATGAGAGAAAGAGCAGTACAGAGTATTGCTAAGAGTCATCTCAATGCACGATCTGCGCTGGGCCAGGAAGCTAACTTCATGCATATGCCTTTCAAGAATTACAATAGTAGGTGGAGATAATGAAAACTCGTGAAATTGTCCAGCTTAGTACGAGTCTTTATAAGAAGGCTCTTGAGGGGAAGCGGATACTGATAACAGGAGATTCATTCTTCATAGCAGTTATCGAGAAGCATCTTATAAGTAGACTAGCAGATGCTTCCACTGCAGATATTTCCTTAGCTACTTATAAGCCAGCCCTGAATGCTCACTTCTTTTCAGGTGGGCAGATAATGGTAGTAGACTTTTTTGATGGGCTACGTGGTGTAAATCAACTACAGTATCTAGATGATCTAGATGAACTCTATTCACTAGAGAGTCAAGAGGGATCATTTAGGGTAATGTTTGAGGAACATGTGGCTCCAATCGCTGTGATGTTTGACAAAGTCACTCATAGCACTATGGAGATTTAGTGGGTATAACAAGAGCTTCACTGAGAGATAAACTCCATGTGAAGAATGAATACAATATCGAACATCAAAACCCCAACGCTGTTTTAGCTCCTGAAGATATAGAGTTTGCTAAGACAACTTGGGGTATCAATACTGACGTACATAGGACTTGCATCAACTGCCAGGTTCGACATATGTTGAAGTATGAAGACACTATAGATCCTGAGACAGGATCTCAGGTCGTAGGTTTTACCGTACCTTGTAAGTACATACCTAAGAGCTTACCACCTGGCTCACAGAAAGTCCTTCAACAGATGATTGACGAGAAGGGGATTGAGCCTCAAAGGGCCAAGCTAATATTACAAAGCACAATAGATCCAGTAGCTTGGGCAGAGCTAATGTTTGGTTTTGATGATACATCACCAACATGGAATCTGCGGGCATATCAGAAAGAACAACTAAGATGTAGCGCTCAGAGGATCGTTATCAGAGAAGGTAGACGATCAGGTAAGACATTCATCATTGCACTTAAGCTTCTCTACTTCGCCTTTAATAGGTCAGTAGATAGAGGTAGAGATAGTGAAGGTCGGGAGCTGACTGGTGGTCCATTGATCATGATAGTTACTCCATATCAGTCTCAGTTACTAAACGTGTTTGATGAAATGGAGAAACTACTTAAGAGAAACCGTGACTTAGCTATGGAGATAGCATCAGCTTCAGCTGATTCACTTTACGTAAAGACACCTTTTTTCCATATAGACTTCAAGGATACAGAGACACGTCTTGGAGCTAAGATTAGTGGGTTCGTATCAGGAGTAGGTACGAAGACAGATGGATCAGGTGGTGGTACAATGAGAGGCCAAAGCGCCCATATCATTTACCTTGATGAGATGGACATGATTCCAGAAGAGACCTTAGATAAGGTCATCATGCCTATTCTTCTTACTGACATTCAAGGTGATGTCTGCTTCATAGCTACTAGTACACCTATTGGTAAGAGAGGTAGGTTCTATAGGTTTTGCTTAGAAGACCCTTCGTTTAAGGAAGATTACTTACCATCATCTGTACTACCTCAATGGGAGAAGAGTAAGAAGATGCTACTGGCTAATGCAACGCCAGAGAGTACGATGACTGAGTACATGGCTGCATTCGTAGATGGTGGATTTGGTGTATTCAAACCGTCATATATCTATAGGTCCAGAAAGGACTATACATATGAGGATACAGAAGCATTCTCATGGTGGAAGAAACACTTCAGTGTAGCTGACCATAGACAAGTCATTAGGTGTATAGGTATCGACTGGAATAAGAATGCTGGGACTGAGTTCGTAGTAGTTACTTATATTCCACACATGCATAGATACATTATCTCAGAAGCCTTGAATATCCCAGCAGGTGAGTTCAGCGCCATGAGATGGCGCGAAGTACTTATCATGCTGAATTACAAGTGGAAGCCAGATTATATCTACGCTGACGAGGGTTATGGGCATACTATCATAGAAGATCTTAAACTTATTGCGTTTAACCTAATCAATAAGCCTAATAAGAACTTACAGGATATTGAGACTATTAAGCTACGTGAGCGTCTCAAGGCATTCAACTTCTCAGGTAAGGTTGTTCTGAACAACCCAGTAGATGGTACTCAGATAGAAAGAGGTGGTAAAGAGTTTCTTGTAGAGAATGCTCAGAGAATCTTTGAAGATCCAGGACCAGCAGGTAATGGTATAGTATGGTTCCCTGAAGCTGATAGACAGCTTAAAGATGAACTTCTTCATTACACCATACTTAGAAGATCACCAATTACTAACAAGCCTATATATGGTACAGAGTCAGAAAGGATTGGCGACCATAGACTTGATGCTATGTTACTTGCTTTTGCAGGTATACAGATAGAGGCTGGGCTGTACTCAGATAACGCTGTTCCTATGAGCTCTCCTGTGTTCCTACCGAAAGAAGTACTTGAGAACAGGGAAAATACTGGCAGTCCAGGTGCTTCTCTGATAAGGTATCTAGAGAAGGTTCCTACTGTGGCGCCAGGTGCTCTTAGTATCTTACAGACTATGCGTGAAGGTGAAACAGCTGAAATGGCTGCTTCTAGAGGTAGAAGAGGCGAACGAGTTCATCGTCGCCCAACTGCTCTTACGAAGGACGATAACTCTGTAGTAGAATACTTTAAGAATGTACCTAACTACGCAGGATATGATAAAGATCAAGAACGACTTACTTCTACACCCTCTGTTATACCTAAGCAAAATGGTAGACGAGTAAGAATCATAAAGCCGAGAGGAAGTTAATGCCCCGTATCAACTTACTTAATACAGCAGTAGGAGCAAGACCTTTTCGTGGAGCACCAGGATTACTGGCTACAGCTATTGGAGCTGGAGCAGCTGGTGCTGGACCGGCGCACG
>ERZ1292625.1811-Hain-H41-01um-R1-1811-length-22755-cov-10_pt3 | contig 16020 bp, 20 predicted proteins | sample MGYA00564400_ERZ1292625 | MGnify/ENA primary metagenome ERZ1292625 (study PRJEB36523, sample SAMEA6512639) | groundwater metagenome | collected 2019-01-08 | study: AquaDiva: Metagenomics assemblies of 32 groundwater samples | reverse complement strand
CTTCAGGGCGCTGGGGCTTATAAATAATAAGTTTATTCTTATCGCGCTCCTGTTGCTCTTTGGCTTGGCCGGCCTGGTCATTCCGATACTATTGAACCAGACCATCTTCATAGCCGTTGGCGTGCCATTAGGCATTGTCACAGGCGCAGTGGTTTATTTGTTCTTGTGCGTCCTGCGTCGTGCGTCATGCGTCGTGCGTCCTGAGTCTGAAGACAATACTCTGCACGCTTCACGCTCCACGCTTCACGATTCTTCCACGCTCCTCATCATCGCCCTGTTCTCCGCCCTTATCGGCCACTTTGTGGAAATCCAGTTCGGCATAGACCTGACCGCCTCGCGGACCTATTTCTATATCTATCTGGCCATATTTATTGTGATTATATCCAGAGGTTTGTTAGGTGAGCAGCCACCCGCCCATCCGGATTCCCGCCCCTCAGGGCGAGGCTCGCCAGAGGCGGCGGCTCAGCCGTTTTCTACTCTAAGCTGGGCGCTCATCGTCATCCTCATTCTGACCACCCTGGTCTTTGACTTCATCGTCACCCAGATAAAAGAGGACAGCCCCGAAAAGGCGATGCGCATATTTGTAATGCTGGTTATCTCGTGGCTGGCTTCAGTTGTCTTGTTTTATTTACTTGCCCAGCCCCAGCCCAAAAATAACCGTGTCCAGCCCCCGCTGGGGGCTGAACCAGCCCATCCCCGATGGGCTGGGTGCGATCGTGGCTCAGTTGCGACTGCGCCCGCAGGGGCTGGGTTAATTTTATCCTCCCTGCTGGCGGCCGGGGTCACGTTTATATTCTTTATTATCCTGGTTCCCTGCCTGCCGCCCGCGTATAGCCCGACCGTGGCCATTACGGTTTTATATGGCTGGCTGTTTATCAATATCCTGGTGTTGGCTTGGGCGCTGACCCGGCCGGAGGGCGGGCTGAATCCTGAATCGCCCGGTTCTGTTTCCCCCTTTAAGGTATTCTCGTCTCTCCTGATAGCCGTAATTACCCTGGTTATTATCTGGCTGACCAACATCAACCTGATTAGAAGCGACCTCATCTATAAGATTGGCTCAGGCCAGGAGGGGGAAAAGAATTTGGTGGGCGCCCTGCTCTATTACGAGCAGGCATTGGCCCTTTCGCCCAACAAGAACATTTATTGCGGCGCCTTAGCCCGGGTCTGCCTGGAAAAATACTATGCTGAGCCGGACCCGGCGAAGAAAAAGGACTGGTATGACCGGTGCCTGAATTATCTGGCCAGGTCCATTGAATATAATCCTATGGACCCGACCCGCAATGCCAACCTGGGCCGGTTCTATCGGGTGCAAGGCCGGGAATCCAAAGACCCGTCCCGGCGGGCTGAGCAGTTTAATCTGGCCATCAAATATTACGAGAACGCCTGCGAACTCTCGCCCCAGCATCCGGCGCTGCGGAACGAATTAGGCGAGGTCTATCACGAGATGGGAAAGTTAGACGAGGCGATTAAGCAATACGAAAAGTCGCTGGCCATATCGCCTGATTTCTCCGAGACCTATTCGCACATAGGAGATGCCTATCTGGAGAAATCCACCAAACCCAGCGGCACAGGCGGAGACAAGGACAATGCCGCCAAGAATTATTATGAGGCGGTCAAGATACAGGTCAGGTTAATGCCGGACCTGCGGGAACAGAACCAGGAAGTCATGTTTGAGCGGACCAATGTCACGGTCATAAAAAATTATCCGCAGGACTTTAGGGCGTATTATAACCTGGGCCGTTACTATGCCGGGAAGGGCAAACGGGCCCAGGCCATAGAGATGCTGGCCAAGGCATTGCCTCTGGCGGACGAGGCCACCAAATCCGACGTCAGGCAGATATTGGAGAGGTTGAAGGCGGGGAAATAAACCACAGATTGCACAGATTACGCAGATTTACATCTGCCTGATTTGCCTTGCCGCCCAGACCTGATTTTTCAACATACCGTGCCTGTTCTTTACAAGCCGTATGGCTATTCTCTGAAAAGCGGATGGCCAATCTTGCTACGGCGTATGGCCAATCTTGCTACGGCGTATGGCTAATCTTGCCACGGCGTATGGATAATCTTGCCAGCCCATCTGGCTATTCTTTGCAAACCGGCCGGATATTCTGTCAAAGGCGGCTGAATAATCTTGCCAAGGCGGATGGCTAATCTTTCCAAGCCGGACGACTATTCTTTCCAAAGCGTGCGGCCAATCTTGCCAAATCAACCGACTAATATATGCAAGGCGGATGGCTAATCTTTCTAAACCGGCTGGCTAATCTCTGCAAACCGTATGGCTAATCTTTGCAGGGCGTATGGCTATTCTGTCAAAGGCAGATGGCTAATCTTTGTATGGTAAGGGGGTATTATCTATAGGGGGGTGGGGGACTATCCCCCCTCTACGTAAGGGGTTGATTTATAATAACTTATATAAACGAAAATCGTCAAAAATGGCTATTTTGGGTCTAAAATAGACCTTCTATATCTCCGGCTGGGTCGTGTTGGTATCTGCTTTTCCCTGCATCCGACGGTATTTTTCCTCTTGCTCTTTGGTCAGGCAGACGAATGTTATGCCTTTTAGTTCGCTCTGGATTATCTGGTTTTCACGGCCTAACCAGCCGATGGCATTGTGTATCCTGAACAGGCCGGCCTTTAGTTGCTTTGACAGTTCCTCATCAGAGGTCTTACCGTGTTCGGCTAAATAGCGCCAGATTTCGCCGGCCAGATGGCCGACCACGTCCTTGACATCAAAGATCTTCTCGTCCTCTGTGAAGGTGCAGGGTGTCGGCCGGTTGACCAACTCCTTGATAAATGCCTCACTCTTCTGTTTGACATCGGGCCGGGAATCGTATTCCCGGGCGCGCATCGTCCCGTAGGTGGCCCGCCAGTTGCGTAAATCATCCTGGCAACTCTGGCACTTGGCTAAATGCCTGAATAACTCGTCTTGGGGCACGTCTATCTTCTCGCCGATGACATAATTGGTGATGGCCAACTCGTATTTCTCGCACGGACTCTTTTTTGTCTTGACTGTTTTCATATTAGACCTCTCTTAGGGACTGTTAGACCTTGGTCGTTACGACCGCAGGAGTCCCGTTAGGGACAGTCCCTTAGACCCCGCCGCATGGCGGGGCATTTCATCCGGTATTTCTATCGGTGGTTATTTTTCCCGCATCCTTTTGCGGATATTATGTATTTTAAGTTTAAGATAGTCAAGTGAATATTTCTTGAACTCCCGGAGTTTCCTGATTTTCTTATAGGGCACCTTTTGGCCGACCAAGGTCATCAATTTCTGTTCGCTCGTGGAGAGTTTGGGCAGGGCATTATTCAACTGCTCCTCAACCTCCTCGTAATCCGAGGTCCGGGGCGTGGTCTGGATAAGCATCAGGTCGGCTAAATTGGTTTCCTCATTGGCAAAGACCTCGGAGGTAAGCGGATTTTCCGCACGGCGTTTCTTATCCGCATTCATACAGGCGAAATAAGCAATCTTATGGGCCCATTTCCTGAACGAGTCCTCAACCAGCGAGCCGAATTTACGATGGCCTAACTCGTTAAAGATGGTCTCCAGCGCCTTCTGGCGGATATCATCCAGATACGGCTCGTCCTGATTAAAGAAACTTATTACGGCCAGCCAGGTGAGAATAAGGGTAGTATAGCGATTAAGAAGTGTTTCTAAGGCGTCTTTGTTACCGGAATAATATGCCTCAACAAGTTGTTCGTCTGTGCGGGAGTCGTCAAGGGGCATAGCGGGGCTTTCTAATAATTCAAGACGTAGTCCCCAGAATTACTAAATTACTAATTTCTAAACTATTTAGAAATATCTAAAGTAAACAACAGTTTCTCGTCTATCTGCTTAATGATATCATCTGAAAGCGTTCCAAGATACTCTTTTAGTCGCTTAAGTGCTATGATTCGTATCTGATGACATAAAACAACCGAGTCTTCCGGTAATCCTCCATTACCCTTTGGGATAAAAAGACTAATAGGTAGTTGCATTCGTCTGAGATTGGTGGTTAAAGGGATGATTATAATCGTTTGGGTTAATTGATTAATTTTTTGGTTCTGGAATATAATGACTGGACGTGAGCCTGTTTGTTCCGACCCTACACCAGAGCCAAGGTCGGCATAATAGATATCGCCCTTTTTCATTTGACATCTTCTTCAGCCAGACCGCACGCATACTCTTCAATACCTGCTTCGGCCAACTCGTGGTCTTCTTTGGCAAATTGATCACGAAATCTATTAAACAATTTATCCTCAATTGGCATTTCTAAAGGAGTTCCCGGATAATTAAGCCGATAAATCACATATTGCTGTTTAGGTTCTACAGCAAGAGTGCCTGCAGAATAGACAGTCTCTGAAATCCACTGATAAATTGTATTAGCATATGTTTCTATTGTCATATTATTTATTCTCCTTTAGAACTTCTTGCCATCCTAAAACTCGTTCTTGAATGCCAATTCCTGGTGGATTAGGAGGCGGTTGAGGTATTTTGAAAATCCTTAACTCTTTGGAGCAAATAAATCTTTGACGGGTGCTCTCCACAAATGCTAATGATTGTACTACTGTATTTTCCGCTTTATCTGGCGGTATTAACTTCATTGGGTCAAATGGTTCGCCTAAGTTCATTTCTTGTTTGTATGCTACAAATAAATCCCACATTAAGTTTTCTAAATCACTATCTGGATTAATCACCTTAAGTCCTAATTTAGGCGCTTCTGCACGACTGATAAGATAACTATGATAATAAAGTTTTTCTGCCAGATAGTCAGCCATTTTATCAGCCTTTGAACCATCTTCTTTGCCTTTCATATGAAGGCTTAACAGGTTTTTGGCTAACAGCCTGATTAAAGCATGGGAACGATAAATACCGCCGATTGCTAAAGGATGGATTCTCTCAACTAACTTGTCTAATACCCTAACCATATCAGACGGATTCTTTATACCCATCTTGTCTTTAGCCAGATTTATATAACCAAAAACATCTTCTACGCCAATCGGTACTTTTTGTTCATTTGGGTTATCAGGATGGGGAGGATTAAAAGATGTCCCAATAGATGGATCAATCGGAGACAATTCTCCTAAAGGACACATAACAATTTCATCCGCACCCAAGGCAATCAGCGTTGCGGCACTATGTGCCTTATATGGTATCAACACGCTAAATTTATCGCAATACTCTCTTATTAGATTCACTAACCGCCACGGCGCCATAATATCCCCACCTAAACTATAGATATAAAGGTCTATATTAGATACCTTACCTATACCTTTTAATTGCTCATAAAAATACGGAATTGTGTCAGGATGAATCTGTGCATTAACTGGGGGATTCCTATCTGATGTAATATATGTAATAACCCGTGATTTTCTTAGTGCCTCTATTTTTTGTATTATTTCAGCTTGATTACTCATTTTTATACCCTTTATTTTATATCAAATATGTATTTATTTGTCAATATTTTTATCTGCCACTTTCCATAAAGGGGCGCAATAATTCAGAAGTCCCGGGATGCAATACTAATTATCTTATATCCTAATAGGAAAAATGGGTCATCAAATTTATCTGTTAAACTGAGACCTATTCTCCCGGATGTCGACTTAATCATTTTAGGGGCTTCCTCATAATCGCCGCGATATACCTCAAAAGACACGAAATCATCCTCAATGAGGAGATTCCCTATTTCACCGAAGTTATCGCATACTAAATTAATTACTTCTTTTATCCCAAAGAATGAATTTTCAACAAGCATACATCGTTACCTTATAATATTTATGCGCCTAAAAGAATACCTCCTGATTTATTGTATGATAATTCAGTCGGGCATCGTATAGTTTCTCAATATCATTATACCCTACAAAACGGCATCTATCAAGGATGCCTTGAAATGCTGATTTAGTAACTTCTTGGTGATATTTTTCTTTTCTTTCTGGTGGTGCAATTAAATTAAAAGTTGTTCTGAAATCCTGCAGTTCTGTAAATTTCACTAAAGAACTGCGGAAGTCCGTTGAATCCTCAATTTCAAACACCTTCTCAGGGAAACTGCGTTTATTAAACCAAATCACATCAATATACTGAATTGAACGCATTATTCTGTCGAATGTAAAAGGAGGTATATTTTTTAGCATCATCTTCATTCACATAACCGAATTTAACTTCCAGAGCCATAGTTTTATCCTCAAATTCCTTATGACACGATTCACATTTCCACATAAATTACGCTCCTATATTTATATTAATTCGGGGGATAGCATACTCAATTATTGAATTCGGTAAGGGTGTCACCCGAACTATGTCCCCCGAAATTCGGCCTGGCGTCCACGAGATTAACAGGTTATTTTCTTTTCTTACCCTTAGCCGTATATTTCCCCTTACGTTCTTTTACCATCGTTGCGTGTTGTTCTATTGTCTGCTGTGAATTTTGGTTAATGAAATTCCTGATTCGTCTTTCGGACAATTTGACATATTCTTTGCTTATGTCATAGCCGACATAATGACGGTTATTTTTGATAGCGGCAATAGCGGTCTGGCCGCTTCCCATAAACGGGTCCAAGACAACATCGCCCTCAAAGGTATAGAGTTTTATCGTCCGTGATGGTAATTCAACCGAAAATGGTGCGGGATGTCCAACACTTCTGGCTGATTGAGCCGAGAATGTCCAAATGCTCTTGGTTAATTCAAGGAATTCCTCTTTAGATATAGTGCTTTTGCTTCCGTTGGTACTTCCTCTTGAAAATAGTCCTTTAGAGAATACTAATATATATTCGTGGATATCACGCAGGATGGGATTTTTAGCCGAGAGCCAACTACCCCAGGCCGTGGATGGACTACAACTTGATGCCTTGTTCCAGATAACCTCGCCACGCATCAGGAATCCTAAATCAAGCATATCCTCAATAATAAAGGTATGCAAAGGAATATAAGGCCTACGACCTAAATTGGCAATATTGATGCAGACCCGACCACCCGGCATTATAATTCAAAATGAACTTCTTTCATAAATTTTCCTGGCACTTGATCAATAACATGCTGAACTCTAAATTGCTCGCCATTGAACCGTACTCGCCTTAACCACCCCTCTTTATCAAAAAACTCTTCAACTGTGGCATAAGTAAACTGCGTATGAACATTTGGACTAACTACTAAAAGATTCTTAAAATGACATCCTATATTAGGTTTAATGTGGTGTATTTCGAAATAAGGATTACCATTTTTCATCAAGAAACCGAAACCTGACATCTGACATTTCCCATGATATAGCTCTGTTAAAAGTTTCCTAATAGGGGCGGGCGTGCTTTCTTTTACCCTTACAGGTCTTATATTGCCATAACCTCTTTTTTCAATTGCTTTCGTGGAAAGCCTATAATATTCGCTTAGTACAGTTTCTCTAAAATCTGAGGCGGCAATTCTTGAAATCTTATTTAGAGTTACACTTGCTTCACTCTCGGTTTTTGAATTGTCTAACTCATCTTCTACTTTCTCGACCAATCTTTCAAACTGTTTCTCAGGAAGGATTCGATATTTATTTTCGTCTAATATCTGAATCACTATTTCATCGCCATCTTTAATTTGAAATTTCTCATAGAAGCCTTTCATTCCTCCAATCCTACACTCTCTGCTGCTGCTTGTATATGGCGTAAAACTCTTCTGTTGAGTATCATTTGTTATTACAGACGCAACATAAATTTTAGTTTTATGTTTCGGAAAATAATCAACTAAAGATACAGGAATAGCCAATAGTCCCTTATCAATTCGACTTTGAGTTACCGTAACGGTTTTATAGTTAAAGGGAATTTTACTGAGAATCTTTCTCATAATTTTGATGTCTCTTTTGCGAAACCAAACGTGCGTCCCGTGCCAATTATTTTGCCACAATGCGGACAGCTTACATTACGGCCCGGATCGGTAGTCAACGAGTGCCTTGCAGTGCATTCATTGAAACCACTCCCGTTCCACGACCACTCTTCTGTTGTCAGTGCCGTAAACCAAATGGCATCTAAAATCCTTCCACAATTCTTACACCGCTTTTTCCTGTTTTCTTTCTGGCTAATCATATTTTACACCTCCTTTTCCCTCACTGAGCCGACCTCCATACCAACTTTACCGGCACGGGAACTATCTAATTCAGCCAATTGGAATAGATGTGGTAACCGCTTCTGAATCTTTGCTGTAAGATTTTTATCGCTGAATATTTCTATTGCTCGACTGGGCATTCAAACCTCTTTTCTATTAGTTTAGCTACTATCATATTTCTACCGGTTAATTGCAAATAATAGCATACACCATTCTTACACCCTGTCAAGATAATATAGCATCCCAAGGATTTATGCCTCGTATCCATCGTCCGGGTCGGATTCCTCATCTTCCTCTTCCTGCCGATTGGCATCTTCCCATACCCAGGTAAGACGACGAATCATATGCGCTTCTATGCCGGTTTTACGGCCTATCTCTATGGTTGAGTAACCGATAAGATGCAGATTGACCACCCTTCTAATCTGCTCTACGGTCAGCGGCGTGCTTTCAGCCATGGTTTCGGCAAATACGTCTATCCGGCTTTTAGCCATAATTATCGTATGATTTTACACGTCCTAACCCATTCTGTCAAGTGAAGTTATCCCCTTCGTTTATTACCATAACCTATTGAGTTACTACGGGATAAGAGACAGTAAGTCGCTACGCTCCAACTGTCTCTAAAAACAATCTGCAAATAAATCTCATTTTCACATATAACCTTTTGCCATTTTTGGACTGTATATATTGAGGGGAGAGCCCCGACGAGTAGTCGGGATAAGAGCCAGTCCCTGACGGGACTCCCTGCGGTCGTAACGACCGTGGGTCTAACTGGCTCTAAAGGGGGCAAATATGAAAGACAAGAGAGTTGATAAGGCGGACAAATGCAAGGAAGACCTGTGCCGGAGACGGGTGCCGACCAATACCAGGAGTTTGGAGTCCTGGACCTGCCATCTACTGGGTCTGTGCCGGTATTGCTACCGGATGAGGTTCAATCATGGTGAGCCGAGTAACCGGCCTTCATCAGGGCCAGCCCGGATTAGTTCCCAAAGACCGCTGTCCTATGATGACCGGATTTATTTTGAGGAGCGCGCCTTTGAGGGGATGGAACGGTTCATCTGGGCGCCTAAATTCTACCGGGAATGGAAGGCATATATCAAGGCAAGAAAGAAAGGGGAATTGAGAGGGTAGGAATATGAAAAGGATGATGATATTGGTTTTGGTCGGCGTGATATTCGGATTCACCGCAGAGGCGCAAAGAACGCCGAGGGAAGAAACATCTATTGTAATAATCAAGGCGCCAAGTAAAGAGCCGAGGAATCCGTACCAAGAAGAATATGAGAAACTACTATATCCTACAGTACGAATAACCGTAGGATATTCAACCGGTTCGGGCGTAGTAATTTCTAACACGAATTACACGAATGGGGACGAATGGACACGAATAGATATTCTAACGGCAGCACACGTAGTAGAGGACCAGATCACAGTTAATATAGAATTCTATAATTCAGAAATTATTACTGGAACTGTAGTCGCCACAGATACCGTTAAGGATTTGGCTCTTATTCGTGTGATTCGCGGTATTCGTGATATTCGTGTTCTATATTCCGCACGTCTTGCCCCGGAGAGTTACACTGCCTACCTCTTCACCCCGATTTACACCGTGGGGTGCTCTCTGGGGCTTTTACCTCGTCCCTCCCAGGGAATCATTTCTGTTATTGAGACAGACCATTGGGAAATTAGCGCACCAATCCTACCGGGAAATTCCGGCGGGCCAGTTTACGATGCCCGGACTTATGAAGTTATCGGAATATCTGTTTGGGTAAAGACATACCAGGGACAACTGATTACAACAATGGTAGGGGTCGTGCCAATTCAAACAATACATGAATTTCTTAACCACAGATTCACACAGATAAACACAGATTAACACAGACAATCAAATCGGTGATTCCGCTCAGCGCGCAGTGGAATGACCAATCGTAACCTTAACCGAGCCAATAAAGGGGGTGATTACAATGGCAGACGAAGTAAAACTTGACCTCAAGATAACCGTTCCGGTTACTCTTGAACCCGCAGGAGATATGCCTGAGAAGTGGGCCGAGACATTGACGGCCAATGCCCAGCGCATATACGACCGGTTGCTGGAGGTTCTACCTGATGAAGGCGAATTTCAGTCCAGGGTGGCTGAGCCGTCCAACCAGAAGTGGAATCCGATGATAGCGCCCGGTTTCGTATCGCAATCAGGACGAAGCCAAAAGAATATCCAGCGGGCGCACTACAAGGGAATCGCTAACGCCTATCCCAAGTTCATGGAAATGCTTAACAAGGCATTCGCCACGGTGGACGGCGTATTCGCGAAACTCTTCAAGGACAGGGTTAATAACTCCAAGGATAGGTGGGCAATCGGCGTGGCTAACAGCATTCTGAGAATCACCGGCGATAAGATTCGCGGTATGGTAATACCACAGGTGGTTTATTGGATGACGGGCGACCCGTTAGCCAACAAGATGACCAAACACATGGAGGTTATTTCCGGAGGTCCTTACGATTTCACCAAGGCCGGCATCAGGCAGCAGTTCAGAACCGCGGTGACCAACTTGTTGGTTTCGACCGGTATGAACATCCTGAAAGCTGATATGGACGCGACCGAAATCGCGGCCCAGAATGACCGGTTAGTGACTCTGGCTAATTCCTTCAGGGATAGCACGGTCGCACCGGTGAAGCCGTTCGTAGTGGGTGGCGGAGCGACGGACTCTTTATTAGAGTACGAGTTCGCGGATCCTGAGATTAAACTGCACGCGAGAATCGTGTTAGTTTAATGTCAAAGCGTGAGTGTCCCGCTGCAGCGGGACCGACCACGCTTTACAATAATGTAGCCCCGCCATACGGCGGGGTCTAACTGCCAGTAATTCGTTAAACTCAAACTGGCAGTAAGAAAGAAACTATTTATGTATAGGAGAAATTATTTTACTGGTGGACAGGTTACCACGCCTCAGATTACGCCTGAGGCCGTGACCGAGGAGAAGATTGCGGATAACGCCGTCACATCCGCCAAGATTAAGGATGAGACCATTACCGGCGCGGACATTGGGGCCGGACAGGTCCAGACGGCCGACATCGCGGACGGCGCCGTAACCCAGGCCAAGATGGGAAGCGATGTGAGTATCGTTCCGTTAGAGGACAACTCGGTTACTACGCCCAAGATTGCGGATAATGCCGTGGTAGCGCAAAAGATTGCCAATGGCGTAGTGACCAGCGACAAGATTGCCACCGGGGCCGTGACTTCCTTAAAGATACCGGATGGTTCTATCACAAACGCCAAACTGGCCACCAATGCTGTGAGCAGCGATAAGATACAGGATGCCAGTGTCATTGCGGATAAGATTGCACCGGGCGCGGTGACCGCAACCAAGATACCAGATGGGTCTATTACAAACGCCAAGATTGCGACCAACACCATAACGCAGGGCAAGATTGCCAATAACGCTATCGGCACGGGCGAATTGATAAACGGAGCGGTGACGGCCGAGAAGCTGGCCCCGGGTGTGGGCGGAGGGAGTCAGATTACCTTCCTGGTCACCCGGATACAACTGACCAGTTTGCTCGTCACCGGCAATCAGGGCTGGATGCCGAGTGCGCCGAATCCGTCCATACCTGCTGAGGCCACGGCATTAATATTGCAGGTTGAACTGGTGCAACAGAGTATTGCCCCGCCGCCCCAGGGTTTTATTAACTGCCGGATTCGCCGCGACGCAACCCAGCAGGAATGTTACGCCATTGGCGTCGAGGCCAAGAATGTGGGACAGGTATATGGAGGAGGTGTTATCGTCCCAATAGTCAGCGGGAGTTTTGAATATTCATTCACCGATGCGAGCGGGAATGTGAGTATTACCTTTAATCCTTACGTCATAGGGTATGTCGTGTAGCTTTTAGGCTTCGCTCAGGGTAAACTCCGGGCGTGGAGCAAAAATCCCCCTCCCCGCTGGGTTCCGCTTCGGCGGGATGTCGCTCCGCAATCCCTCTTTTGTTTACACTGAGGGTAACGAATGTGCAAAGGGGGACGAAAGGGGGATTTATTTTGTCAGGCATTTCTTCAGCGCGGCAGGCAGGTCAAAGACCGCAAAGGGGTCAATCAGATTGAGCGTGCCGACCTGGACGGCCTTGGCCCCGACACTCAGGAATTCCAGCACGTCCCGGGCATTCATTATCCCGCCGATGCCGATGACCTCGGCTTTGGTCTTGCTGACCACATCAGAGACCATCTTCAGGGCAATGGGTTTTATAGCCGGGCCGGACAGGCCGCCGGTCACACCACCCAGCATGGGTTTCCCTGTTCTGTAATCAATTGCCAGGGCCGAGACGGTATTAATCAGCGACAGGACCTCTGCCCCGGCGCCTAGCGCCGCCCGGGCAATCTCGACTATGTCCGTGACATTGGGCGAGAGTTTGACAATGATAGGCAGACGGGCTACCTTCAATACCTGGTGCACGGTCTTCCGGACCTCAACCGGCGATTGGGCGATGCACTTTCCACCCATCTCCACGTTGGGGCAGGAGATGTTGAGTTCTATGCCGTCAAAGACCCGGTATTTGTGCTTTTGCAATACCTTGATGGCCTGGATAATCTCGTCTGCGGATGCGCCGCCGATACTGATAATCCGGACGGTCTTTATCCGTTCCATGTCCGGCAGGTATTCATGGCAGAACCGGGCCATACCTGGGTTTTCCAGGCCGACTGAATTGATAATACCGGATGCGGTTTCCACAATGCGCGGCGGATTGTTGCCCAGCCGTTCTTTGATGGTAATGGTCTTGGTGATGAATCCGCCTAACTGGCTGATGCGCGAATCAACGGACAGTGTTTTGGATGATTTGCCATAGCCGTATGTGCCGGAGGCCAGCAGGATGGGGTTCTTGAATCGAAAAGGACCCACGATAGTTGATAAATTCATATATAACAACACACCCCTGCACCCCTCTTATTAGAGGGGATTTCGACAACCCCCTTACCCCCTTTATTAAGGGGGAATTGTACATCTGTGTAATCTGTGCAAGTACCCGGTGCGCTTTAGCCACTGGCTAAATGCTACCGACCATCCCGATATCCATCGGGAAGGGCTGTGGTTGCATCTTCTACCGCCCGCATTTAATCCGTTCGGCCAGTATTTCGGGTAACTTGGCCTTGAGTATTTTATCCGCTGCCTTCTGGATATTGTATTCCACCCGTTTTATCCAGACCACGGCTTCGTCCGTATCATAGACCGCATAGGCCGCTTCGGGGTTCTCATCCCTGGGCTGGCCGACACTGCCGATATTGACAATGACCTTGTTGTTGCCTTTTACCGGCGTATAGGGTTCGGTGGAAAACGAGATGCTGCCCCGATTGATAGTGAACGCTATGGGGATATGGGAATGCCCGATAAAGCAAACCGGGCTGGGCAGCGAGGTCAGGGCCAACTGGACGTCGTAATTGTTCTCCATATACTCAAACATCTCAGGGTTGTAGGGCGTGGCGTGGACCACGGTGAGATTATTGACCCGCTGGACTAATTTCATATTCCGGAGGAATTCCTTATGTTCAGGGGTTAATTGCTGCTTGGTCCATTCGATGGCTCTATAGGCATAGGTGTTGAAGAAATCAATGTTGAGCAGGCCGGCTGCGGCATAATCGTGGTTGCCGGCCACCAGGATGGGATTCAGGGACAGGACCTTGTCAATGCATTCATTGGGGTTGGCGCCGTAGCCGACGATGTCGCCGATGCAGATGTATTTATCCGGCTTTTCATTGGCCATCTTTTCCATCACGGCTTCAAGCGCCTCTAAGTTGCCGTGGATATCGCCGAACGCTACATAACGCATAGAGGTTAGATTGTCAGGAAATCCTGACAGTTACAAGAAGTTACAGAAAGTTACTTGAAGGTACATGAGGGTGCAGTAACATCTTGTAACCTCCTGTAACCCGGTGTAACCTTATGTAACCTTTATATCTTCCTATTTTATTTCCCGCTTGGAGAATATCAGTATGGTTATATATAATACAAAAGCAACATAAATCAGCGTATAAAAAGAGGTCAGTAAAAGGTAGTTAATGGAAACGGTTGACTGGGTGGTCACCAGCGAACTGGTATTGAGCAAACTGAAATGGGGCAGGAGCGTGGAGACAATCCGGGCCAGCCCGGTGATGAGTATGGATGAACCCTGGCTGAGCGAGTGATAAAGATAATCCGAGATATTGCCTAATATCAGAATGGCAAAACAGCCGATGCCTGAAATGACCAGCGAGAAATAAGTGGCCAGAATCACGGCAAACGAGGTTAGGATTGACACCTGGAGGAAACAGCCGTAGATGCCCTTGGCCAGGAGCCAGATTTCGGTCCTGAAGAAACTATAGGTGTCTTTGAGGACAGATGCCGAACCGGTCAGATACTTACCGGACTTGATATTGGCCTCAATATCCGGCAGGCCATTCTTCCACCAGTAGGTCAGGATAAAGACCATGCTTAAAAACAGAAAGGCAATCAGGATGGTAAAGAGGATGCCGGCGAATTTGCCGATGATGAATTCACTGCGCCGGACCGGCTTGGACAGGAGCATAATGGCCGTCAAGTTTTCTATTTCGTTGGTGATGACCTGCGAGGCGGTTAGGATGGCGATGAGCATGCCGGCGAAGGTGATGGTGGCCATCCCGACCTCGCGCATCATTGAGACCTCCTCGCCAAAGGCAAACAGGCAGAACAGCGGCGATATCAGGAGCAGGACCGTTGAGACAGCCAGCACGATATAAAATAGGGACTGGCGCACGGCCTCCTGATAGGTAATCCGACCGATGTTGTATATGTTAGACATTAATTATAATATATAATGTGTCTCTAATGTGGTCAAGGAAAATAATAGCCACGAAGACACAAAGGCACTAAGACAACCCCCTTAGTCCCCCTTAACAAAGGGGGAATAAAAAGGGGGTTGTGTCCTTCGTGTCTTGGTGTCTTTGTGGCAGATTTCAGAGTCCTACGGCCTCTCGTAGGGACAGGTTGTTCCTCCAGAATAGTTTAACAATTAAGATACCAGCGCCGCCAGATGCGATTCAATACATAAGGGTAATTCCTGGATATTATAACCGCCTTCCAGGGCGCTGACGATTCTGCCCTGGCAGGTTTCATCAGCCACCGCCCGGACCATTTTAGTCAGTTCACCATAATCGGATATTTCCATGCCCAGCCCGCCCAGCGGGTCGTTCTTGTAACTATCAAATCCGGCAGAGATAAATATGAAATCCGGTTTATACGGACGGACTACATCGGTCATTAGGCGGGCGAATTTATCCAGATATTCTTTATTTGAGTCGTAGCCGGCCAGCGGGATATTGATTGTGAATCCGGCGCCTGGGCCGACGCCTTTTTCCTGTCCCGAGCCGCTGCCCGGGTAATACGGGTAACGATGCAGGGAGCAGAACAGGACCGTGTCATCCTTCCAGAATGCCTCCTGGGTGCCGTTGCCGTGGTGCAGGTCCCAGTCAATGATGGCAATCTTTTTCAGGCCGTGCTGGTTCTGGGCGTAGCGGGCGGCAATGGCGACATTATTAAAGAGGCAGAATCCCATTCCGTGCGTGGGCATAGCGTGATGTCCGGGCGGGCGGACCAAACAAAGCGCATTAGATTTTGGAGTGGCAATTACCTTATCAACTGCAGTCAGGACGCCGCCGGCGGCATAGAGCGCCACCTCGTAGGATTTTTCCGATACCGGCGTATCGCCGTCCAGATAACCCCCGCCTTGTTCAGTCACGGCTTTGAGCGATTCAATGTATTCCCGGCTGTGGATATAGGCAATTTCGTCAACTGATGCCTGGCGCGGTTCAAGCAGAGTGACTCTGCTCGCCCCGTTAGAAGTGTTATTAGAAGTGGTACTTTTTATAAGAGTGTTTGCATCTATACTTCTAACGGGGTAAAACCATTTCTTTCTCTTGAGATAGGCCATTGTATTTGAGAGCCGCATAGCAGTTTCAGGGTGTTGACCGGTATCGTGTT
>ERZ1292625.2658-Hain-H41-01um-R1-2658-length-16034-cov-241_pt1 | contig 16034 bp, 32 predicted proteins | sample MGYA00564400_ERZ1292625 | MGnify/ENA primary metagenome ERZ1292625 (study PRJEB36523, sample SAMEA6512639) | groundwater metagenome | collected 2019-01-08 | study: AquaDiva: Metagenomics assemblies of 32 groundwater samples | reverse complement strand
TTGAAAAATTAAACAACTCCCGGCATCCGGCACCCCCCCTAATGGGAAGCGTGCCAAAGTATAGTAATCTGTTGAGAATTCTTAACTATTTTTTTCCATATCCTCCAAGGCGCTTTTACCTTTCCAGTCTACATCATAAGCTTTATAGCGATAATCCCAATTGTCCCGCTGAATTAGGATGTATTTGCATTTTGTGACGATAGCCAGTCGAAACATGAATTCCGAGACCGTTTTGAAACGGCCATGCTTTTCATCGTACTTGGAAAGCTTACCTTCCAAGCTTTTCAGCGTCTTGATCATGCGTTCGCAATCGCTTAAGTCTACTTGGCGACAATCGTATCGTAAACCCATGGCGTAATAGTCCGAACCATTGTTGACCGTGTCAGTATTAGCTTGCGAATTCGCTACCAATTCGTTTGCCCATCGCGTATCGCCATACGAGGAAGCAAATTCAAGCTCTCCATGCTGGCAATCAGCTTGCTTGGCCCCACGCTTGTCGTGATCCACCCATACAAAAATACCTCGAATATGCTTATAGCCTACGCAATCGTTTTCGACCCGTACCCTTAACGATAAACTTTTAACCATTTTTAATTCTCCAAGTAAATTAGTAGAAACGTAAACAAAACAACGATAATTAACAAGGTCAACACAACATTAACCCTTTCGACAAAATTTGGTTTCAAACTGATCTGGACTAGCCCAAAAACCAGTCCGATGAAATCCCCAGAGCATTGTCAGGAATAGCTTGGTTCGCTCCATTTCATCCGTAACGTATGGCTCAAACCGTGTGATAGACTTAATCTCTTCTGTAACCTCGTCAGCGTCGTCAATAGAACTAGCGGCAGGACTAGCTCTAACAATGTCAGCCAACGCATCATCAGCGTTCAATCGACTAAAATCGACGGTTACAATACCTTTGGCGATGTGGTTGGCAATAATCGATCCGTTGCAATCCGACTTATCGCAATCAGATTTCAATTCGTCTAACCAGTCGAGCGAATAATCGATTGGAATAGAATCATCGCTTTGCGCGTCGCAAATCAAATCTGGTATGTAGTGGTAATCACAAACTGACATAATCAAAACCCTCATTCGAGTAAACAAAACAAACTGAACACTGACTATATTAGAGCATGCCTACGGCGTTTTACAATAGGGTAGGATACTTTTTATTCTTTATTCTTGCACCCAAAATAATCCATTGAAAGATTCGATATCCTGCCCACCATATCGCACATCGGCCAATAACGTATTGGAGCAACTAAAATACACGAATTCACCAGCGAATTTGAACCGAAACATAATCACACTTTTGGTAAAAGTATGGCAAAACTATGGGAATATACGCTATCGTCTTATATCGTCGCTTGCATAATCATCGCTATATCAATTTTTTATTTAAAATATCAATTGAATCCTTGAATGTTAGTGTGTTGGTCTACCCATACGCTAGGTTTAAAAATTAACACTGCGTGGCTAAACACAGTGTTTTGAATTATCGTCGGATTAGGTTGATTTAGTCAAAAGTCTGATGAATTCCCCCAAACATGGCTATTCCTACGGTAAATAGCATAAGAACTAGCCAAGCATGAATCAAGAACTCCACCATTAAACTGCGACCACAAGAGCGTTCCAAGCAGCGTCAGTGAGTTCCCCGCCCTTCCCCGTTGCGAGACTCAGGAAATCGTTTCCTTGTTGCCTATCCGTTTTTTTGCTTGCAATACCATAATTGGCATATTCCGTAATGGCTTGGTACGCCGAGTACGCTGAACCCCGCGCCGTTTGACACGTTGTGGACTCATAATTATTCATGATTGAATCAAATACCGATTGTCGTTTGGAAATCTGCTTGCCGATCAAGCCTACCATTTTGGTATGATCGATGGGCGAAAAATCCGTTTTGTTGCCAATTGCGTATAATCGCTTTTGCGCTGCCGCCGTCACATCAAGAGATTCGGCAAGGGTCACATTGACATTGAGCCCAGCGATACCGAAAATCGAATCTAGCACGCGATTAATTGCAACCGACGGATTAATCTGGATAGCGGTCGACTGATTAAGCAATTCGATAGCCTTAGGACGCGCATCAACAATAGCCTTGAAACTCAGAACCAATTGTTCAACACGACTTTTCAAATCTCCAGTATGATTCAATTGAAACTTGTCGGTTGAAGCGCTCCAAGTTGACCGGCAAGTATTCGCACAAACCGCTCTTTGAGCGCTCCCGAATAGCTTGAGGGTTTGCAAACCTGTATAACCGTCGATTGCTGATAAGTAGGATTTGTGTTCATCGCCAGCGATGGAAAACCCTTCCGCCAATTCTGCCGAGACGAAAAAAGTTTCCCCGCCATACAAATAACCAACGGAGCTAAACTTGGCGTTAACACGCTTGAAGGAATCCTCCAACATGGTCAAAAGTTCCTCCGGTTGAATGATCGGACGGGAATCATTAGCCGAACGAGACTCAAAAAACTTCTCTTGACCGTTCGGTTGTCGGAAAATGATGGCGTTCACATCGGAAATCAAAACGCGCTCTCCATTCACATCCGCCCAACAAGGGGAGTGGTCAATGGTGTTCAACATTTCAGGGAACACTTCGCGGATAAAGGTTAGATCGAACAAGGAATCGGTTTCGCGCCCTAATCCATGCCAAGCGCTACCATAGCTAATGAATAGGTTCAAGCCATCAACATTGGCGATTTTGTGGCAGGAATCATCGACGGCAACGTTTGTGTTATTGACAGATACGATAGACATTTGAAAACCCTTTGCACTGCGTGGCATTTTGTTACCACAACTAAGAAACTAAATCGAACACCAAATATAGAATAACATGCCGAAAGCGTATTGTCTAGCCTTATGGGATATTTTTTCAAGACTTTTTTAAATTCCCTATTTGGGCTATGCATAACGTACCCAATATGGTTTAATGTATGTGGTGTTTGACTCGATTACTTTAAATGAGGATTGATTATGTTCACTTGGAAGGTTTTCAAGAGCCCCTTTGGGCATTTTAACTTTCACGTTCTACGCGATGGGAAAGTAGTCGCTGGTAACGTAGGATTCCCAACGAGAACCGCAGCAAGAAATGCAGCTAAAGACAAATTAGTTGAATTGCTGCGAAAATCAGCCGAGAACGCATTGGAGGAAATCGGATTGTGAAAAAATTTAGCTGTGATTCAAAAATCGACTGGACCAAGCTTGTTCGGTCGATTTTGACGGGAAAAACAGAAAATTCCCCAAGAAAATGAAAGAAAATTGAGAAAAATTAGAAAATTCGCGGGTTTTTTGCAGAAATTCGCGTAGAAAACCCAAAAATTCCCTTTTTATTTATGTTTTTTTGCGTTTATTGTTGGTTAAGTCGATCTAGTCGGACTGAAGGCGACAGAAGAAGCCCAGATACAAATAAAAAATATAGGGCAATTTTGTTTCTACATTGGGTCACGCAATGGGGTGAATAACTCGACCTAGTCGGAGTGCCCTGACGGTCAATATCCGGCCCCACGATATATTAAGAGATCGATTCTTCTACTCTATTATACCACACTCTCTAGTATGTGTCAAGAGCTATTGGTGAATTTTGTGTATTACATTACGGGTAACTGCTCGTAACTGTTATTCATACAATTAATTTAACTATCAAGCCTGTTTTTCAAAGCTATTACGAGTAGCTGAGATTTACGGGCTTTTTTTATTGGAGAATTATGGAATTATCTAAATTACAAAAATCAAATCGTGGCGGTGATGTAGTATGCAAAACTTGTGGAAAATCACAATATTATGGGCCAAAAGCTATAAAAGAATTAAATAATGAAATATGTATAAAATGTTATAACAAATCTGTCAAAGAAATAACTAAAAATGTAACAATAAAGTATGAACGTAAATTATTAGAACTAAAAAATGAAAAAAACATAATTTTAACTCGAAAAACTTGGAAAAATTTATCTAATGAAGAAAAATTATTAGCCTATTCCATGAATGATGAAGGCTCAACGATTGAAGAAATATCTATTTTTTTAGATATTAATTTCATAAGTTTAAAAATGGCACTATCTGATAAAACTAGAAATAAAACAAAATATTGGTCAAAATATCTTGGTAAAAAAATTTATGTTTTCTGCGATAAAAATCCATCTTTTACAATTCGTGATTTTATTCAAAAAATCGGGCCAAATCCAAAATGTTATTTAACTGGATTGCCAATAGACATAAAAGATATTTATTCTTATGAATTAGACCATATAATCCCTAGATCAAAAAATGGCCCTAATACTTTAGAAAATTGTGGTCTAGCATCAAAAATAGCCAATAGAATGAAATCAAATATCATCTTGGAAGAATTTATATCAATTTGTAACCAAATTTCCCAAAATTTTACCCCCTAAAAACACAGGGATTTTTTAAATTTGGTTACTTTTTACATAGAGGAATCATCAACTTTTTTATTCTGCCCCTGCACTATTTAAAAAACGTTGAATATACTCAAAATCTGACTCTTTTTGGATAATTGCACCCTCCAAACTCCATTTTTTCTGTATCCGGGGCCATTCATTAGACATGAATAGGGTATAGTTAGCAATCAACCAGTCGTATTCAGTACGGGTAACAAGCATTTGAAGGCTCCTATAGGGTGAATTTGGACTCTCTTATCATACCATATGGGCCATGTAGTGTCAAGAGCTAGTGGTCAATTTAGACTGTTTTGGGGACAAAATATGCAAAATCCCTGTGATTTAGAAGAAAGTGATATCATAGTGATATCATAGTGATATGATTGAAAGAGGAAAAATTCTAAACCCTAAAAAATCTTGTTTCTTCTATTCCCTTCTATATCTCTCTATGATTCTTTCTATTGTTTCTCTAGTATAAATATTACAATTACCAACAAATTCCCAATATTTCCAATATTTTCCCCCAATTTATCCTGTCCTTCACACGCTTGACGATACAAATAAAAAATTCCCTAATATTAAGAAATTTCTACTATCTATTCTCTTATTCAGTGTAGTGGGCGGATTTTGTAGCGGGCCGGTTAAGCCGATCTATCCCCCCTGAAGGGTTAAACCCCTCAAGCAAGCTGGTTTACCTCAAACTCCCCAATTATCTTATTTATTATTCAGGAATTCGGCCATTTTCCAGATTCAAAAGCTTGGCAACATTTCTTAATCATAGTATTTTCATCATCCCATTGTAATTCATGAAGCCTAATTCCGGATACACTTCTAATCTCTCCAGTTTTTCTATTTTCAATTTGTCCACTTGTGACACGAAAGAAACCTTTTGAATCAGTTACGTTAATCATTTTTTATTCCTTTGGGCTAATCGTACTTTTGAAAAGTACGGCAAACATGGCGTTATTGCCTAATCCGACTACATCGGGCTAACCACCCGACTACACATAAAGTATACCATATCATCGCCCCCCTGCATAGTACTATTGTATACTTTTTTCTTGCCATCTTTTTGATATTAATAAATAAAAAAACCTGCTAACAAGGAATAAAATCTTGAAAGCGGACTAGGTTTACAACTTACCTTGTAAAGTATTTGTAATTTTTAAGAATTAATCTTATTTATATAAGCATATAGTCCGCCATATATTTAAAAATAATCCACCTAATTTTAGGAAATTAACCTCAATTTTTGAGTAAAACCGAAAACTTCAAATTTAAAAGTAAACTTGAAAACTAATTACATTTACTTATTTAACCGTACAAACATAATCCAAACGAACGGATAATAAATTAATTCTTTGTTTTCTAGAAAAACATTAAAAGGTTTTATTATTTTTACCTATTAGGAAGGATTTCTTTTATGTTCCTATCCTAATTTTCGGTTTATCTATGAATTTCTTAATTTTTCTTGAAATCGAGCTTCAAAAAATTGTTTTGTTTCAGATTTAACTAATTGTCCAGCGTAGGCAATAGAGGGAACGCTAGTTTCCAAATAAATATGGGTATTTCCACTTTCCCTATTTTCGTGGATTATTTCCATATTATCCATGCCAGAATTCCAAATTTGGGCCAATAATTTCCTAGATCCTTCCAAAATTCCTGCGATTCGTTCAGTTTGTCCAGATGGTACGGAAGCAATTTCATATAACATATTTAATTCCTGAAAGTTTAAAGATTTTCTACCGTAGTCAATCCATTGGTCAATTCCACCCAATCGGCAACAATTTTCATTGCATCCACTACCGATTCCTCAGCATAATCTAAAACGTTTTCACCCATTCCAGCATTATGAGTTTTAATCAGTTGAATTTTTAAACCAACCGAATCACCAAATACACAGGATTCAATATTAATTTTTAGCATGGGGAAATCTTTCCTTTTGATAGTGTGGAAGCGTTCAAATCAATTGTGAGCTATTGTGGTCAATCGTTGTTTGGACGCATTAGGAGTTGTTTGTGGCGTTTTGGTTCGCCCACTACATTATACCATAGCTAAACCTTGTGTCTAGCCCTATTACATCAAAATGGTTCATCGGGTTCCATTATTCCCGGACAATTTACCAAAGTACCATAAACATCCATTTTTGTTTTTTCTATTTTTTCTTCTTCTAAATCTATAAATGCGGTTGTTTCGACCGGAGTTATTGCTACAACTTTAGTTTCAGCCATTTGAGTTCTCACATTTCTAAAACAATGTAAACACATCCACGGTTCACAAAATTTTGTTGAATAAAAAGGACAATTTGTTGTATTAAGGTAAAAATAACGTTTCATCATTTTTAACAACAAAAGTATTTTGATGTGGCAATGGCGTTCCCAAAACATAACAAACTACGCCAACTTTCCCAAAATAACCGTGGGCGGTACACGTTACATAATGGTTTGAATCACAAATATTCACCAAAACATAATAAATTTGCCCAAAAACAACATTTTCAAGTTTAACAGATTTCATTTTGTCGCGTGTCCTTTTTTAAGATATCTTACTGAGTCGGGTTATTCGAAGTTTTATGGATTTTGCACCTAATTTTATCCCACAATTTTCCCATCAAGAGAAAAAACAAGATACAATGAAGATTTATCTAGTTCTGAACATTCTTTACAATACTGAACACAAAAATCTAATTCAGTAAATAAAAAGATCGTACCAGCACTAAATTTTGGAAAATTAATATTTCCACTAAAGAAATATGATAATTTCCCATCAGAATCTTCTTTACGAATATAATATTTATCCATTTTTCTGCCCTTATTTTTTTATTTGGTACTTTTTAAAGTATAGATTTAAAACATTGCATTCTGTCTTCGAGTTTTTCCCCAAATTGCCGTAAATATGCCGCTTTCCAACATTCGCCCGGTTTAATACTCACAAAAATATTGTGGTTGAACCATTTTACACGTTTGCCAAATAAATCTGTTCGAGAATAAACAAATCCTACAACGTATGTTGTCGCAATATCTGTATCATCAATTTCTTCAACATCTTCGACAGGACAATTTGAGAACAAAATTTTAAGTACCATAACACTGCGTGGCTTTCATATTAAGAAAAACTAACTAGAAATTCTGTTTTTAGCAATTTTTCAGGAATATTTCTTTTCCAGCTTTTTGCAATATAACAATCTATTCCTTCAATCACAATCAAATATTTGCAACCTTTTCCTGCCGGTAGTTGTTCCAAATTAGTTATTTTTAACTCTGGACTATATTTAATAATCCTAAGAAAAACTTCTCTAGATCCTCGAAAATAAATATCATTTGACATTTTTTATTCCTCATGGGTATCTCTTACTAGATCGGACTATTCAATGCACTCAATATATCATATGGATATGCTCTTGCATAGCCCTAGTACCCGAATTTTTTGCTAAGTTTATGATAAGCTTTGGAAACTAAATCAATATAGTTCATTGCCATATATTGTTCGCATGGTTCCTCTAATAGTTCGGTAGTATCCGTATTTCTAAGAAATATTTTTACAAAAATTGTCCCTTTTTCATTTTCTGTAGTGCGAATTTCGGCAGGATGAAATAACGTTGGATGATGTAAGACGAAAGATTTTTTTGTTAAATTTAAAGATTTCATTTGGGTTTCTCTGATTCGGGTAATTTATGGAAAATCCGGTTTGCCGTACTTTACAAAGTACGATATTCAGGCCGATAACAAAGTATACTATACCAAATCGCCCATGTCTACCATAACACCATCAATTTTGCCAACTTTTCGCCCTGAATTTTCCACTCCGCTTTTTGTTCATCGGTTCTATTTTCGGACAAAACATAATAGAAAAAAAGTTCTGTGAAATATTAAAAATTATTTGGAATTTCTAAATCAATCAAATCACTCTCTGTATTATCGTAATCAATACAAATTAGTTTTTTTACTCCATCAAATACCTTCCAGCCAACATTACCTAAATGAGAATCCTCAAAATTAAATCCTACTTCCCAAAGTTTTTCACAAAGAATCTCTATACTTAATTCATTTTCTTTTCTTATTTTGCATCTTTCCTCAAATGTTTTTTTATTCCATCCTTCAATAACTTCTACCATTTCGGTAAAATATCCAAAGTAAACCTTGTTTTCATACTCTACCCCATCAATCTTACCATACGTCAACGGTCCCAATTCGTGTTGGGCCGCGCGTTTTTGCATACTATAGGCAAAGTTCCGGGCTGATTCGGATAAGGAAAGTTTGAGGCCAATTTGATCGTTTAGGCGGACAAATATGTTGTAGTTACCATTTTTTTTGGGTGAATTATGGACTAATTCACTTATTTGCCTAGAATTTAAATTTAGAAAATTCATAATAATTATTCCTTTGGAATTAAATATTGAACAACATATGGCTTTTCTTCAATATATTTTGTTTTCAGTGTGAAATTATTATTTTTAATCCAATCTAAATAACCTTTTACAAAAATTTTTCCAACCTCCTCAATCGTAGAAAATTGACAAATAATTTCATTTTTAGATTTAGAATTCCAAACATAACGAAACTCAACGATATTGTCCGAATAAACAAGTAGCCATTGTGATTCAGATACTTCGATTTTTTTGATTGGTTTTTTCATTTTGCTCTGCAAATTTAAAGGAATCTTATTCCGGCAGTGGGGTTTCGGCCCCACACGACGATATAGCTTAACACATAGTTTACGTTATGTCAATATGTTTAAGTAACTTTCTAAAGTCCCATATCTTGAGTCAAATATCCAAACATTTCACACAAAAATGTCAAAATAACAATTCCTATTAAAAATTGAATTAGGTTTGATTCTAGCATTGCTCGTTATATTCATAAAAAGAGAAATTTATTCCGACAGGCTTAAAAATGCCGCCTACATGAACTTTTAAAAAAAGTACTAAAAATTATTAACCCACTCTTTCACTAAGCATATTTGCCCTTGACCCATGAGCTAAAAACCCGATGATACTTTTGCGGTCCTTATTTTGGCACAATTGACAACGCGAACAAGTCATATCCTCGTTAGTCTGCGCGGGGCAAACAACGATAGGAATTCCTTTTGGGGTTTTGTTTCCTAATCTTGGAACATTTTTAGGTAGGATACAAACTACCGGGGCAATCCCAACGTATGAATCGGCTATTTCCGGGGTGTCCGCACTCAAGTTAATAACTAACCCGCCCACATCATTAGCTTCTTTGATAGCCTTTGCATTATGTGAATCAAAAGGATTATAATGAGTGTATGTATACCCCTTTGTATGCTTGCAAGATTCTGCCAACAACATCAACCTTTTTTTATCTATTCTTCCTTTTTTATCTTTGGACAAATCTCCTGCTTGGTTGTGTCTCCACAATTGTTTTTTCGGTAGTTTCTTAATCCGTTCACAAAATGCTTCGAAATTGTCACCCCTACCATTACCTATCTTATTCCAATGAATTCTCAATGGTCCGAACTCAGCGTAACATTCCAGACCTTTCAAGCTACATTCCGATGGACAAGATTCTCTATCGCTTGTAGTTACTGGTATGGGGCCAACTTTTTTATTACCCGAAACCATTGTCAATGAAACAAAACTCATTTTTTATTCCTAAAAAGTTTGTAGTTACTGAACTATCGTATGATATCACATAATAACGTTGTTGTATAGTCCTAATCATTCGATAATACAAACTTTGTATCATATTTTTTCGCCAACAATTTAGCGACCGTTTCAACAATTTCCCGCCCATATCCCCAATCTCCTATATCTACTACAGTTACAGGGTTTTTTCTTCTTACTTGTTTTGATTCCTCTAGGATGAACCTAATATTGCTACTGTATCAATCTGGGCTTTCAGTGCGGCCATTTTGTATAATGGAACAAAAATCCGCTCCCATGTTAATAATTTGTGTTCAATTGTTACCGAATCTTCTGTTTCATAGTACGAATACTCGCACAATTCGAAAAAATCATCCTCACAGTATTTAAATACCTTTAGTCGCTTAACCTTATTGGGAGGAGTTTCGGAATTCACCCAACAGTATTGGCGATCCGGAGTTTTGTAAATTATCATTTTTATTTTCCTAGAACGAGTTATGATTCATTCTACATAGCTTAACACAATCGTTAGTCCATGTCAACACCCACAACACAATAATCCTGTCAAATCTGCACTCCACTGCCCACCACAAAATAATTGACCACCCCATTGACGTAGGTTATCCACTATGGTAAACTATATTTATTAAACTCATTCAATCACAAAAAATCAACTAAAAAGGAATTAAAATGGTCCAACATGGTGACGTTATTAAATTCAATGGAAAACTTTACAGTGTTGAAATTGGAGGATACCAAGGAGCATATCAAAAAATTAATGGGCAAGTAGAAAATTGTGCCACGGGAACAATGGGATATTTGACCGATTTAGAAACGGGCCATAATTTCCGGGCCGAATGGAGTAAAGATACCGAAGTAGTAGTAAAAGCAGAAAATACACGAATATTTAGATCGGCAATAAGGGCACTAAAAATAGTGTACGAGGATTGACGCAACATAATTCATGTGATATACTGATTAGATAGTCAAAACACTCACTTCAAAGGATTTAGAAATGACAATTAAAATGCCTGCCGGAACTTACTACATTGGCGATTTATGTTATGTTATGGGCGATAAATGGGAATCGTTCATGGATAATATTGATTATGATGGATACGCAGATAGTTTTGGGATAAAATCTATCGGAAAAATCAAATATTGTTGGTTCGGCACCCAGTATGGTGATGGGCGATATGAAGATAATTTCGGCAATTTATATCCTGTAGATGCAGGATTAATCGGATGTATTTTAGTTTCCGACATTGTAAAATCAAAAGAAAATAATACAAATCTTGGAAATATTTATCATTTTAATGAAGAATTTGAATGTTCTAGAACTGAGGAAGGAACTTTACAATTTGGGCGAGTAATTATTGAAACTGGCTACGACGAAGAAATGGAAGATTCAGATATTGAGGATGAAAATGAATAATTATTATTTCGTTGTAGATAAATTTACCGGAAAATTTTATTCTGGAGATTCTTTAGTATGGCGAGAAGAAAAATGTTTAATATTCACAAATATTGAAGATGTTAAAAAAATTATGTGGGAATTTAGATTTTCTGACCCACCAATAGAATTGGTTGAATGTCAAATAAAAAATGAACAAATGGACTAGACATACACAATCTGTTATGATATACTAAACGAGTCAAACAAATCAACCTTTTTCAGTGAGTGTAACGAACATGCCAACATTTAATAATTTAGACGATTTACTTTCCCAAATTAATGGAAGTCGTATTGTTCAACTCCGCACGAAAACGCAAGAAGTTTTGAACAAAAAAAGTCGAGTAGATTCTAGGCCTAATCCATACACTCAGGGCGTTTCAAAATTAGCCGTTAGAAACGTTATTATTGGGACAGATTACTCAAATGTGGTCAACAATCAATTGGCTAAAGAAGAAAAAATTGGTGATTTCGTTCCAGAAGCCCAATGGAGGGGGAAGGGCCGTCGAATCTCGAAATTTTTGGTGGAGCATACAGAATCTCACAAAAAGTATTTAGCAATTCTTCCCAAAACAGACAAAAATAATTTCAGTATTACAAAATCTGTGTATGTTGATAATGCTACCGGATTGGAAATTGATTCTAATTTGTTGAAGGAATTTAAAGCTCCAAAATATGATTCTGAAAATCAGGGTACGGATAAAATAGTTCGATGGCAGGTTATAGAAGTAAATAATATTGTCGGGCTAAAATCTGGAACATTAATATTTGAAAAATCCTGAAAAATTCCATCAACATATTGGCTTATTTAATTAAAATTGTGTATTTCATGGTAGGAGAACCTATTATGAAATACATAAAACAATACGAAAACATTTTAACTGAAGAATTTTTACAAAAAGAATATACAGAAGGTAAAAAATCTATAGCAAAAATAGCTAAAGAATTAGGTGTTGCAAATAGCACCGTATCTTTTTATTTAAAAAACTATAAAATCCAACAAGAAGATAGAAGTGGAAAAATAGTTTCTGGTGCAAAATTTAATAAATTAACTACAATTGAAATTGTAAAAAGAAATAATTCTGGATCTATTGTCTGGTTATGCGAATGCGAGTGCGGAAATAAAAAGGAAGTTACAACAAAAAATTTAAAAAGCGGTTATACAAAACATTGTGGATGTGCTAAATATAAATATGGAAAAAGTCATAAAGGGTGGGAAGGTTTAGGAGATATTAGTAGAAAATTTTTTAATCAAATTGAAAGATGTGCTAAAAAAAGAAATATTGATTTTGATATTACTATCGAACAAATTTGGGAATTATTTGAAAAACAAAATAGAAAATGTTATTTGTCCGGATTAGATTTATGCTTTCATGAAAATGCTAAAGATAGTTCCGGAACCGCATCTTTAGATAGAATAGATAGTTCAAAAAGTTATGAGATTAATAATATTGGATGGACCCATAAAGATATTAATAGAATGAAACAATCATTTTCTACTAAAGATTTTCTTAATTATTGTAAATTAATAACAAATTTTGATGGCAATTTTAAAAAATCTTTAAATAAATTTATAACACATTCTACATATATTTGTATAGTAAAAAATTCTGCAAAAAAAAGAAAAATAGAATTTAATATAACTGGAGAAGAAATCGTTAAAAAATTTAATGATCAAGGCGGTGTATGTGCATTTACTGGATTAGATTTAATTTTCCCAGATTCTCAATTAAAATTTTATAAATGTAACTATACAGCATCATTAGATCGAATCAATAATAATTTAGGATATTCATTTGAAAATATTCAATTTACTCATAAATTAATTAATAAATCAAGAAAAAGTTTAACAGTTCAAGAATACAAAGATTTTTGTCGATTGGTTTTTGAAAAAAACTACCTAATACCCTTGACATAGACCGTCCCATAGGTTATATTATGTTATCGGGCTAATCTGACTACATCGGGCTATTCACCCCAAAAGAAAATATTATGACAAAACCTATTTGGTTCGTTCGTCGTGCATTCGATAATAGAATCCTATGCGTTGACAACATATGGAGAATTCATCCGGGCTATGTTGAAAATATCAAATTTTTTAAACGAGCCACAAACGCAATTAAATTTGGATTAAAATATGCCAAAGGAACAGTTTTTGCTATACATCCTACCGATAATTTTGATTGTTGTGGATGTATAAATGAAAAAGAAACGCATGCCTAGATAAATAAGCTTACCTAATAAAATATTTTTGTGGAACTTTTCTTAAAAGTTTCATGAAGCCCGCTCTTTTTGCTGGGCGGAATACAATTCCTTAATCGTGAGTGTGACGAACATGGACCCTAACGTAACTTTTTTTGATCTTATGCACACTTATTCCCGCGAATTATCTTATTCTTTAGCTAGAGATTTACAAAATTGGCTAAATAAGGGCGGATTTTATCCACAAGGATATTCAAAAGGATTTGTTGATAAAATAATAAATCAAGGATTAAAATGTTGCAAACAAAATAGTGGGCGAGATATTTGTGATTGGTAAACAAAAATTTATTTGAGATTACCTATAAAAAATAATAAATTCGAGAATAAGTCTATTTTGGTACTTTTTTAAAAGTTCAATGAATAACTACAAAATCAAACTTCCCCGAAAACGTAAAAAAGCCTATATTAAAAAATATGGTTATGGTGAATATTATGCAACAAAAATTGTTTCCACATTATTATATAAAAGAGATCCAATCAAGAAAAATACTAGATTCCCAGAATTTAAAATTGAAAGACGAAAACTTATTGTTTTGTTTAATTGGTGATTTTTTCTCCTTTTTATTTTTTTATTTGTCATCGAATGGATAGCCCGATATAGTCAGAGTGCTCGAACCATTTGTATACTTTAATCAATTTATCACTTGACACTACCCACCTCGTATAATACATTAATACTAACACTTTCAACCCATATGAGATTAAAAATAATAGAAGGAATTGGTAAATGATTCAAATAACTAACAAAGAAACTTTTCCATCCTACCTTAATATGGAAAACGGTTCAAGGATTGAAGTAGGTAAAATTTATAGTTCAAAAAAAGGACATAGTTTTAAAGTAATTGAATTAACTCTGTACGAAATCATTTTTATTATGTGTGGCGATGATTTACCCAACAAAATAACTATGGAATTAGACGATTTTGAAGATAATTTTTTAAGTGTACAAATATAAAGTTTGGTTCTTTACAAAGAACATGAAGGGCGGCCTTTAAACCTGCCCGAATAAAATTCCTCTAATTTTGCAGGGCAAAGTGAACAAACTTGAATTAATTAAACGGCTTCTTGATTTCTCTGACAACTTAAATGATCCTATTATAGTCCGCCTGATAACTAAAGATGATGACGGAATAATGATTTCAGAAGAAACTCTAGAAATAATATCTATTGGAAATTATAACAAATCAACAACAATAAATTGTAAATCACCAACAGATAGATATTGACATACTAACTTAAGTGTGCTAAAATATCGGGGTCGAAGGGCCCTCCCTTCATGGAGTCCGTCAAATAGACTGGGCGGAATACAATTCATTAACTGTGAGCGTAGCGAACATGCACAAATCTAAATTTATCACTCAATTATCTAAAATTGAGCCAACCGAACCCCAACCAATTACTCGTGAATTGATTGAAGAATATGATGAAAAGGCATGCTACCTTCAAAGACGCATCGCAACATTGGAAGATTTTGGTTTAGATAATAATAGAGAATGGTGTAAAGAGTCAGATAAAAGAGAATATAATCAATTAATCAAGAAACTAAAGCTGGTAGATGAATTCCTAGACAAAAATCCCCTAATATAACGCTATCAATATGAATAGTTTTATAGAATCGCCATGTATAAACAAATGTGAACTAAGCAAAGATAAAATTGAATGTATTGGATGTGGCCGCACTTTGGAAGAAATTAAACTTTGGCCCGAAATGAATGAAGAAGAAAAATCCAATGTGGTGGGACGAATAAGCCGATATAGTCAGACTCGCCCGCAAGCATAAGATAATTGGTGATATCTAGATGAGCAACATAATTAGTGGCATGGCCCTACAAAGCCTCGCAATGGGCCTCTTGTGGGCGAATAACTTGATAGAACCTACTCCTAGACTTCTATTCATTCAATCATTTGTGTGTGCTGGGATAGCTCTAGGATTCGTTTATTACGAACATCTAACTTTATCATCAACCCCCTAGACATGAACAATTTGTTATTGTATGTTAATGTAGACGAATTGTTCGAAAAGTATATAAATTTTAGATTTATTAATTAATTATCATTCCATTTATACCACTTAACTCTATTGTCTTTTGCCCACAGATGAATTGAAAACTATCGAGCAGGCTGTAGCACTATGGGAACAAAGGATTAATTATGTGTGATAATACGGAATTAAATAATTCAGAAAGTATAGAATTAGAAACTTTTTCTTTTGAACAATCTTTTTATTTTGAGGACGGCCCACATGCGGAAAAAATGGCCAAAATATTAGTTTTGAAACCTTTTAATACATCTTTTGCATTAAGAATTAGAGGAGATT
>ERZ1292625.2657-Hain-H41-01um-R1-2657-length-16035-cov-6_pt1 | contig 16035 bp, 25 predicted proteins | sample MGYA00564400_ERZ1292625 | MGnify/ENA primary metagenome ERZ1292625 (study PRJEB36523, sample SAMEA6512639) | groundwater metagenome | collected 2019-01-08 | study: AquaDiva: Metagenomics assemblies of 32 groundwater samples | reverse complement strand
TAGCATCAGTCTGTTTAGCAACCCTTCCAATCTGAGAGCTGGCATCTCCCTCATCACTTCTAATCGCAGCCGTAACCCTTCCGAACTTCCCATCTCTCAGTTCCATATTAAGAAGTCACCGCCACTGTTTTGACATTCGGATTTTTACCTTTAAGTTTTCTCAAACACTTCGTGCACAGCTTCATTTTGTGCCACTTGTGCAAATTAGGCTTAAATACCTTGCGTGTGCTCTGCGCCCGCTTTTTCCACTGACCCCCCGCCACTCCCCGGTGATGAGTATGGGACTCGCCATACTGCACTCCCTTGCCGCAATTGTCACACATATACGCCATAAGTGCTATGATTTTAGCATGCTGGATTTACTTTTTACTAGCCCCTTAAGTTTTGTAGTCATTTTTGGCGGCATAATTATCGCCATCGGCATCCATGAGGCAGCCCACTGCTACATGGCCGATTATCTGGGCGATCCCACTCCCCGGTCTCTCGGCCGTCTGTCTCTTAATCCCTTAGTCCACTTAGATCCTGTGGGCACCTTAGTTATCTTAGTCACCGGCGCCTTCGGTTGGGGCAAACCTTCCCCTTTCGACCCCTATAATCTGCGTAATCCCCAACGTGATACGGCTCTCATCGCCCTGGCCGGCCCAGCCAGCAATCTCCTTCTAGCTTTTTGCCTCTCCCTCATCGCCCGTCTAGCTTCACCCCCTCAGTTCCTTTTCTCTATCCTCTTTTTTCTTATTTCTTTAAACGTCAATCTAGCCGTATTTAACCTCATTCCCATTGCTCCCCTGGATGGTTCCAAAATATTTCTCAAAAACCAATCGAATCAATATTCCCTCATGTTGTTACTTTTACTCATCTTCCCCCTCTTCGGCGGCCACTCCCTGGCCTCCCTCATCATTTCCCCAGCTTCCAACCTCATCCTCCGTCTCCTCATCCCTTGACACCCGTGTATAATTAGAGTGTCCTGCCGAGAAGGACAGTCAAAGGAGATTTTTCTTGACTAATTTCTCTAAAGTAAGGGCCGGGGCACAACTCTGTTTGGGTCCAAGTACCTGAATAGACATCTCCCTCACAGATATGTTTGGGGAAAGCTCGCCCACTTAATTTTTACTCGAGGAAAAACCTTTACTTCCTGATCGGCGGGATCTTTATTTCAGCACAATCAGCTACGATCAGCACGAAATCAGCACGATTGACGATGATATACTGGATTTGTGATACAGGATGTATCTGAGCTAAGGGTTTACCAACAATCTCTAAGTTTACTTCGGCCAATATATAAGCTTGTATCCACAATTCCCTTTTCCCACGACAGGCTAAGAAAACAAATTCTGGGTTCTGCGGAAGGAGTTCCTCCACAAATTGCAGAAGGATTCGCTAAAAGAAGATCAGATAAGGAATTCAAAAGATAGCTAGAAATAGCCATGGGGTCCTCTGATGAAACAATTACTCATCTGCAAGTAATAACCATCCTTTCTGAAACCGAACATGCAATTCCCAAAGACGATTGTTTGAAGTTAATAGAGGAATATCGTCATGTTTCCAAACAAATCAATCGTCTTCGAAATAATTGGAACAGTTTCCGATCTTGCTGATCTCGTGCTGATGGCTGCCGATCCCGTGCTGCTTCTGCTAAAATTAGTCTATTGCCACCTTAGCTCAGCGGTAGGGCAGCTGTTTTGCCTGCCCGCAGTAGCAAGCCTTCCTAGCTCAATGGTAGAGCAGCGGTTTTGTAAACCGTCGATCGCAGTCCGATTCTGCGGGAAGGCTCACCAATCCACCACACTTGCATCCCTCGAACAATTCATCTATTCTACAATCATGTTCGACTTTGTAAAAAACGAAGGAGGTGAATCATAGTTCCATGAGCAATCTCGGTACTCCTGAAATCATTATCATTGCCTTAATCCTGGTAGTTCTTTTCGGCGGCAAAAAGATCCCTGAATTTATCAAAGGTTTAGGCGAAGCCGTCAAAGAGTTCAAAAAGTCCCTCAAGAGCGGAAACAGTAAATAATTCTCACAATACCAGAATTTAATGTAAAATTGGTCTGTTGCCAGGATGGTGGAGCGGTCAATCACACCAGACTGTAAATCTGGCGCCTTACGGCTACGTAGGTTCAAATCCTACTCCTGGCACCCCTCGACTTCCTCGGGGTTATAACCCGCCTGGGTAGTTCAGTGGCAGAACGCAAACTTGGTAAGTTTGAAGTCGGGAGTCCGATTCTCCCCCCAGGCTCATGCTATACTCTAATTAGAGAGTGAGGTGATTATCTTGAACGAACCAATAAAATGTAAAAATTGCCAAAAAGTCATGACCCAACAGGGTGAGATCTGGGTATGTGAGGATTGCGGACCAGCAGAAATAGTTGCCGCTCCCGCTCCCGTAGTCGACGCCGGCGCGGCCCAAGCGGTTGTCAACGACGCCGCTGCCGCAGCACCCGTGGTACCACCAACTACTCCCGCTCAGTAATTTTGAGCTCAAAAAACGCTTCCTCCTTGTGCGGGAGCGTTTTTTTAGTTAAAATCTCCACACTATGGCCAAAGGAAATCGCCAACTTTTTGCTTTTGTTTGCCCGGTCTGCAAGACACAGAACTACGTCATGACCAGAAACAAGGTCAATACTCCGGACAAACTAACTATATCAAAATATTGCAGACGGTGTCGCAAGCACACGGAGCACAAAGAAACTAGCAAGTTAAAATAGTCTCTAAAACCCCAATTTCTGCAATTTCTTTTCCACCACTTCAAACGCAAAGTATTTGACTCCCAGTGCGAAATTTTTCTCCACAATTTTTCTCGTTCCCGCCGCGTCGGTCATCCACCTCCGTGTTTTATCCACCGCCGCCCGAGCGATTTCCCCATTTATAGCCACTGTTTCAAACCCCAACGGCTCAATATCCGCCCTATATACCGGGTATCTGTTCACCACTATCGGCTTCTTGAAATACACGGCTTCCACGAATTGGTTACCAAAACCCTCCGCCTCCGACGGATAAGTTACCCAATCACAATTAGCAAAACAATCCCACAACGTGTATACCCTTTTCCCCTCTTTTATTTTTCTGGTCCCGTTTACCCGCTTTCCAATGAATTTATGTCTGATTCCGGCCTTTTTAGCCAGTCTCTTAATTTTTTGTAGATAATCCCCGCTTTCGTCCCCGTCACGCCCCGCCAGTACCAGCACCGCCCGAGGATCACCTAGTTTCCTTACCAATTCCACAGCCAGCTCAATCTGCTTGCGCTGCACGATCCTGGTCGCCTGTAAAAAAATAATGTCCTTCTCCCCCAGACCAAAATCCTCTCTAAAATGCATGGAATATTCGTCAAGCCCGTTTGCCCGACCGGCAAAATCAAAACTGTCCCAGACCACCGTCGACTCCAGTCCTTGTCTGGATTTAAGTTCCTTCTGTGCCAAACTGTTTATGGTCACGTGCGTAATTAAAGAATTAGCGGGAGGAAACCACCGCTTAAAAAATTCAAAGCAGTGAGATTTCAAATATCGCGGCCGTTCCCACCAAAAATCATGATTCCTGGACACAGTGGGTATCCGATACTCCGTAATCACCCGCTCCAAGGCCACAGCCAAAGGAAAGTGTATGGGTAAAGAAAACACGTTCGCCACCACCAGCTTCTCAAATTTAAATCGGCGAAACTGCTCTCTCAACTTCCCTTCAATCACCCCTGCCATGGCAAAAATCTCTTTTTCGATCTTTTTGTAGTTAACATTATTATCCACCACCATTTGGTGCACCCGATACACGTCTGGATGGGAAAAATGCAGTTCCGGAATTAACAAGCCGCTTCTGTCCAGTTCTCCTGCCACAAAGGTCACTTCATGCCCCATCCGCCTCAAGATCGTCCTCCATCTTTCCGCCTCTAAGCTCACTCCATCCGTCCCCGCAATCCGAAAGCTCACAAATCCCACCTTCACCTTTTCATCCTAAAGATTCTCCCACTCATCCGTCAATACCCAAATCTGTTAAAATTACTTCAGCTTAGGGGTGTAGTTCAGCGGTAGCCCCGCAGTTGCGGGGTCCAAAACCAAAATGTACTACGTTTACATTTTATGGAGCGAAAAAGATCGAAATATTTATACCGGATTCAGTTCAAATCTGCGAACAAGAATCCAATAACATGACGATGGCAAAGTGATATCAACCAAAAACCGCCGTCCACTCAAGCTGGTTTATTATGAAGCATATTTTAGTGAAATTGATGCTAGAAATAGAGAAAGATATCTCAAAGGTGGCGGAAAGGCTAAAATTAAATTAAAATTACGAATCAAGGAATCTTTGAAAGAAGTGTGCAAAGAAGGGGCATGATGAAATGGTATCATGAGGGTCTCCAAAACCCTTCTTCCAGGTCCGAGTCCTGGTGCCCCTGCTTTGCACACAGTCTCCAACCCCGCAGCCGCGGGGCCAGGTTCGAATCCTGGCATCCCTGCCAGTTTCCATTTTCTTTAGTTTTGAGAAGTTCCGAGAAGGGGAATTTATAGGTACATCGCACTTTTCTGTCTATCAAGTAGAGGTCCGAGACAACATACCGCAAAAGTTCCCGTTTTAACCGAGTACTAGAACGCCTGAATAGCTGAGGAGCCGTATAGCACAACTCCACGAAATTCTCAATCTGCTCATAGTAAGCCCGGTTTCCTTCTTTATGCTTTTGCAGCTTAGCTTCAACATCCCTTATTTCTCCTTCTAAATCATCGTCTTTTACCTGATAAGTCCCAGCTTTGACCGCCCCCTCAAGATAGCCGTCAAGCAGTCGTTTCTTCTTCTCCTGCAAGCCTTTATACTGGCCGTTAAGTGCCGTAACCGCATCTAGGTGGTATTGATGCTCCTCTACTGTACTTCGCCTCAAAATATCTTTGAGAATCTCTACCACTTCATCCGTAATTGAAACCCTATCCACTACTTCCGTTAGTTGATCTACCATCTCGCCCTCCGTAATCGGCTTCTGGTGACATTTAATGCCGCTAGATTTCGGTCGGGTGCAGTGATAGTAAGTATATTCCGCTTTCCTATTAGTCTTAGGGTAAAACTTGGTCTTCTTCTCCGCTGTCACACTATAACCACACTCCCCACATTTTAAAAGCATTGTGAAGTTAAAATTATGCTTGCGAGTCCTGGGCTTATTCTGATTATTAAGTACCTCTTGCACCTTGTCCCACAAATCCCGGCTGATTAGCGACTCATAATCGCCCTTGCTAGGATACAGCTTCCCTGTCCACCTGAATTCCCCATAATAAAACGGGTTACGCAACATGTGCCCAATATCACTACTCCCCAAAATCCCACTATTAAGTTTTTTGGCTAAACCCTCCTCTACCAATCTATTTCTTAATTGCCGAATCGAAAAAGACCCGGTTGCAAACCACTCAAACGCCTTTTTAGTCGCAATACTAGTCTGAGAATGAACCAGAACTTTTCCTTCCTTCCGTACATACCCAAACGGCGGACTACCGGGGTATTCACCTCTTGATGCCTTCTCCGTCAACCCCTTTTTCACCTCATCCGATAAGTTGTTCAGATAAAATCGAGCCAATTCAGCCTGTATCCCATAAGTCAGCTTTTCTGTAGATTTGGAATCGACAGAAAGAGATGTGCCATCTTTAACAAAGATCACTTTTTTACCAAACTTATTTATCAGATCGTCTATCTCTACCCGATCCTTAAGATTTCCCCTTAAAAGCCTATCCACTTTTTCGCATAAAACGGCTTCTATTGTCAGGTTACTCTTTAGACACTCAATCATCTCCGAAAATACCTTTCTACCGTCCCCTTTTGCACTCTCTGAACACACAAACTCTTTAACTACTTCTATCCCGCTCCGTTGGGCATAATCCTTAATCAGCTTCACCTGTGCCGCCAACGAATATCCCTGCTCTTGCTCGCGACTTGAAACCCTGGCATACATTACAGCTTTCATTTTTTCTCCATCTGGTTTTAATGATATTTTCATAAGTTCTGAAAGTCAATCGGCGTTTATATAACTAGAAGAAGATGCTCTACACATCGATTCATAATCTCCTTCCCAAAACACCTTAATGCAAGCCTTCTCAAAATCCTCTGCTGTGTTAATCAAATCAGGTAAACCCATATCTCCACCTACTTTCTCTTTATAAGATACTAATCCGAACTCATTTTTATGCAGAACCGCACTTTCATTGTGTACGTCTGCATATGCCCTATGCTTTCTTGCACCCGAGTCATGTATCTTTTTCCAATAATCATTCATCCACCTCTCAAAGCCTTTTACTCTTAACGTTCCATCTTGATCCTTAATCAACCAACCTTTCTGAATTAATTTGTTTCTAGTTCTGGTAATAGTACTTGTGTTACAGCCCAGTATTTCGGCAACCTCTCGGTTTGTTGCTTTTGTATAACCATACGCTTTATGTCCTGCGTCCCAATCAGTCACAGTGACATAAAATTCATATAAAACAAACTCCTGTGTCTTCAAAACATCAAAAGTAAGGAGATTGAACCTATCCTTCGGGGCACAATTAAATCCATGAAGTTTCGTCAAAAGCTCATTTATCATAATTGTCCTTCCTAGCAAACAACCTGTCTTTTAACGACCTAATTGCATCGGCATAGTCTTTTGCATTCACCTCTGCTAACCTTGACCAATAAGAATTAGCCAACCGTTCACTTTCCTCTCTATCTCCAAACACAAACCACATCTGTTTCCCCTCTCCATCTAAACCCACTAACCCAATACCAGCAGCATATAGCAAAGCCGCTTCATATAAGTCCTTGGTTTTATAACTGTTCATATTTTATCCGTAGGTGGGTATTTCTTCTCCAACCTTCTTCTCATGCCAGGCTTTAAAAGCTCTTCCAAGAAGCACCTGGCTGTAAAGCCTAAGTACGCGGGGTTAGGGCTATCGTAAGTTTCGTTGACGTATCCTAAGCCATCTTTTACCAGAACGGACGTTTTATATCCCGTGCTAGCCTTGCAAGCGGAAGTAAAACGTCTTTCTAGGAGGTCCCATGCTCCCCCTATAGTTTTCCGATAGGATATTCTGTTAGTAAGAGGGTTAGATACTCTAAATCTGGGAAAATCCGTGGTGGGAATAACAACTTTAATTTTCAACATTTCCATACTTCTCCATCTGCATTTTTAATAACGTTCTAGCGAATCCACTAAGGTTAAAAATGGCTTCGGACAATTTCTTCTCAGTCGAAGTTTTCCCGAGCTTTAACTTAAAGACTTGCTGTACCAGTTCCATAACATCTTGGCTCAATCTTTTCTCCATATTGGTTTGTTGCCATCTTCTAGTTAAGAGCTAATTTCTGTCAAACTTGCCCACTCTATAGGACAATATCTATCCATATTCTTGAATCAGTTGTATGGTTAGGAGTACTACCTCTTAGATAAAACTTCCCACTTTTCTCCCTTGAATCTATCTAACTTGCAAATAATCTATCTATCGAAATACAATCGGGCTATGAATAACCTCGGTGGTTACCGTTATGATCCTCGGTGCAAAACATGTAATGCCAGAGGTTCTACTGGAAGGCCACTTCGCGAACAGATCGACGCCATGATTGCTCAAGGGAAAAGAAATGTAGATTGCATTGGCCTTCTATCTCAATATGGCGTCACTATCACTGAACGAAACTTCTCACGGCACCTAACCAAGCACTCACCCTTTGCAAAAGTTGCCAAACAAATTCAGAGCAGTAAAGCAATTCAGATAAAGCATCAGGCAGACCTTGAGCTTAAAGATGCCCACGATGCCGTCCAGAAAATTGTGGCCATGGGGAATCAAATGGTCGACAATTGGTGGAACCAAGTTGATGGTGCCCCCAAACTAGCCGTGTCAGAGAGGTTATTCATCGAAGCAGTTAAAGAAGAAGGCCGAAGGGCTCCCCGTACTTCAATAGACATTGAACTGGACGAAATGGAGAGACGAGCTATTGAGTCACATCCTAAATAGGATCTCAACTTTACCTCGTGTAGCAGAGAGTATATCCACCTTCTTACCCCATACCCTTTCTATCTCCCCCACCCTCATTCCTTTTTCCTAAAACTACATAGACTACCACCCGTTTAATTAACTCCACAATGAATACATAGACCAATGAAGTTAATAAAATCGAGGCTATCCCTTTAATCAAACGTAATTCTGATTCACATGTTTCAAATCTGAGACCAAAACACTTAAGTTCATACGCATAATTGGTGAACACTAAATACATAAAATAGGGCAATAACAAATAAGCTCCTATTCTTAGTACTTTTAATAACCTATACCAAACAAGTTCTTCTAAATTGACGGCTTCCTTCATAATCAAACTCAGCCACTCCTTTTTGGGTCAGCTTTAATAACCTTGCACAAGTGAACAAAGGATATAACCATTACCGCAATTTGCCAAATCGCACCAATTTGCTCTTGAAACACACGCAGAAATGCAAATGGTATCAAATAAAGAAAACCCACCCAAAATTTTCCATACAAACTAAAACCTGAACCAACAATTATAAAATTTGCAACTAGTGCTAACAGTATTTTTAACCAAGGTCTCTTCATTATGGGTAATATATCACGTAGACTACCAGAGGCACAACATCAACAATTGTGCCTATGGATACCAGGAAGCGACCACTATCAAATCCCCATGATCTAAAAAGATTGGGCAAGAAAATCCGTGAACTCAGGCGGGCGTCCAGCATTAGCCAAGAAGCACTTGCTGACTCTGCTGGTATTGAAAGAAGCTATATGGGAGCAATTGAGCGTGGGGAACGAAATCCATCTTTTGACAAAATAGCTAGCATTGCTAAAGCATTAGATACCTCCCCGTCCAAACTTTTCTAACAACCATTGCTACCTCCAGTCGCATATAGTAATATCTCTTTTAGATGGATAGTGTACACCAAAAGCTAGAAGAACTGGAAAAACGGGTCAAAACATTAGAGAAAAAGGTACTCCCCACCAAAGATGAACTCTATTTTGAAGCTGAAAAACTGGCCAGACAATATAAAGGTGATATATCCCCTTCCCTCCTTCAAAGGAAGCTGGCAATTGGCTACGCAAGAGCGGCCAGATTATTTGAAAGTGTTACAACCGGACTAAGAACTGTTGCATAGCTTAATCTATAAAATATTTATGGATTGGTTGATGGTGCGGGTGTAGGAGAAAGTGAAGGCAAAATCGTCTCAGGGGTTGGAGCAGAAGTGGGGATGGGAGTAGGCGTAGAAGTAGGTGTGGGAGAGAGTGTTGGTTCTACTGCAGGTGTGAAGGTTGGAGAGGGTATAACTACTTGAGGAACTAAAGTAGGAGTTGGTGTTGGAGTAGATATAGGTACTAACTCACACTTCCCTGTACTGTAATTTTTGGTATACCCGCTATTACAATAACAGTACCCATAAGATTCATAAGAGTTGGGGGGGCACTCAACCTTCTCGCACTGATTAGTGGAATAATTCTTTCTGTAGCCAGAATTACAGTAGCAGTAACCATATGACTCGTATGAATTAGCTGGACATTCTACTTTCTCACATTGTCCAGTGGAATAATTCTTTCTGTAACCCGAGTTGCAATACCAATCGTTTCCCCAACTATAAAGCGTCGCATTAGCCGGAACCTCAATTTTATCGCACTTACTTGTAGTGTAGTTTTTCTTATAGCCATAACTACAAGTCCAGTCCGAGCCAGAATAGTCCAGGCTAGCATTTTCGGGGACTATCACAGAGTCACACTGGTTTGTCGAGTAATTCTTTTTAAATCCTTTATTGCAATACCAGTCTGATCCCCAACTATACAGACTGGCATTTGTTGGAATTTCCACCTTTTCGCATTTACTAGTGTTGTAATTTTTCTTATAACCGTAGTTACAATTCCAATCATCACCAAAATAACTTAAGCTGGCGTTTTCCGGTACCATAACCGGATCGCACTGATTAGTGGAATAATTTTTCTTGAATCCTTTATTGCAAGCAAAGTCATCCCCAAAATAATCTAACGCTCCATTAACAGGTATCTCGACCTTATCGCATTGATTTGTTATATAGTTCTTCTTATACCCCTTATTACACAACCAATCACCACCCCAAGAAGCCAAATATGCGTTTGAGGGAACTTCGACTTTGTCGCATTGATTGGTTGAGTAGTTTCTTTTGTACTCATCGTCACAAATCCAGTCATCCTTAAAGTAATTCAAATGAGCATTGGGTGGAAGTGTTATATCTGCTAGTTTGGAATATATAGGCGAAACACTAGATGGCGTTGTTGTTGTTGAGAGAGGAGAGTATGTGTAGGTTGAAGGGAGACTAAATGAGTAAGTATTGTAGTTTCTGGAAGTATAGGTGGTCCCACATCTCCCATTGTCAATACAAGAGTAGTTATTTGAGATTATTCCATCCGGTTTAGAACGATAGTGGCTTTGTACAAACGTACCATCTTTTCTAATGTACGACCTTACAAAAACATCTGAATAAGAAGATCTATACGATCTTGCGTCAACATAACCGACAGATAAAAACAACCCTAGTAAGAAAATGGAAACATTTAGTAAAAGAAAGGTGGCTCCTCTAGTCATTTGTTCGTTAATTTATTGCAGTCGGCGATGATACTGTCATAAATTTTGCTTATAGAATCGAAGTAACTTTTCGCATCTTGATTAGCCCCCATATAATCTGTGTGGTCTAATCCCAGTTTTTTAATATCCTCTGACCATTCCGTTAACAAATCCATGCTCTCATTACAGCTTTTTGAACGCTCAACATTACTTGCCAAAGACACATTTACCTGTTTAAATCCAACGACGTTGTCTCTGATTCTGGTGGCTTCCTGAAAGAACTCCACTCTTGTAATCCTACTCTCTAGCTTACTTAAACCGTCATTATCTTCCTGTTTAATAAAAACAAAAATAGCTAACACTACTAAAACTATGTAAATGATTACTATGTGCTTATTCATTTTTTGAAATAACTTGGTTGGTAAGTAAGGTAATTATAACAAATTAATCCTGTTCAAATTGTAACCTTTATATTTGTAAACCTCATCCTGCAATCCATGTTATCACCTCCACATTAACAAAAATCTAGCTCTGATCTTAATAGCTTCCCCACTCCCTCCATCCCAAAATCCCAGCTATTAATACTTGCCCACCCATTCCTTATTATGTCCAATAGGGTCTGCAAATTAGCTTCAGATCGTGCGAAATTTGAAATCAGAGCAACTTGGTTATATAATTCGCCATAATGTTCAGAGAATTTTTCTTCTTTGTTCGCCACCCGCTGATTGCACTCAAGGTGGAAGGTATCAAGTTGGCTGCTCAAATAAACATCAGTGAGACACCCTTGAGTGAATATTATATAGATCCAGAGTTAGTAATCGGTGTTAGCACCAGTAAAGCAGCGGCTATGCTGGGTCTAATTTCAAACAAAGCTCAGAGACCAGGGATTGATTACCGGGGGCAAATTCCCAAACTTGGAGTTATCCCCGACCACAACGACTTATAGCCCAGGAAATTTAGGTTTGCCTAACTGGTCGGTCAAAAACAAGGTTTCTTCTCTCAAAGTCAGGTTGTTACTATGAGTTGGGTAAGCATCTGCCAAACCATATTCAGCATACGGATCTCTACGCCACCTCTTTTCTGCTGTTTTATAATCTCTTCTTGATTCATCCATGTGAAGATGTGGGTAACTACGAGTACCAATTTCATTTGGATCGGTTACATACGGTCGATCATAACCTTCAAAGTAATCCGGACCATTACATAAACCTGAATACCCCACATACCCCATTAAGTCACCCGCCTTAACCCGAACCAGTAGATTATTGTTACTATTCGTCATTTCGGCCTCAGGCTGCAAATAACCAGTTGGCATCCATCTGCTACCGACCTTCTGCGGAATACTAAAAGGAATTGTGTCGGCAACATTTGACAGATGCCCTAACTGAACCAGTCTCTTTTGATCAGGATTAAATATCTGTACAAAATAGCCAATGGCAAACTCTACTGGCCTACCATTTTTATCTAATTGCTGGTTTCCATAGTAGGAAGCTATTGCCATGCCCTCGCACGGAGCTACTACTGGATGACCATATGGCAACCGAAAGTCCACAGCAGCGTGTCTAACGGGCCTAAGCAGGCGACCAGTAACTTCTGGAGAGTACCACCACCCTTCGGACACTTCGTATTGAATTTTGCGAGTAATCCCTGGTTGACTACTTCTAATCACACTCCAATCAAGATCCTCCTTCGTAAAAGGTAGCCTCAAATAGGCTATTGCTTCCAAGTATTTCTGCTCCCCCGGATATCTGGGCCAGTGATACCACTTACGAGTCAATTCAGCTTTAAGATTTTCTACCAACATACCTAATCATTCGTTTTCCTAAATCTGTAACTACTTCTCCCAAAACTTCAACAACCGCAATTGATATAGGAATAGCGAGTAATGGTAAGGTTAAACACCCTCTAACCTGCTCCCAATCAATGTGCGAGTTTTTTGGAGTGGGTGCTGGCGTTAACTCATCGTCATCGCTTCCACCCAATGCGTCCATGGATCTTGTGTGTGACTCAGAAGCTGCCGACATGCCCAGATATTACCATAATTGAGATTTTAGGCAAAAGTTAAACCTGATTTCAGTAATCTTCCTGCCCCTTCTATCCCAAAATCAAAACTATTTAGCTTCAACCATCCATTCCTAATTACGTCCAATAGAGTCTGCCAAGTTTTTCCGAAGCTAGTAAACATATCAAACCACATCAACGAGTAACAGGAATCGAACCTATAGCCTCGATATTTAAGCTACTTCTGCGAAATAAAACTCCTGTACATATCGAGATGCTCCTTGTTAAGAAAACTCGGAATGAACCTCTTCTCATCTTTGGGAGTAATTCTCTCCAATTTCTCAATCGGCCACACTTCAAAACCGTCACTTAACCCGTCCTCCACACGCAAGTCATCGGGGGTTCCTACAAATCTATATGCAAATACTTTCCGAATGACATTATTTTTCTTACCAGTCGTGGGGTCAACGTGGTTTGAGCGGACGGTTTTAACCAGCTTTAATTCATCCTTTCCCACCACTACCCCAGTCTCTTCCTCCATCTCTTTAATTGCTGTATCTTCAAAGTCTGAACCAATCTCCACATGTCCCCCAACAGTAGCGTCCAGCTTATCCGGAAACGTATCCTTATCTTTCGCCCTGTGTTGGAAAATTATCTCCCCCTTAGGTGTATAAAACCAAACGTGTATTTCTCTATGAAGTAAACCGTTCTTATGGATATTTTCCCTAGAGTCCTGACCAATAATGCTGCCTTGTTCGTCGATAATATCAAGTAGGCTCATAAATTAAATATTTTATACTCATAATCCTTAAGAAGTAAGGTCTCAAAGTTATTCGGCGCTTCATCAAGTTTCTCTTTATTCTCGCCAATGTAGTGACAAATTGTTTTGGCTGGCACCAAGCCCAGACCTGGAAATAGTCCACCTGCAGTTTTGCTGTAGAAATAGGCTGAGAGGACATAAGCTCCGGCGGATTCCCCTGCCACAACCTTCCCTCCAAACAATCCCTTTAGGTCTGAATGTTTTTTTAAAGCTGCTAGCAACTTAAGCGTAGCGCCCCCATGTAAGTGAATTATGTTAGCCTGCCTGACTTGCTCTGAAAAATCTTTCTCTGTCGCCACCTCAAAGGTAATTACTTTGTTTCCCATATTATTTTCAAAATGGGCAACGTCTTCTTCCTTATTGACAGTAATTCTGTCATCTTCCTTGGCAAAATAAACCAACAGTACTTTAAGCTTGTCTGGAGTATCCTTTAGAATTTCTTTATAAAATTCATCATTTTGACTATTAGTATGACCGGCATATCCACCATGGAGAATATATTTAATTGCCATGTATGTATTTTACACAGTTTTGCCTAAATTTGTGCGTAAAAGGTTCGAACGTTTTCTCCTTCGACTCACTCCGTTCGCTCAGGACTATCGCATCCAGGGCAAAGGCTACCATCTATTCTTAGGTTTTGCAGAAAGATATTTTTTAGGGATTTTAGTTCCCTCCGGAATTACTAAAACTTCTCGCCAATATCTTTCGCCGGAAACGTAATAGGCGGAATCACCACTGCCTTTAGTTACTAAAAAATGTTTACTTTGACATAAATCCCTGGCCATCCTCACTACTGTCATCGAATCATAAACCCACTTCATGTCGTATTTCCCGAGAGAAATTGGATTAGTGTAAGAATCCAAGGAAAATCGGCCATCAAACGCGAAGTAAAACTCCTTATAACTTACACCCAGATCTCTGATCGTGTCATACATTGGATTTCTGTTTTTAAGACCCAAAAACTTACTCTGGGCAATTGCGCCAAATTTTCCATGATCCTCATAGACGCACAGAATATGTTCTTCATCCTTTCTGGCCAAAATTTCCAGAATCGATGCTTTGACACCTTGATTCAACAAACACAGCGTTGCAAAGAGAGCTCCGTTATAACACTCGGCTTTCCGGTCTGTCACAACCTCTTTAACGCTTCTATCTTCACGGTCAGGATCATATTCAATCTCCCTATCTATGAAGCTTTGAATTTTCCCCGGGGAATCCAAACTGGATATAAGTTTTTGTTCGGCAGTTGAAAAGCAAGGTTTTAGCTGAGTTAACATAAGGTAGATTGCCCATTATAGCCTGCCCGCAACTTTTTGCCAAAGCTCCAACATTCTTACCCGAAACTATCAATCGGCTGGGCGCGCTCCCACAATCCATCAAACAGCCCGGCCATGATTTTGGCGTAACTCGTACTCTGAATCTCGATCCCCCACTACTTCATCAGCCGAAATACTCTCTCCACCGCTATCCCGACTCCCAAACGCCTTGTTGTTTAAGAGGTTTGGATGGTACACCCAGGAATCTCTCGCTGCCAACAAACAGATCTGGGTAGACAATATTATCGGTCTTGCCTCCGGCCATCTTCAAAATCCCATACCTTCCGTTAACTCAAGGTGGTAAAATGGCTTCGTTATGATTACTGTCATCAGGAGGCTGCATGTACAAAGTACGTCAGTCTCATCTATTGCCAACAAACTCGCCCGCGAAGCGAAGAGTTTTTGGATATATACCCAACGCGGTTTGCTTTGCAAACCGGGAGCTGGTTTCTAAGCTCGTCCGAGGCTCTTCCGTTTCCCCTTCTGACACCGTTTTAGAAATCGGCTCCGGCACGGGCATCATTACCCGCGAGCTTCTGCAAATTACCCCTCACGTCATATCCATAGAAAAGGATCCCAAACTGACACCAAATCCCCAGGATTTTCTCACCTACTCCCTTCCCCAAACACCATACAAAGTTTTTGCCAACATCCCCTTCTCCATCACCGGCGCCATCGTCCGCAAACTCCTTCTAGCCCCAAATCCTCCCCAAGACTGCTATCTCATTATGCAAACCGAGGCAGCAGCCAAATTCATGATCCAGCCCACAGCCAACACCTTAGCCGCAATTTTGTATTATCCTTTCTGGGATATCCGGGTCATTCACCGTTTTGCCAGAACCGATTTTTCTCCCACCCCGGCTGTCGATAGTGTTCTCCTGCGCTTCACTCCCCGCTCTTTAATTGCCAACAAATCAGCCTATCAAGACTTCGTCGCCTACACTTTCACCCACAATAAATTCGCCAAATTCGTACCCCCTGCTCAATGGCTCAAATTATTTGCTCGCCACAATCCCAAAATTTCCCGCGGCGCCTTCGCCCGTCTCTCCCGCCTCCAATCCCTCCTCCCTCCCCACCCTCACAAATGATATCCTTCACTCCCCACTTTTACGTTTTCTACACGACCGTTAAAATAAATAAATAGTTCTGATCAATCAGATATTCCAAATCGTAAAAACCGTAAAACCCCCGTACAGTAATCCCGCCAGCCCTACAATTCCCACTCTCCACCACACCGGCCGCAAAGCTTTGGGCAAAGAGAGGTTCAACCCCAAAATTAAGAATGAATATACGCACATTGCAACTGCGTTTAAAACTGCCCCCGTTATTACCAAAGCCAAGGGCTCAATAAATCCCAAAGACAAAACCACC
>ERZ1292625.1291-Hain-H41-01um-R1-1291-length-30845-cov-40_pt2 | contig 16035 bp, 12 predicted proteins | sample MGYA00564400_ERZ1292625 | MGnify/ENA primary metagenome ERZ1292625 (study PRJEB36523, sample SAMEA6512639) | groundwater metagenome | collected 2019-01-08 | study: AquaDiva: Metagenomics assemblies of 32 groundwater samples | reverse complement strand
AATCATGATTGGAAACAAGCGAACGCTCGGCACGACGACAAAGAGCACGGGCAAAGAAAATAAGTGACGCTTTTGGAGTTCCTCCGTAGTAAATAAAATTCTTCTGCACTGGAAGCGTTCCTTCCCACTTGTCTATCTGTTTTTCCAACTTCTTTGTTTTTGATTTGGAAAAACGAAGGTTACTTCCAGCAAGAATTGAGTTAATAGTAAAAAGGTTTCCCTGTATTTCTGTAAGGTTCCCTACTATTCCCAAAAAGGAATTAAGTTCATCAATTGCTCCAATCACCGCAATCTTGCATGAGTCTTTTGCAATTTTTGTCAACTGCCCAGTTTTTTTGTCGAAGACTTTTGTCGCACCGCGGTCGCCAGTTTTGGTGTAGATGGCCATTTGGGGGAATTATAACTAGCACTCGCTGTGTCCGCAAGCATGGCACTTGGCACAACCTTCTTCGTAAACAAGAGCTGATGCGCCGCAACTGGGGCAAATATCGCCTGTTTTGAAAGTTTCGGTGGCAACTGTTGCCTGCATTGGAATAACAGTTTCTTCTTGATTCTCAACTTCTGAAGGTGAGGTATCTGCTACTACTCCATTTGTTGAATGGAGGTTGAATCCAAAGTGGAGTCCGATTGCGCGGGCCACTGCATCGGGGAGCGACCTGATTTTATTTGGACCAAATCCAACCGATCTTCCTCCCCCTATACCTTTGAGTTGCTCCATTATCTCTCTTGCCCTTTCAATCGGTGGTTTATGGTTGCCAAATCTTAGAGTTGTAGAGATCATTCTACCCAACGCTTCTGCCATAGCTGCAATTTCGGATCCTGCTTTCCCGATTGTAATAAATACTTCAAATGGGTCGCCCTTTTCATCCTCATTAACCGTAATGAATGCGTTTCCCAAAGGAGTCGCGATTTTATATGTTGCGCCGTTAACCCTAAGTGGGCGCTCTGTAACTAGTTGATGAACGGTTGCGGGAGTGGCATCCTTTTTGGCCTCACCGTTTTTGGTCCCAAGGTTAAGTACTTGTGCATCTTTACTGCCATCCCTAAAAATCGTGATTCCTTTACACTCGCTCTCCCATGCGGCAAGATAGCATTTTTTGACGTCCTCAACCGTTGAATCATGGCGAAGGTTTATGGTTTTACTGACCGCATTCTCGGTGTACTTCTGGAAAGCCGCTTGGGTTCTGATGTGCCATGGGACGTCAATCTCGTGTGCTGTGCCAAAAGTCGCTCTAACATCGGCAGGAATCTCTTCAATCTCTCTGACAACTCCAGTATCTGCAACTTTCTCCATCAACTCCTCCGACCAAAATCCCATTTCTTTGGCAACTCTTTCGAACCGGGGTTCAACGAAAGTCATTTTACGGTCTAAGTGTTTGTCTTTGACTATGTGCTGGAAAGCGATTGCAAATAAAGGTTCGCAGCCACTACTGGCTCCTGCAATAATTGATATTGTTCCGGTTGGGGCAATTGTTGTTACAGTTGAATTCCGTCTTGGTTTTCCGTCTCTATATATAGAGAGCGGCCAAAGCGGGAATGGACCTCGCTCTATTGCCAACTTCTCATCCTCGGCTACGCCTTCGTCTGAGATAAACTTCATCACCTTTTCTGCCAAAGTCATTGCTTCCTCGGAGTCATAGGGAATACCAAGTTCAATTAGCATGTCCGCCCAACCTCCAATTCCCAAGCCAATTCTTCTTGCATTAAAAACGGTTTTTCTGATTTGCTCCAAAGGATAGGGATTAACCTCAATTACATTATCCAGAAATCTAACTGATTCGCGGGTCACCTCTCCCAATTTTTTCCAATCCACCGTCTTTCCCCCTTTTTCTTCTTTTATGAAGTAACCAAGGAATATGCTTCCCAGATTGCAGGCGTCATATGGGTAAAGAGGCTGCTCACCGCATGGATTTGTAGACTCAACAGGGCCAAGAGAAGGAACCGGATTGGCTGTACTCATGTTTATTCTATCCAGGAATATTAGGCCCGGATCCCCCGTTCTCCAGGCTCCATCCGCGATTTCATCAAAAACGTGTCTGGCGGAAAGTTCTCCAACAACTTTATTTGTTCTGGGGTCGATAAGTTCATAATTTTCATCCTTTTTATAAGCATCCATAAATTTATCCGTGATGGCTACTGAAATATTAAAATTAGTTATTCCCCCTTTTTCTTTACAATGAATAAACTCGAGGACGTCGGGGTGATCAACTCTAAGTATTCCCATATTGGCTCCTCTTCTTTTGCCACCCTGCTTTACTTCATTTGTTGCCGCGTCAAAAATTCTCATGAAGGATACAGGTCCGGATGCAGTTCCTGAGGAAGTTTTGACCAAAGAGCCGTTGGGACGAAGTCTACTGAAAGAAAATCCTGTTCCTCCCCCGGTCTTATGAATTATCGCTTGATATTTAAGTGCGTCAAAAATTCCCTCCATTGAATCCTCAACAGGTAAAACAAAACATGCAGAGTACTGAAGTCCGTTTCCGGTTCCCGCATTCATAAGTGTCGGAGAATTTGGTAAAAACTCACGGGAGGTCATTAATTTGTAGAATCTTTTAGATTGCTCGAGCACTTGTTTTCTACTCTTGCCCCATCTTGCCTCGGCTGATGCCACTTCCCAAGCAACTCTCCACATTACATCTTCAGGAGTTTCAATGGGACTCAAGTTTTCATCTTTAACCAAATATCGCTCAGCCAATACTTTTAACGCTTGCTCTGTCCAATTTCCTTTTGGAAGATTCTTTGGTCGTTCCGGACGGGTACCGATTTTCTTCTCAATTTCCTTTATTACCTCCTCATATGATGGAGCCGTTAGATCGGAGAGGGTTAGCTTCGTCTCGCCATTTTTGTAGACAATCTTCTTTTTACCTACCTGGGCAAACTTGTTTTTAAGTTGTAACATAAAACTGATTCTCGGATAACGCTGAACTATCGTCAACTACTAACTTTTAGATCAGAGGGGATCACGTTAGGCTTGACTTGAGGTTAAAAATGCAACAACGAAAATTGATTTATTGCTCTTGCGGAGATTAAGAACTTAACAACAAATTATTGAAGACTAAATAATTGAACCATTCGAACCATTTAATCCCCAATAAATGGGCTTTTTGGGACTGAGATCCCCTTAGAAGTAAGGACTTCACCGGACATTTTATATGCATTTTTTGAATAAATCTTCAAAGTAATTATTCCGGGTTTTGCGTCCTCCGGAGCAAGTATCAATATTTCTTCTAAAACTTCTCTATGTTTCAACGATGCATTTGCAAGCTTTGTGAGAAACTCCGATGTATCCATTCCATTCTCGCGGGCCGTATTTTCGTCAAGAAGTGCAATCTCCAAATACTTTTCCCCTTTTGAAAGGGTAGAAAACCCTATGTCCGGTTTTTTATTTTCAAAAAGAGATTTGCTCATCAAGAGTCTTTTATCAGAAAAAAGAAGTGCAATTTCCGCACGCTTTAAAGGGTTAAAGGAAAGTTTATACCAGACTGCGTCTCTCCCCGCTTTTAGCATCCAAAACGGACTATCCGGAAGAACTCTGCCCGGATATGGAAGAAGGTATTCAACTACCGGAGTTTGGGGTTCTGTGGAGGTTGAAGGAGGAGGGGTTGGGGCGGCGTAAGCGTACCTAATCGAGGCGGATTTGAAAAACGAAATACCAAGAATTCCAAAGGCAAGTACAAATCCCGCAAGTCCGAGTAAATATTTACGCATTAGGGTAATTGTAATAGTACTTTTTTACTCAGTTTATGTCAAGCCAAGTTCAAAACTTGGCGCAGACCCCGTCAGAATTTGGCATAAGCCGTATACGAATAGTATTGAAAAGGCGAATGCGAAATTCCTACTGGGGTCAAGTTTCCTTACACAAAAAAGACCCCTCCTAATGTGCATTCACATAATTTGGGGTCTTAATTTTTACCTACTTATTACCACTCTTTGAATTATCAATTATCTAATAACTCAAAGAGCAGTGGTAATAAGCTTTACAATCAAGAAAGAAAAATGATTGGTGAGCAGCCACTCCTCTTTATTTTTAATGTTTCTTTCGGATGTTCATCAACCATCGAACAACTTCGTAGGCGAAAGCAGCGATCAGAATTCCGATTGAAACGAGAAGAAGAACAATGTGCCCCCATTGCGAAAGTTGATTAATAAACCAATTGGCAAGAGTCATTCCAATGATTAAGATCAAAATGACACCATACCGCTCCGCGTTGGTTAAATCACCCAACTTTTTCGAACCTAGATTTTTAATCCAATTCATGCTTCCTCGCTTTCTTTAAATATAGGGTGCGAACTTTCTGGCATGATTATAGCATAAGAGTTCCCAATAAGCGTGTGTGAAGAAGCCTTGACCGAGTGAGCGAATACCAAAAAGCAAAAGTATGTCTGACCTTGCGCTTGACGCAAGGAGAGTTCTTTTGCAAAACATGAGCGAAACAAGGAAATGGCTAATGAACACTAGCGCGCTCTTTCTTGTTTCATTCTTTGAGCGAGCAAAGAATGAAAAGTGAATATTTATCTAAATAATATGATAGGCCATTCCCACAAAACGTGGAGAAAAATCGAAGACCAAATATTTTTTGTCCTTGCAAAAACAAATGCCGACCCAATTCCAAAAATGCCAGTAAGGACCAGGTATATTAAACCGGCGGACAAATTCAGCTTCCAAACGACAAATGCTATCGGAATATGAATCGCCACCCAAAGAATTGTTGTAATAGCATTTGCTATCCATTCATTTTTAAGCACGTACCAGAGCCTTCCAAAAATGTAGCCTCTGTAGGCAATCTCTTCAGAGATTGAGGTTGCAAATGAAAGTCCCAGTGTGGCCATAAGCGGCAGATCTCCCAGGTTTGCCCCAAAATTTAACTTTCCGTATTTAAGTATATTGACTATAACCGCCTCAAGTACAAAAAACGCGCCAAGTCCTAAGGCCAGATATATTGAAGGGAATAAATTTTTAAAAGTAATGCCAAGTGAATCCAGCTTCGTTTTCTCACGACCAACAATATAAAAAACAGGCAACAGCCAAATAATAGGTTTAATCACCAATTCTTCAACTTCATCGGGGAACTTAAAAAGGAATCTGTAAAAACACCAAACAGTAATCAGGTAGGCAGAATAAATTGTTAAATGTTTTAAAATTACCTCTTTTTTGGGCATAGGGCAAACATTACCTACTATCTATTTTACATCCTTTAAACGCCATATCAATTGCCGAAACTATCATCTCGAGTCTGTCCCCCGCTTCCCAAAGCGTTATGGCATTTTTTTCATTTGGAAAATAGTGGAATGTTAGGTTACGGCTTATTTTCCATGTATCCCAAAGCAAAAGCCCCAAATCCTCTCCCCCGCAATATTTAATAAGTTTGGGATAAACTCCTGCGCTTTCAATTTTTTTTGGTAAGTAGGGATTTAACTCTTTTCCAATTCTTAAATGTTTCCCCTCATAATCCTCTTTTGTAATAAATTCCATCTCATAAAATAACTTTTTCAAAAAACCTTCATATGCCTTTGCAGCCGGAAAAACCACGAATGAGTAATCAATCAGTTTCTCCTCCCAAGTACTTACTTTTTCAAAAAGCACAAACGAGGTCTCAAGAAGTTGTTGAAGATCTTTCCCCAAATAATCCCACCAAACTTTTTGTATTAAGCTGTCCACAGCTAAATTTTAACAGCGTTTGCGCCTATAAGTAAATGATATAATTGCCTAAATGAAACAATTTTTTGTAAATGTTTGGCTAACATTCATATATAGTCTAAAAACTGTACATGGACGAAAAAAAATTATCTTCTTCTCAATTCTAATCTCACTGTCTCTGTACTTATTTTGGGGAATTCCCTTGCCCACCAAGCTCACCTCCCCTGATATTCCTGTTTCCACTAAATTATTTGATAGAAACGGAAAGTTAATTTATGAAATTTTTTCCGAAAAAAGAAGAACACCTGTAAAGCTCTCCGATGTTCCTGAAAATATAAGAGAAGCAACAATTTCTATTGAAGATAAAGATTTCTATAAGCACCGGGGATTTTCTTTCACCGGAATACTTAGGGCAATTTATAAAATAGTTGCAGAAAGAAAGCTTGAAGGGGGCTCCACAATCACTCAACAGCTTGTTAAAAACGGCCTCCTCACTCCTGAGCGGACTATCAGAAGAAAACTTAGAGAGTTTGTATTAACAACGGTCGTTGAGGGCATCTATACAAAAGATCAAATACTGGAAATGTATCTTAACCAAATCCCCTACGGTGGAACATCTTACGGAATTGAGGCGGCTTCTGAAACTTATTTTAATAAGTCATCAAAAAACCTGACTCTTGCCGAAGCCGCACTTTTGGCGGGACTACCCCAAAGACCATCCACCTACTCTCCTTTTGGGGCGCACCCTGAGCTCGCAAAAGAGCGTCAAGCCGAAGTCTTAAAACAAATGGTTGCAAATGGCTATGTTACCCAAGATGAAGCAGACAAAGCAAAGAGTGAGGAGTTAAAGTATTCCAAAATTACACCGCCCAATGCTCCCCATTTTGCACTCTGGATAAAAGAACAACTTGCAGATAAATACGGGGAAAAAGTGGTTGAGCAGGGGGGCTTAAGGGTTACCACTACACTGGATGTTGATATTCAAGCACTTGCTCAAGCTGCGGTAGCATCCGAAGTTGCAAAGCTAAAAAAACAAAAGGTTGGTAATGGCGCAGTACTGGTTACCCGTCCAAAAACCGGTGAAATTTTGGCAATGGTTGGAAGCAAAGACTACTTTGCAGAAGATGAGGATGGAAAAGTGAACGTGACTCTTTCCAAAAGACAGCCGGGATCTTCCATTAAACCATTAAATTACGCCCTGGCCTTGAAAGATGAAAAAATAACAGGTGCAACAGCATTTGCAGATGTTCCAACTTGTTTCAGGGTTTCTGGGCAACCCGATTATTGCCCGGTCAACTATGACGGAACTTTTCATGGACTTGTTCAAACCAGGTTTGCACTGGGGAATTCATTCAATATTCCGGCTGTTCGCACTCTTGCCTTAAATGGCGTTGATAATTTTATTAGTTTTGCTACACAAATGGGAATTACAACTTTTACGGACCCCAAAAATTACGGTCTTTCACTTACTCTTGGTGGAGGTGAGGTCCGTTTGTATGACATGGCGGTTGCATTTGGAGTTTTTGCAAATGAAGGAATCAAGCAGCCACTTGTAGCCATAACAAAAGTCATGGACTATAAAGGAAATGTTTTAGAGGAAGAGGATGTCAAGAAAAACGAGCTCACGGGAGAGCGTGTTCTTGAACCAACAGTTACCTTTTTAATCTCTCATATTCTTCTTGATAATAATGCGCGCTCAGGCGCCTTTGGGCCCTCATCTTTTCTAAACGTTTCGGGACACTCCGAAGTTTCTGTTAAAACCGGAACTACCAATGATAGAAGGGACAACTGGACAATAGGATACACGGCTGATGCAGTAGTTGTTACCTGGGTAGGGAACAATGACAATACCCCAATGGGCGGAGCTGTGTCGGGAATTTCCGGCGCCTCCCCTATTTGGAATAAAGTAATGAAAGCAGTTCTTGATAAAGCAGAAAAAGGAGCTTATGACGAGGATAGAAAGGGTCATTCATTTCCACAACAGCCCGACGGGGTGGTTGGGGCAAATATTTGCAATGACACAGGTGGACCCCCAGGAACAGATCCTGGGAACCCCGGTTGTTCAACCCGCTTTGAATATTTCCTGGCGGGAACGGTTCCATCTGCCTCGTTTGTCATTAACAAAGATATATTAATATATAACGACACAGGCCAAATGGCAGGTGAAGACGCGCTCCCCGAGCAAGTTCACTCTGAAAACCGCCCAACCTATACAGACCCTGACGGAACCCTTTACTGTATAAACTGTCCAACCGCCTCCTCCTCCGCCACAATTCGCTATCCGCTTAGGTAGTTTCAAATATGCTTCATGTTGTTTTACGCTTCGTCTGGGGTTAAAATGCCCGAGTGCCCAAAAGAACAAAGAAAAAGTTGGGGTTGGTTATTGGGGTTTTGGCTTTAGTGGGAAAACCCCTTTTTCTTCTCCTTACAGCAATAGTCATCGGAGCTGCCTTTTTCCTGTCGATTATCGGCAAATCAGTTAGGTTGATTATTAGTTCAAAACAAAGCAAAATAAGAAAAATTAAGAAAAAAGTTAAGCCTCCAAAAAAACTTAGTTTGTCCGATTTGCTAAAACTCGAAAGGTTAAGAATATTTCTATTTGAGTTAAAGCTTCAGTTAAAAATAAAGAAATTCTTCTCAAAAATACCTAAGTTTAAAATTAAAATCAGACTTAAGCCAATACTTATTTTTGCCTTATTACTGGTTTCATTTCTATCTTTGATCTTTTATTTTTTAATCTTCAAAGGTCTCCCCGATCCCAGAAACCTTACCAAAAGGAACATTGAGGTTTCTACAAAAATCTATGATAGAAACGGAGAGCTTTTGTATAAGATTTATAAAGACAAAAACAGAACAATCGTAACACTCGATAAAATTCCCGAAGTTGTGAGACTTTCTACCTTGGCCGCTGAAGATGCCGAGTTTTATGTTCATCCGGGATTTTCGGTAAGAGGAATTTCAAGAGCTTTTTTCCAAAATGTTAAAGGCGGTAAGATTCAGGGAGGGTCTACAATCACCCAGCAACTTGTAAAAAACGCTCTCCTGACGCCGGAAAAAACCATAACCCGCAAGGTCAAGGAACTGATCTTGTCTATTGAGGTAGAGGCAATTTATTCTAAAGATCAAATTTTAGAAATGTACCTAAACGAAGTTTCATACGGAGGAACCGCATATGGAATTAAGGAAGCTTCAGCCGCATATTTTGGCAAAGATCTAAGTGACCTTAATTTAGCGGAATCTGCATTTTTGGCGGGATTACCCAAAAGCCCTACAAAATACTCCCCCTTTGGCCAGGACCCGGGCGAAAGCTTTGTAAGGCAGCGCGAAGTATTGCATTTAATGAAAGTAAATAAATATATAACGGATGCTGAACGGATAGAAGCCGAAAATCAGAGAATAACTTTTGTTCCAAAAAGAATTGAGATTAAAGCTCCGCATTTTGTAATGTATGTCAGAAATTTGTTGGTTGAGGAATACGGAGAGGAAATGGTAGAAAAAGGAGGCCTTGAGGTGACAACTACACTGGATTTAAAGATTCAGGAGCTGGCCGAAAAAGTTGTAAAAGAAGAAATAGAAAAATTAAAACCCCTGCATGTAGGTAATGGCGCTGCACTCGTAGTGAATCCAACTACTGGTGAAATTTTGGCAATGGTTGGATCTCATGATTATTTTGATGTCGCGGAGGGTGGAAATGTTAATGTAACAATAAGACCCAGACAACCCGGATCCTCAATTAAAATCGTCAACTACGCTTATGCGCTTGCGAACGGCTTTACTCCAGCAACAATTCTTGATGATTCTCCTGTCGGATTTTCAGTTCCCGGCCAACCTTTATACACTCCCAAAAACTATGACGGCGAATATAAAGGGAGAATATCCCTCAGAAGCGCTTTTGCTCAGTCAAGGAATATTCCTGCAGTAAAAACACTTGCCGCATATGGAGTAGTCAAAATGATCGAGCAGGGGAAAAATTTGGGAATTACAACCTGGGACGATACGTCACGGTTTGGCCTTTCTTTAACTCTTGGTGGTGGAGAGGTGAAATTAATTGATTTAGCAAGAGTCTATGCAACCATAGCTGCTGGCGGAAAACGTCCGGAAATGCAGTCTTTTACTGAAGTAAAAGACTATAAAGGAAAAATTCTTAAAAGGGGTGATCCATTTGGCCTAACCAAAGCTACGGAAGTTGTTGATCCACGAGTTGCCTTCATGATTACAGATATCCTCAAGGATCCCGCTGCCCGTGCGCCTTCTTTTGGAGCCTCCTCAGCACTGGTCATTCCAAACCACCCTGAAGTGGCCGTAAAAACGGGAACGAGTAACGATCTAAAAGACAACTTAACTGTAGGTTACAATCAAAAATATTTAGTTGCAACTTGGGTTGGAAACAATGACGGAAGTCCCATGAGTAGAATTGCCTCCGGGATTACAGGCGCCTCCCCCATTTGGAACAAAATAATGCGTGCCGTCCTTGCCAATGAACCGTCTGTGGATTGGAATGTGCCACCGGACTTGCAAAAAATAAATATTTGCACACTAACCGCAACTCTCCCTTGTAATGGTTGCCCTACCAAACAGGAATGGTTTTTGGAAGAAAATAAACCCACCTATGCTTGCAGAGCTCAGGATGTAGAAAAAATATTAAACCCGGATAAAAACCCTTCAAACGGAAGAATTCTGGAACCCGCGGCGCAAATTCAGATTAATTAGATTTGTCAATCTTACTTGGAAGTTCTTTAATAACAACAATCATAAAGACTATTAAAATTGCAGTAAAAAGGAAAGGAACAAACTTTCCATAGAGTGATAATGCGAAAGAAATGAGTATTGGGAGTGTAAGTGCATGAAGTGAGAGTTGATAAACTTTTCTGTAAGTTAAATTTTTCTTCATTACCTTGGTGATTAACAAAAGGATAAAAGCCGCAAAAACTAGATAAAACATATGACCTGAAAGTGAAAAGAGCGTTGCTAAAAATGGCCAAAAGATTACAGCAACCATAGCAAGTATTGTTAAGTACCCCGGAAGTTTGTCAAGGTACGGCAAGAGCTGCGAGGTAAGAGCGGTATATATTGTTTTATTAAGCTCCGCTCCGTCCGCAACATCTTTCAAAATATCGCGCAGTGGATAAACTTTGAATCCAGATTGGCCATCCGAAACCACTGCCGACTCAGAGGTCAACAAAACTAAAGAGTTATATTTTTGAAAGTCTTCAGCTTTTCCTTTTGTATCAATTGCAACTAGATGAGATGCGGTAAGTCCAAGGTCGCGGCCATCTTCAGGCATTTCAATAAAATAAGGTTCACGTACATTTGTAAAAATTTTTCCGGATTTCAGAGTAATTACTAATTTGTCGGGATAAACATTCACAACAACCTTTTTTGCTTTCTCTATAAACCCTGGGAGTTTGGGTTTTAAGTCCTGCATACCCAATGCAATTCTGAAAGCTCCAAAAATGGAGATTAGAAAAAGAAGGAGAGCTAAATATTTGAGGGAGAAAGAAAACTTAGCCGATAAAATATCTTTATAGTAGGCGGGTTTGGTCAGGCTTTTAACAAATGTTCTATAGAATGTTTTTAATTTTGCCATTTGTTTAGGTTAACAGTTCCAAAGTTATTTTTCAAATTCGTAAATAGTCCTTGCCAACTCAGGGAATATTTTATCCGCTTGATCTTCAACAACTCCTTTACTCATAAGTACCAGTACAAATGGCTTTTCGGATCTTATTATTCCCGCGTCGTTTACAACGTGTACTTCTCTTCCATATTTATGGGCAACATCAAACTCAGGCGGAATTCCGCTGGAAATCCATTTTTCATAAATAGTATCCGTTAAATATCCGAGCATTTCGTCGCGGCTGGCTTTATTAATCAAATTTTCATTCCAAAGTTTATGAAAGAGAATTCCAACATCTTTTGGGCTCGTTGTATTTTCCTTTATAGAAGTTTGAGTCATCCCAACCTCGTTTATAACCGCGTTTATTTTATCTTCTCCCAAAATGTTTTTTAATATGTTGAATGAAGTATTGTCAGATTCTTTCCCCATTAATCTTGCCATATCCCGATAGGTTAATATTGTTCCCGCGGGCTTTCCGTAAAGACTTCCCGATCCTGTTCTTTTGTCAGAGTTTTTAAGTGTGTATTTTGTTTCAAGATCAATATTTCCCGATTCCGCTTCTTTATAAAGCGCGATAAAAACCGGAAGTTTAATGAGAGACGCAGCTGTCATTTTTTCATCCTCGTTAGTCCCAATTTCCCGACCATTTTCAAGTTTAACGAGATAAAAGGCATAAGTGCCGCTTAAATTTTTAGTTTTCTCGTTAAATGCTCTTTTCATATCCTCTGTTTTTGTATCTGGAGTTTCTTTTTTGCCGCCCAATATTATTTTATCTTCCCCAAAAGGACTACTAAACTTAAAACTATTTTTATCAAATGACAATTTTGGAAAATTTGGGAGGTTAAAGTCCCGCGCGGTGAGGGCTAAAACTGCTGATGTTACAACTGTAACCAAAAGAACAGAAAGGACTATAATTCTTTCCTTTTTCCCCCACGGCTTGGGGGGTTCTTTTCGGCGTCTTTTGTTTTCAGGAGATAAATCTTTTAATTTGCGTGTAAGTTTTCTGTCGTGTCTTTCCTCTTCCTTCTCTGCCTCCAAATCAAATTCCTCGTCTTCTTCATCTTTCCTTTTTCCAATTCCAAAAAAAGCCATTACTATTTCCTCCTCTTTTCCCATACTTCTTTATTTACTATGTTTACCGGGTTTGTGCCTTTGAGCGTTTCCATTATCGCTGATACCGCAAGCTCCCCCATTTTGTTTCTTGCCTCATGGGTGGCGCTGGCAATGTGGGGTGTTAAAATAACATTTGGCATTGCAATTAGGTCTTTGCTAATGTTTGGCTCATTATCAAAAACGTCAAGCCCGGCCCCGAAAAGTTGGCCGTTTTTTAAGGCATCTATTAAATCCGGCTCTGAAACAACGGCTCCTCTTGCTGTATTAACTAAGAATGCGCCCCTCTTCATTTTTCCAAGAGTTTCTTTATTTATCATATGACGGGTTTCATCATTTAGAGGAACATGCAGTGTTACAACATCGCTTTCCGACAGAAGCTGATCGAGCTCGCAAAATTTAACTCCCATCTTTTCTTCACATTCGGTATCCCTTGAGTGTTTGTTATAAACAACATTCATACCGTACCCTTGCGCTCGCCTTGCAACCATTGTTCCTATTCTTCCCAAACCAACTATCCCCAAGGTTTTACCTATCAAATTCATTCCCAAAAATAAACCCGGTTCCCAACCGGTGTAGCCCCCTTTTCCCGCAAAATATCCTTCCTGACGAACAAACTCATCCGATTCAACAACTCTGCGGGTTAGAGCCAAAATTAAGGCCCAAGTGTGTTCAGCAACTGCCTCATTGACCTCATCACAAGGTGTATTTGTAACTACAATCCCCCGATCACTGGCTTCCTTAACGTTTATATTGTCAAAACCCACAGCATAGTTAGAAATTACTTTGAGTTGCGGTCCAATGGCGTCCATCAAATCTCCATCAATTCTGTCGGTAAGAAGTGTAAGGAGTCCGTCTACCCCTGTTGCTTTTTCCAAAAGTTCCTCGGGGGTAATTGAACGGTTAAATTCAGAAACCAATACCTCATTCCCATCTTTTTTAAGATTTTCGAGCGAGTCGCCCGGAATTTGTCTTGTTACAAAAATTTTTGCCATATCATTTATAGACTAAAGGGGTTGTACTGTAACCCCGCTACTTTTACATCTTTCCATCCATTCAGGAATTTCTTCCATTTTTAAAAGTCCTTTTTGGGCACCAGTATAGCCAATCACTGATGCTGAGTTAACTGTACCCCAAAGGAGCGCCTCGTCCAAATTTTTCCCTTTGATGAGTGCTGATAAACACCCCGAGCCAAATGCATCCCCTGCTCCCGTTCTTTCATAAGCATCCACGGGTAAAACGCTGGACTTCAAAAATACCTGACGGTTATATGCGAATGCTCCGTTTGCCCCGTCCGTAATTACACAAATTTTAGGTCCCAGATTTGATAGTGCAACTAAAAGTTCTTTTTCGCGTCCTTCAGATGCGCCAAAATTTGTGAGCTTTTCTGCTTCCTCTCTATTCACAAAGATCAGATGTGTTAAAGATATTACTTTTCCAATTGCCTCTATTCCACCCCTGATTTGCCAACTTCCGGGATTAAATGCCAGCTTCACATTGGGGTTTTTGATCAACCATTCAATAAAGTGATTGTAAAAAGGCTTAAAAGATTCTCCCATGGACGTCAGGTATACCCAAGGGGCAGTGGGAAGCTGTACCGGAAATTCATATGAACGGGGCGCGTGATAAACAAAAATTGTCCGCTCTCCTGAATAATTAATTATTGTTGAATAATTGGACGAACTTCCCGGTTGCTGAACTACATAAGTCAAGTCAACCCCTTCATTTTTTAATTTTTCCACAACCATCCCTCCGACTGAATCATCTCCCAAAGTTAGAACTATTGAGGAGTTAACCCCCAATCTTCTTGTGCCAACAGCGTTATTGGCAGCATTTCCGCCAATAGTAAATTCCAAATTCTTAACCGGAATTTTTTCGCCATATGCAAAAGCAATCAGGCACTGTTTCTTGTCAATTGTGCACAAGGTTTCACTCTCCAATGGAGTCATGAAATTGTCGATTGTTGCATCCCCTATTGTAAGTAGATCAATGTCTGCCATTAGAGTTCTCCCTTCCTTGCTTTCGAAACCATCTCAAGTCTTTTTAGAAAAACTTCCTGAGCAGTTTTAACACTCTCTTCCTTTCCCGCCCAGGTGTTTAGAGCTTCCTGCTGAAGTGCCCTGGCATAAGAGAATGATAAATCCCAAGGAGCGTCTCCTTTTCTTTTAATAATCTCGTTCAGGTTATTTGTAGCTTCATCTGGAGTTTGGCCTCCCGAAAGGAAGACTATTCCGCCAACCTCAGGAGGAATTACTTGTTTCAAAGATCTTAAAGTGGCTTCCGCAACTTCCAAAGGTGCAGCCTTTACCCCACTGTCTTTTCCTGGCAAAACCATATTTGTTTTAAGAATTAAATTGTTTAAATCGATACCTCCGGCTTTTAATTTTTCAAATAAAATATTCCAAACTTTTACCGAAATTTCTGCGCAGCGCGTAGTTGTATGCACTCCGTCAAGTAAAATTTCAGGTTCAACAACCGGCACAAAATTGTTTTCTTGAGAAATTCTTGCAAACTCAACCATGCGGTTCATATTCTCCTCCAAAAATGCATCTGTTGGAAATATGTCGGAGATTTTAATGGCAGCTCTCCATTTGGTAAATTTAAGTCCAAGCGTCAAATATTTTTTTAGCCGGGCATCCAATCCTTCTAAACCCTTCGTTATTTGCTCCTCCGTACCATTGAAAGGTTCGAGTCCTCCGTCAACTTTAATTCCTGGGACAATTCCGCGATCTTCTATGATTTTAGATAGACCTTGACGGACGGATTCATCAAATAAAATAACTCCGCCCAAAAAACTCTCGATTCCGGGCGCTGTAAATAACATTTCCCTATATTTTTTGTTTAATTCCGGGGTTGAAGTGAGTCCGAGAGCTAAAAATCTCTTTTCGATAGTATGAGTGCTCTCATCCGCAGCTAAAATTCCCTTTCCGGGGGCTAGTAATTTTTGAATTATTTCTTGCATGACAGTTTTCCACACTCAGTGTACAATATTTATATATGGATGCCCAAGCAGCAAATCCTCCCAGTGAAGTAGCAACAGATGCACTTCACGGGACCCCGTTGGATGCACCAAGTGCTATCCAACCGGGGCAATCACCCCAAACTCCCGAAGTCCCTAAAGACTCGCATTGGATAACAATCCTAGCTATGGGGCTATTTGTAGTCGCATCGCTTTCGATAGTTGCATTTTTGTATTACCAAAACCAACAACTAAAAAGTATGATAGCCTCATATCAAACTCCTGTTGCTTCTCCTACACCTGTCGCAACGAATGATCCGACAGAAGATTGGAAAACATATACAAATGACATCTATAAATTTTCTTTTAAATATCCAGGTGATCTTAGTATTGATATTAATCAAGTTAATACCTCAAATTATGTTCAAGTAATATTAAATAAATCTTTACCCGATTCCTTTACTGTCGAAGCTTCAATTAAATATCCAGTAAACCAACCTAAATATTTATTAGATACTCTACCCATCGGAACTAAAAATATAAACGGATATAACTGGAGTTTGTTTAAACTTTCAAACGATAGTTCGGGCGTGCAACTTGAGGTTAATTCAGTTTTATATTCAATAATATACCCAACCGAAAATGAAGCAGAAATTTATCAAATCCTCTCCACTTTTAAATTTTTGGGTACAACTCCTACTTCAACCTGTATTC
>ERZ1292625.2656-Hain-H41-01um-R1-2656-length-16039-cov-7_pt1 | contig 16039 bp, 17 predicted proteins | sample MGYA00564400_ERZ1292625 | MGnify/ENA primary metagenome ERZ1292625 (study PRJEB36523, sample SAMEA6512639) | groundwater metagenome | collected 2019-01-08 | study: AquaDiva: Metagenomics assemblies of 32 groundwater samples | reverse complement strand
TTACAATAATATTTTATTTTATTATCAGGAATTTAAAATAAATTTTATTATAAGGAGAGCTTATGAAAAAAGGAAAATTTATAATTTTAGACGGTTTAGACGGTTCGGGCAAAGGAACAGAGGCAAAGTTATTGGTGAATTATCTTTTTGACCGCGATAAGAAAAATCATGTTTTTTTGACGCGAGAACCGTATAATTCGGAACACTACGAAGAAATTCGTCGATTGTTAAAAAACGGTTTGAATCCACGCGATAATGCCGAACGTTTGGCGGAATTATTTGTTGCCGATAGAAAAGTTCACGTTGCGCTGATTGAATATTTGATTTCACAAGGTATTAACGTCGTTTCCGACAGGTATAAATATTCAACGTTGGCTTATCAGCAAACTCAGGGAATTTCTTTGCAAAAATTAATTGATATGCATAAAAATATATTAATTCCCGATTTGTCTTTGATTATAGATGTGCCGGCGGAAATTGCGCTTGAAAGAATTGCAAAAGACGATGACGGGGAATATAAGGAGGTTTTTGAACAGAAAGATTTTCAGGAAAAACTTCGTAGTAATTATTTGGAATTTCCAAAAGTTTTGCCCAATGAAAATATCGTTATTATTGACGGCAATAAGCAAATAGATGAAGTTTTTGAATTTGTGAAAAAAGAAGTGGATAAAATTTTATAAATTATAAAAAAAGGAGAGAAATCTATGAATCTTTATCAGCCGGGGAAATACAAAGTATTTTTGGGAAACGGAAAAAATTTCGGTTTTTGCACGGTTTGGAACGAAGCCGAAGCGGTTTTTAACAAATCGGAAATTATACAAAGAAAAACCGCTATTTTAGGCACTCTTTATAGCCGCCAGGGGGTTAATATCATTATTCGCAATTTAGCCCTAAATCCTCAGATTAGAAAATTTTTTGTCTGGGGGAATGGTGGACTTTCCAATACACAATTCGGATTAATGGGGAAATCATTGATTGAAAAAATTTGGAAAGAAGGCATTGATTCGGACGGGTTTGTAAGGGGCACAAAATTCAAACTGGAAAAAGAAATTGACACGGAGATTGTGAAAAAAATAATCAGCAATGTTGAGTTGATTGACATCAGCCAGTTTTCCATTGAAGAAGCGGAAAAACGCATAGATGAAGAAAAAACAATCAATGAACCGTATATGGAACCGATAAAATTTCCGGATGCTGTTTTGGAAAAAACGGAAACATTCCCTTCTGAGGAAGTCGGATGGTTGATTCACGGAAGAACAATTATTGAGGCGTGGTTGAGAGTTGTTGAAAGAATTATGAGATACGGCGTTATTAAAGGAACGCAATACGGATATCAACAGCGTGAGCTTATCGGCGTAACATGGGTTGTAAAAGATGAAGATCCGGAAATTCCCGATTTATCACTGGCCTTGGAGTGGCCCGAGGAATTGCAAAAAGTCACTGGCGCGATTGAAAAAGACCTCAAAGAATATTATTCGGTTTTTTTGTCGCCAGAACCGCCCGCAGGAATCGCTTATACTTACGGGAATCGTTTAATGAAATATCCTTTAAATGACGGGAATTTAGACCAGATTAAAGATGTAATCATTAAACAGCTTAAAGATTCTCCGGATTCCCGCCGAGCCGTGGCAACAACCTTAGTGCCGTCAATTGACGCTTTTTCAAAAGAGCCGCCGTGTATTACTCAAATACAGGCGCTTCAAAGCAACGGCAAGCTTCATTTTTTGGTGACAGTCAGAAGCCATGATATTTTTAAGGGAGCGATTCCTAATGCTTTCGGTTTGCGGACTTTGCAAAAAAAGGCAAGCCAAGAATTGGGATTTGAATTGGGTTATCTTCAAATTACTTCCCAGTCAGCCCATATTTATGAGCAGGATTGGGATAATGCTTCTCAATTGGTGAAATGCGTATTTTGGGAGAGAGAGCCAAATTTGATTTTTGACGAAAAAACCCAAAGCGACCCGAGGGGATATTTGATAATTAATGTGAAAAATGAAGAAATCTCAGCTGTTTTTCAGGGACCGCAAGGAGAGGAATTGATGAGTTTTAACGCTAAAACCGCCAAAGAAATAATGGAAAAAATCGCTCAATTGGAACTCTTGAGTCGGGTAGACCATTTACTTGATATTGGCGCCGAACTTCAAAAAGCGGAAATTGCGTTGAAAAAAGGAATATCCTATATCCAGGATAAACTCCTTGATTTTTAATCTTAAATCCGCGAAGTCTTGAAAAAGTTTCGCGGATTTTTTAATTTATTTATTGAAAATGATTATTATTCAGTATATTATATTAATATGACCACAAAATTATCGCGTCCTTCTTGGGATGAATATTTTTTAAACCTTATTCAGGTAATTAGCACTCGCGCGACTTGCGACAGGGGAAGAGCCGGTTGTGTTCTAGTCAGGGATAAAAGAATTTTAACCACCGGTTATGTCGGCTCTCCCATCGGCTCCAAGCATTGCGATGATGCCGGCCATGAAATGCATACTGTGGTTCATGAAGACGGGACTCAAACTCTTCATTGCATTCGCACCGCTCACGCGGAGCAAAACGCGATAGCCAATGCCGCCAGGTTCGGTGTTATTCTCAATGGCGCGACTTTATATTGCAATATGACTCCGTGTTATACTTGCGCGAAAATGATTATCAACTCCGGAATAAAAAGGGTGGTTTGCAATAAAGATTATCATGCCGGCGGGAGAAGTAAGGAAATTTTTAAGGAGGCGGAAGTTGAATATTTTTTAGTTAATAATGAAATTCAGAAATATGACGATATGTGATAAAAAATTGATTATTGGATTAGCCGGAGAAATGGCGAGTGGCAAGGGTACAATCACCAATTATATTGTTCAAAATCATAACGGCAAAAATTTCAGGTTCTCCACGATTTTGCGCGATATTTTAAACAGGCTTTATTTGGAAGAAACGCGCGAAAATCTCCAAAAACTTTCAACGATATTGCGTGATAATTTCGGCCAAGATGTTTTGTCGTCGGCTATAGCAAAAGAAGCAAAAAGTAGTGAAGATAAAATATTGGTGATGGATGGCGTAAGAAGGTTGTCGGATATAAAATTTTTAAAGGATTTTCCCGGGTTTAAGCTTGTTTATATTGAAGCCGATATCAAAAAAAGATTTCAAAGAATTTCCGTGCGCGGAGAAAATTCAGATGATAATACAAAAACTTTTGAACAGTTTAAAAAAGAGCTTGAACAAGAATCCGAAATTCAAATTAAAGGATTAAAAAAAGACGCAGATTATATTATTGATAATAACGGTTCACTTGAAGAACTTTACGCTCAAATTGATAAAATAATCAAACAGCTTTGTGAATAAAATTTAAATGAAACTTAAAATTCAAAAAATTGATTTTGAAGCGATAATTCCGGATTACGCTAATAAAGATGACGCGGGTTTGGATTTGTATTCTATTGAAGAATTGGTTATTCAACCAAATAAAAGAGCGGCGGTTCGCACGGGCGTTAAAATGGAAATTCCCGATGGCTATGTCGGATTGATTTGGGATAAAAGCGGCTTGGCCGTGAAAAATGGCATTAAAACAATGGCTGGCGTTATTGACGCGGGTTATCGTGGAGAAATAAAAGTGGTTTTGATAAATTTTGGAGATGAGGATTATATTGTGAAAAAAAATTCCAAAATCGCTCAAATGTTAATTCAAAAAATAGAACATCCCGAAATTGAAGTGGTTGAGGAATTAAATGAAAGTCAGAGAGGAGCAAACGGCTTCGGCAGTACGGGGATGTAAATTTTTACGCTGGATTCAGCGGTTGTTTTTTGTTATAATATTATTATGACAGCCCAGGAATTCATTAAAAAAAGGTCACATTTGGTGTGGTATATAAAAAATCCGGTAGAATTATCCGATGAATCAATTGTTGAACACATTCTGAATTACGGCGATTGGGGCGATGTGCAAAAACTCATCGCAATTATGGGAGTAAAAAAAATTGCGCTTATTTTCAAAAAGCAGATAGGCCGGAGAAGAATTAATTATGACGACAAAATTAAAAATTACTTCTCTTTTTATTTTAGAAAATATGCATAAGGAAATTTTAACGAAAGAACAAATTAAATTACTGCCTTTGGTTGGATTGTTCAAGAGAAATTTTGGATTAGTCGGCGGGACAGCTATTGCTTTGCAAATAGGGCACAGGCAATCGGTTGATTTTGATTTGACCTGCTTTAAAGAAATAGATTCACCGGCAATCAGAAAAAAAATTTTAAAGTTTGGAAAGATACAAACTGTTATCAGAAATACCAAAGAAGAATATTCAATTATTGTGAACGGAGTTAAAATAACTTTTTTTTGGTATTCGTTTCCCGTAAAATTTACTAAAAATTTATCTGGCATTATTAAAATGCCCGATTTACTTTCTTTGGCCGCGATGAAAGCCTATGCGCTGGGGAGGCGCGTTAAATGGAAGGACTATGTAGATTTATATTTTATCCTTAAAAATCATCATACCGTTAAAGATATTTCTAAAAAAGGAAAACAAATTTTCGGAAATGAATTTAACGAAAAAACATTTAGAAATCAACTGGTTTATTTCAAGGATATTGATTATAGTGAACAAGTCATTTTTATGAAAAATTTTAAAATTAGCGACGCGGTGATAAAAAAAGAATTGGTAAAATTCAGCTTGGAATAATTTAATAAAATTTTTAGAGGAGAAAACGGTTTCGGTAGCACCGGCGCGTGATTATGAAAAAATAGAAAGTAGAAAGTAGAAAATAGAAGTTAATAATTTAAGAAATTCCAGATTCTATTTTCTAAATTCTAGATTCTTATTCTAGTCTTGATTTTTTTCTTAATATCCTAAATACTATAAATTATTCTAGATTCTATTTTCTAGATTCTAGATTCTAAAATTATGGGTGGCGTACCGGTAAAACATCATACAAAATCAAAAGTCGGCCGCAGGCGGTCGCACTTAGCTTTGAAACCGAGCCAAATTTTTGCATGTCAAAATTGTCAGGCGCCGAACCGGCCGCATAAAATCTGTTCATCATGCGGAAGCTATAAAGGTAAGATTGTAAAAGCCCCAAAGTTGAAAGTTAAAAAATAATGGCCACTCGGCACTTAATAAGAAGTATCGTTCTTCAATCTCTTTATGAGTGGGATTTTTATAATAAAAAAGAGGATTTAAATAAAATTGTTGAACGAAATCTTAATGAATTCGGCAGTGGCGTTGATGAACCGGATTTCGCCTGGCGAATTATTAAAGGCGTTGTTGAACACTTAAACGCTCTTGATAAAATTATTGAAAAAGCCGCGCCGGAATGGCCGTTAAGCCAAATTTCCATAGTTGACAGAAATGTTTTACGCATAGGGCTTTACGAACTTTTATACGCGGATAAAAAAGAAGTTCCGGAAAAAGTGGCGATTAATGAAGCGATAGAATTGGCAAAAAATTATAGCGGTCCAAATTCTTCTAAATTTATAAACGGAGTGCTGGGGACGGTATTCAAAGAAATGAATAAAGAATAATGAATAATGAAGTATGGAGCGTGAATTGAGAGTTTAAATTCATAATTCCTAATTCATACTTCATAATTCCATCATAAATTGGATTTTACTAAATTAGAAAAAAAAATCGGAGTTGTTTTTAAAAATAAAGATTTTCTCAAAGAATCTTTAACTCATCGTTCTTATTTGAATGAAAATCCCAAATGGGGAGTACCTCATAATGAGCGTCTGGAATTCTTGGGGGATGCGGTTTTGGAATTGGCGGCGACAGAAGGGCTTTTTAACAGATTTCCGGATTTGCCGGAAGGAGACCTCACGAGCATTCGGGCGGCCTTGGTTAATTATCAGATGCTTGCGATTGTCGCTAAAGAAATTGAATTAGATGATTTTATTTTGCTTTCGCGCGGAGAAATGAAAGATACAGGTAAGGCGCGAGAAGTTATTTTGGCGAATGCTTTTGAAGCGCTTTTGGGCGCGATTTATCTTGACGCCGGATACGCGATAACGAAAAATTTTATTGAAAAAACAGTTATCAATCATCTTGACGAGGTAATGAAGAACAAGCTTTATGAAGACCCGAAAAGTTTGTTTCAGGAAATAATTCAAGAGAAATTAAAGATTACGCCCATTTATGAAGTTTTGTCTGAAGAAGGGCCGGATCACGCCAAAATTTTTACAGTCGGCGTTTATTGCGGCGATAAGTTGATGGCGCAAGGCGAAGGTTCATCAAAACAGGAAGCTGAAGTGGAAGCGGCGAAGAATGCTTTGAAATATGTTTCTTAAATCATTGGAACTTAACGGATTTAAATCTTTCGCTTCAAAGGCGGTTTTGGAATTTCCCAAAGGAATTACGGCGATTGTCGGTCCGAACGGAAGCGGAAAAAGTAATATTATAGACGCGATTCGTTGGCTTTTGGGCGAGCGAGAAGCTAAAAATTTGCGTGGCGATAAAATTGAAAATTTGATTTTTGCCGGCACGTCGAAAAAAAGTCGGGCGGGAATGGCGCAAGTTTCGCTCAATTTTGACAATAATTCCAAGTTTGGCGGAGATGAATTTGAGGAGATTTCCATTGTCCGGCGAGTGGCGCGAGACGGAATTTCCCAGTATTTTCTTAATAAATCGGAAGTTCGACTTAAGGATATTGTTGATTTTTTTGCCAAAGCGCGACTCGGCACTAAGGGATTGACGATAATAAATCAGGGTTCAAGCGACTTATTTGTTAGGGTTTCTCCGGAAGAAAGAAGAATAATAATAGAGGAAGTGCTCGGGCTTCGAGAATTTCAGATTAAAAAATCCGATGCCGAAAGAAAACTGAACAATACAAATATTAATCTTGAAAAAGTGAAAGCGATGGTCGGAGAAGTTTTGCCGCGTCTGCGGATGCTGAAACGTCAGACTTCAAAATGGGAAAAGCGGGCGCAACTGGAAGCTGAATTGAAAAATCTGGAAGACGGATATTTTTCTTTCAAATTTGGCGAAATAGAAAAGGACAGGCGGGAATTGGAACCGGAGTTGAAAAAAATAGCCGAAGTTATTGTTGAAAAAAATTCTGAATTGAAAGTTTTGGAAAATGAAGTTAAAAAATTGGAAGAAAAGTCGGAAAGCGGGGATTTTGATTTGATTAAAATTAGTAAAAGGGAATTATCCGATAAGCATCTCAAAATCCAGAAAGAATTAAGTCGTTTGGAAGCAAAAGCGGAAATTTTAAGCCAGATTGAAGAAAAAAAGGAAGAAAGAGTTTTCAGCGATGGTGAATTGGTCGGACTAATTAAAGAAACGAAAAATTCTCTTGAAAAATTGGTTTTTGAACGACCGGAAGAAATTATCGCGGCAATTAAAAAAATTATTGAAAAAATAGATGCATCCTTGGCTTTATCGACGTCCGACGTCAATAGTAAAGATTTATTAAAAAATAAAGAGCTGGAGGATTTTAATAAAATTAAGAACGATTTGCTTAAGGAGGTCGCTTTAATTGAGAATGATTTAAAACAGGTTGAAAAAACGGAAACGGAGATTGCCGCCGGCTTGCAGGATTTTAACAAGCAATTTCAGAAGGCGTTTGAAGTGATGGATGCCAAACGCGACGAAATAAGATTGCTGGAAAATAAAAAACAGCAGATGATTTTTGAGCGAGAAAAACTTGATATGAAATCGCGGGATTTGAAGAATCAATTGGAACAAATTGGTCGTTTCATTGGCGAATTCGCCGATGCGCGGATAAACGTAGATTTAACGCGGATAAGCGCGGATATATTTGAAACAGAGCGGAAAATGCTTCGGCTAAGGGGCGAATTGGCGAGTATCGGTGAAATAGACCAATTATTAATAAAAGAAGCCGAAGAAACGGAAAAGTATTATAATTTTTTGTCTTTTCAAATAAGCGATTTGGAAAAAGCATCCGAGGATTTGAAAATTTTGATTAAAAGCTTAAAAGAAAAAATCCATGATGAATTTTTAGGCGCTTTTAAGTCAATCAATGAAAAGTTTGATTATTTTTTCAGATTAATGTTCAAGGGAGGGCACGCGAAGATGAAAATCAAGAAGTATGAATTAAGAATTAAGAATAATGGAGAAAATGAAGAAAATAATGAAAAACTAGAAGAAGGGCAAGAAGAAAAGATTGGCGTTGAAATAGATTTGAATCTGCCCGGTAAAAAAAATACGGGAGTGGAGATGCTTTCCGGCGGAGAAAAAAGTTTGGTTTCCATTGCCGCGCTTTTCGCTTTAATTTCCGTCAGTCCGCCGCCGTTTTTGGTTTTGGATGAAATTGACGCGCCACTTGACGAAAAAAATTCCCAAATGTTCGCTAATCTTGTTAAAGATTTTTCCGGAGACACGCAATTTATTATCGTTACTCATAATCGGGCGGTAATGGAAGCGGCGGACGTTTTATACGGCATTACGATGAACGACGACGGCACATCAAAGTTGTTGTCGTTGAAACTTGACACTAAAATCTAAAATCTATAAACTAAAACTTAAATTATGTTAGCTATTAAATTCAAAAGAATAGGGAAAAAGCATCAGCCGAGTTATCGGATTATTGTGGCTGAAAAACGCTCAAAAATGGGCGGGGATTGCGTTGAGGATTTGGGTTGGTACGACCCTATTTCAAAAAAATTTGAAATTAAAAAAGAAAGAATAGCATATCGTTTAAAAACTGGCGCTCAGCCGACAGCCAGCATTTATAATTTATTGGTAAAAGCGGGCGCGATAGAGGGTAAAAAAATAGCTGTCCATAAAAAGAAGAAAAAAATAGAAGAGGCTAAATAGGTTTAAAAATTTTCAGGATGTTTAAGAAAGGTCGAAAAAAAAGAAATAAAGAAAGAAATTTAATAGCATGGAAGCAAAAGACCAGAAATTCCTTGAATTTCTCATACAATCAATAGTTGACCATCCGGATGAGGTAAAAGTGGAGCGCAAAGTTGATGAGATGGGAGTTCTTTTAACTCTTAAAGTCAATCCTACGGATATGGCGCAAATTATCGGCAAAGGAGGAGCCACTGCGCAATCCATTCGCTCACTTCTTAAAATCGTCGGCATCAAAAACAATGCCCGCGTCAATTTGAAGATTATTGAACCGGAAGGTTCAACGAGGGGAATGAGGCCGTCATTTGACAGATCCGCGGACGGCAAAATTCAGTAAAATAAAAAAATCCCGCTTTATAATAGCGGGATTTTTGGTTATAATAAATTAAGAATGCGCAAAATTTATTTTTAAAATTTAAACGGAAGTGCAAGATTTATTTCAGAAAATTATTTTTCAGAAACAGAATAATTTTGCTCCAGCGGCAAAATTTTCTTCGCCCTCGGCGCGATAAGTCGCCTTTGCGGCGACACCAAGCTTATCGCGCCTGCGGGATGTTCTTCAAAACAATTTTCTGAAATCAATTTGTGAGCGGGTTGAAAAAATAAATTTTGCGCATTCTTATAAAAAGATAAATGAAATTTGACATTATCACAATTTTTCCGAAAATTTTTGATTCATATCTAAATGAGTCTATTTTGAAGCGGGCGCAAAATAAAAAACTGATTGATATTAAAATTCATAATTTGCGGGATTTTACGAAAGACAAACATCGCAAAGTTGATGATAGGCCGTTTGGCGGCGGACCGGGGATGGTGATACAAATTCAACCGCTTATTAAAGCGATTGAATTTATAAAATCAAAAATCAAAAATCAAAAATCAAAAATAATTTTATTTACCCCCACTGGCAAGCAGTTTGACAATAAAATGGCGCGGGATTTGGCGGAAAAATACGACAATTTGATTTTAATCTGCGGTCGTTATGAAGGCATTGATGCAAGAGTGGAAAAAGTAATTAAAAATTTAAAATTTAAAATTGAAAATTTGTCTATGGGTCCTTACGTTCTCACTGGCGGCGAAATTCCGGCAATGGTTTTAATTGATTCCGTTTCTCGCCAGATTCCCGGGGTTTTGGGGAAACAGGAATCGTTGGAAGAAAAAAGAGAGATGCTTGGCGCGGCGGTTTACACCCGGCCGGAAGTTTTTGAATATAAAAAGAAGAAGTACAAAGTTCCAAAAATTTTATTATCCGGCAACTATAAAAAAATAGCCGCATGGCGAACAACGAAAATTCACCAGCGAGCCTCGTTATAAAAACGGGGAAAATAAAGGGAAAGGCACGTGAGTTGACTTTTGCTGTTTTATTATTATATAATTTGATTATTAAAGTCCGCCAATGAGCGGATTTATTAACATAAATAATTATGGATTTAAAGAATCTTAATCGCGCGATTGAACAGATTGCCGAAGAAAAAGGAATTGATAAGAGAAAAATTTTGGAAGTGGTGGAATCTTCAATCGCCGCGGCTTATAAAAAAGAATACGCTAAAAGAGGCGAAATAATTAAAGCCAAGCTTGATTCTAAAACGGGCGAGGTTAAATTTTGGAAAATAAAAAACGTAGTTGACGAAAACACGGTGCTTTTTGACGAGGAAAAAAGAAAAGAAAAGAAAGAAGAGGGAGAAGAAGTTTTGCCGTTATATAATCCGGAGCGCCATATTTTAATTAAAGAAGCGAAAGACATAAAATCGGACGTTCAAGTCGGAGAAGATTTAGAATTTCCGCTTGAAGAACGCGAAGATTTCGGACGAATAGCGGCTCAGGCGGCTAAACAAGTTATTTTGCAAAAAATCAGGGAAGCGGAAAAAGAATCTGTTATTAAAGAATATCAGGGTAAAGAAGGCGAAATTATCAGCGGTATAATTCAACGGATTGAACGCGGCAATGTGTTTGTTGACCTTGGTCGCGCCACGGGCGTAATGTTTTTCAATGAAACCATTCCGGGCGAATATTACAGAATTAATGAAAGAATGAAATTTTATCTTTTGGCGGCTCAGGAAGAAGAAAGAATGCCCGGCTTAATACTTTCGCGTTCTCATCCCAAATTTATAAGCAAATTATTTGAATTGGAAGTTCCGGAAATTCATGATAAAACGGTAGAAATTAAATCAATCGCAAGGGAAGCCGGCAATCGGACAAAAATAGCCGTTGCTTCCAATGTTGAGGGAGTTGATCCGGTTGGCGCTTGCGTCGGCCAGCGAGGCATGCGCGTGATTTCCGTGACGAATGAGCTTGGCAATGAAAAAATAGACATTATTGAATGGTCGGAGGACCCGGCGAAATTTGTTGCCGCTTCTTTGTCTCCGGCAAAAGTTAAGGGCGTTGATGTTTTGCCGCGTCGTGAAGCGAAGGTTTTTGTCCCCGAAGATCAGTTAAGTTTGGCAATCGGCAAGGGCGGACAGAATGTGCGCTTAGCCGCTAAATTAACCGGTTGGAAAATAGACGTTCGTTCACTTTCCAACCCCGATAAAGTTTTAGAAGGAGGAATTGCCGATGTGGAAGCCGTCGAGACAGAAGAAAAGCCAGTTGAAGTTAAAAAAGAAGAATAATATAATTTAAAATATGAAAACAATAATTTTTATTCCGGCTTTAATTGCCATTTTATACAGCGTTTATATTATTTTTTGGTTGCGCAAACAGCCTGATGGCAGCGAATCAATGAAAGAAATTTCCGGCGCGATTCGTTCCGGCGCCAATGCTTATCTTAACCGCCAGTCGCGGGCAGTTGCGATAGTGGCTGTTATTTTATCAATAATTCTTTATTTCGCTTTTGGCTGGCTTTCGGTTCTCGGATTTTTAATCGGCGCCGTCGCTTCTTCTTTAGCCGGTTATATCGGAATGGGCATCGCCGTCCGTTCCAATGTTAAAACAACCGAAGCCGCGAAAAAAGGTTTGGCGCCCGCGTTTTCTTTGGCTTTTAAAGCCGGTTCGGTAACGGGATTTCTTGTGGTGGCGTTAGCTCTTTTAAGCGTGGGAATTTTTTATTTTTTGGTTGATGATTTGCGCGTTTTAATAAGTTTGAGTTTTGGCGCGAGTTTGATTTCGGTTTTCGCGCGTCTTGGCGGCGGCATTTACACTAAAGCGGCGGATGTGGGAGCGGATTTAGTCGGTAAAATTGAAGCCGGCATTCCCGAAGACGACCCGCGCAATCCGGCGGTGATTGCCGATAATGTCGGCGATAATGTCGGAGATTGCGCCGGCATGGCGGCCGATCTTTTTGAAACTTATGTCGTAACTTTAACGGCGGCTTTGTTTTTGGGATTTTTAATTATCGGTTCCAATGCCGTTGCTTTCGCTTTGTCGTTGGCTTCAATGGCTATCTTAGCTTCAATAATCGCCAGCTTTTTTGTGAAACTAAAACCTAAAGAAGGTCCGGAAAAGATTATGCGCGCTCTTTACAAAGGACTTATAAGCGCGGTTGTTATTTCGGCGATTCTTTTTTATCCTTTGACAAAAATTTATTTTGGCCAGAATTATTTGGGAATATATTTCAGCACTTTAATCGGTTTGGCGGTTACGCTGTTAATGGTTTTTATAACAGATTATTATACTGCCAAGCATTTTCGACCGGTTCGTTCCATCGCCGAAGCGTCGGTGTCCGGACACGCCACTAATATTATTATAGGATTGGCGGTTGGTATGGAATCAACATTTTTGCCGATTGTCGTTATTACCGGAGGAATTTTAATAAGTTTTTGGTTAGCCGGACTTTACGGCATTGCTGTGGCGGCTTTAAGCATGCTTTCCACTGCCGGAATAATTATTGCCATTGATTCTTTTGGACCCATAACCGACAATGCCGGCGGTATTGCGGAAATGACCAATCAGCCGAAAGAAGTGCGGAAAATTACCGATGCTCTTGATGCTGTCGGGAATACCACTAAGGCGGTGACTAAGGGATATGCCATTGCTTCGGCGGGTTTGGCGGCTTTGGTTTTGTTCGCCAGTTATGCGGAAGAATTAGCAACCATCATAAAAGACGTAAAATTTGATTTACAAGACCCTTATATTATTGTCGGTTTGATGTTGGGCGCGGCTATGCCTTATCTTTTCAGTTCAATGGCTATGAGGTCGGTTGGGAAAACCGCTGGCGTCGTGGTGGAAGAAGTTCGCCGGCAATTTCGCGAAATCAAGGGCATTATGGAGGGTCTCGCAAAGCCGGAATACGGCCGGGCGGTTGATATTGTGACAAAAGCCGCTTTGCGGCAAATGATTATTCCTTCATTAATTCCCATTGTTGCAGTTTTGGCGGTTGGATTTTTATTGGGCGCCAAGGCGTTGGGCGGTTTCTTAATCGGTTCAATTATTTCTGGATTATTTATAGCGATTAAAATGACTTCCGGAGGCGCCGCGTGGGATAACGCTAAAAAACTAATTGAAGAGGGAAATCACGGCGGTAAAGGTTCGGAAGCGCATAAAGCGGCCATCACCGGCGACACGGTTGGCGACCCCTATAAAGACACGGCCGGTCCGGCGATTAATCCTTTAATTAAAGTTATCAATATTGTGGCGTTATTAATTGTGAGATTTTTAAAATAAAATGAACCCCCACACCATAACGAGTTGAAAATTGGTATGGGGCAGTATAATTTAAATTAAACATCGGGTGAAAATTTTACCTCCACACCAAACAAAGTTGTGGTGCGGGGGGGTAAAATATAAACTCGTTTGGTGTGGGGGGTGAATTTAGTTCCAATGGTGGTTGAAAAAACTCAATACGGAGAAAGATCATACGATATTTATTCGCGCTTACTTAAAGACAGAATTATTTTTCTCGGCGGGCCGATTACTGACCAAGTGGCGAACAGCATAATCGCTCAGTTTTTATTTTTAGAGCACGAAGACCCGAAAAAAGATATTAAACTTTACGTTAATTCTCCGGGCGGCGTAGTTACCGCCGGCATGGCGATTTACGATACGATACAGCATATCAAACCGGACGTTTCCACGATTTGCGTGGGGATGGCGGCTTCAATGGGCGCAGTGCTTTTGGCGGCCGGCAAAAAGGGAAAACGTTTTTCCTTGCCGAACGCTGAAATTTTACTCCATCAAGTTTTAGGCGGCGTTGAAGGACAAGCGGTGGAAGTGGAAATTGCCGCTCGCCAGATTTTAAAAATTAAAGACAAATTAAATCAAATTTTAGCGAAACATACCGGCCAGCCGATTTCCAAAATTGAAAAAGACACTGACCGCGATTTTTATCTTTCATCCCAAGAAGCCCAAAAATATGGTATAATTGATGAAATTATTAAGGGAAAAAACAATCCCTCACCCTTCAAAGATAAAAAAAATAAGGAGTGGGGAGGGGATGAATAAAAATAAATAATAAAATAAAAAATAACAAACTAAAACTTTAATTATTTTATATTATAAATTTTTATAAAATTTATAATATAATCTTTAAAGGGTGAGGGATGAAAATCGCTTTTTTTGACATTGAAAAGTGGGAAATTGATTATATAAAAAATGTGTTGCCAAACGTTGAATTGTTTTTTTCCGAATCCAAGATTAATAAAGATAATCTTCCGGAACAAAAAGATTTTGACGCGATTTCCGTTTTTGTCGGTTCGGAAATAGATAAAAATGTTATTGATGCGCTTCCCAATCTTAAGCTTATTGCCGCCCGTTCCACTGGCTTTGACCATATTGACGCGGCTTATGCCAAGGAAAAAGGAATTTCAACGGCTTATATTCCGGGCTACGGCGATAATACGGTGGCGGAATTCGCTTTCGCTTTGATTTTGAATTTGAGCCGGAAAATTTTTGAAGCTTATGACCGCATTAAAGAAAGAGGACAGTTTGATTTTGAGGGATTGAGGGGATTTGATTTGAACGATAAAACAATCGGCATCGTCGGCACTGGCAGAATCGGCAGATTTATGGTGAAAATCGCCAAAGGATTCGGAATGAATATTTTGGCTTTTGACGTTTATCCGAATCAAAAACTGGCGGAAGAATTGGGATTTAAATATGTGCTTTTGGATGAGTTATTGGCCAATTCGGATGTGGTGAGTTTGCATATTCCTTATAATGAATCCACACATCATTTAATTAATAACAATAATATTTTAAAAATTAAAAAAGGAGCTTTGCTTATCAATACGGCGCGCGGCCCGTTGATAGAAACGGAAGCTATTGTAAAAGCTTTAAATGACGGTTTGTTGGGCGGTTATGGGGCGGATGTTTTGGAAGAAGAGGGAGTCATTAAAGACGAACGGCAATTTTTGCTTTATGGCCATTTGGAAGGGCATAATTTGAAAACTATTTTGGCAAACCACGTTTTAATAGATATGCCAAATGTCATTATCACGCCCCACAACGCTTTTAATACGGAAGAAGCTTTGAAAAGAATTTTAGACACGGATATTGAAAATATTAAATCTTTTATTGAAAAAGGCGAAGTAAAATTTAGTATCCCGCTAGTGGCTAAACCCTAGTGGTTAGTGGCTATGGTCATTATTTATCTTTTCAATCTTTTTATTCACCGCATTAAAGAGTTTTTACGCCACTGGTACATTAATAGTTTTTTTGTTTATGGTCAATTTATTGTTTCATTCCTTGAAAAAATTGACAGATTTTTCGCTTTTAAAATAACTTGGCGTTATCTTTTTCAGCCGCTCTATCAAGATAGGACTGTCTTGGGTCATATCTTGGGATTTATTTTTAGATTGCAAAGATTATTGGTTGGCGGTTTGGTTTATTCAGCTATTATTTTAACGGTGGCGGTTTTTTATTTAATTTGGCTGGCATTTCCGATTTATATTATTTACAAAATAATCCCTCACTCTTCAAAGATAATAAATATAGATTAAAGGAAAGTGAGGAAGGGAATATAATTAATTATTTGATAATAAATTTAACAATAATTTTCAATAAATTCTATTAATTTTATTTTATAAATAAAATTAATAGAATAAATATTTGAAGAGTGAGGGATGGATATTAAAAATTTATATTTTCAAGATTTGCGTTTTCAAATGAGCCACTTTTCGCGGTTTTTAACTCGTTTGATTTATTATTCTTCATATTCGGTTCTCGCGGCCGCCGGCATCACTTTTTTATTTTCGGATATTAGGCAATTATTCTGGGCGGGGATTTTCATCTCGTTATTTTTAGGAGACAAAATTATTCATTTGGGACAGGCTCAAAAATCATTTGTCGGCTTAACAAGGAATTTTCCG
>ERZ1292625.2655-Hain-H41-01um-R1-2655-length-16042-cov-4_pt1 | contig 16042 bp, 16 predicted proteins | sample MGYA00564400_ERZ1292625 | MGnify/ENA primary metagenome ERZ1292625 (study PRJEB36523, sample SAMEA6512639) | groundwater metagenome | collected 2019-01-08 | study: AquaDiva: Metagenomics assemblies of 32 groundwater samples | reverse complement strand
GTGCGCAACACAAGACCTCAGGTTACAATGGACAAAGCCGAGGACGTACAGGACATCGAAAAGATATTTACAGAGCAGGCAGAGTTTGGAGAGTCAGCAATGAAACAAGAGCTTGCGCGGTCACTAACCAGCATGCCAAAGCCAGGAGAGCAGTAAGATATGTTAGTTAAGATTGAAGATAAAAGCAATATAGAGAAGCAGTTATTTTACACCGTCGATCAAAATCATGTTGAGGCCGCGATCAACTCATTCATTAAGGAGATTGCTCCAAGAGTCGAGGCTCGTGGCTTTAGAAAGGGTATGGCCCCACCAACGGTAATTCGAACTCAATTTAAAGATACAGTCCTGTCCGAGTGCTCCGCAAGGATGGTGCACGAAGAGGTTACTGAATCTATCCGTGTTAGGAATCTAAAAGTTGTTGGCTCACCAATATTAATTGAGCAACACCGAGCCTCTCGTGGAAAGAAGCACGTTGGCGAATTCTGCCTAGACGGCTCGTTCCAGTTTACAGTTTTAGCCGATTTAGAACCGGAGATTGTAGCCAATATTCCAGAAGAACTGTTTATTTCTGAGGCCATGCCGACCGTAGAAGATTTAGTAAATGCTGATCTTAATAAGATACGGGCATCCATGTCTCAACTAGACTTTGTTGAAAGAGAAGCTCAGGAAGCCGATCAGGTCTCCGTTGAGATTCTAAATAGCAGCAATGGTCACGTAACAGTTGCACTATCGGATCCAGCAGAAGTATTTGCTGATAACTCCATCTTCTTAGGAAAGAGTGCCGGTGACGAGTTCGAGACTGCTCTTAAGGATGGACGCGCGCTGCGCGTGAGAGTCTCTGCCGTATTTGCGCGAGTGCTTCCGGCACTGGATGATGAACTTGCGAAGTCTGCAATGTATTCTTCTTTAGAAGATATGAAGTCAGAAATCGCCTCAAAGAAGAGCGGAGATCATCAGACACCACTTAAGGCAAAGCTATATGGCGAGATCCTAACGCAGCTACTTGATTCCAACAGCATCTCGATCCCTGATCGGTGGGTGGATGCTGAAGTTGAAGGAATGTGCAAGAGGATTGGATTAAAGTCAATGGCTAAAGAGGATGCGCAATTGATTCAGCAACTAAGATCGCAAGCCGGGCGCAACCTACGCTCAAACCTGATTCTTGATGCCTTTTACCGCGATCACGAAAAAATTCACATGTCCGCAGATGAGGCCTACCGCCTAGTAGAGGTAGAGGCGCAGAAGGTTGGAAGATCGACTGACGATGTATTGGCGCATTTGAAAAACTCAGGTCAATATGAATTATTGATGTCATTTCATGAACGAAACAGAGTGATAGACCACCTTATATCACAAGCAAAAGTTAAGCAGGAGAAAGTATGACAGCACAAGTAACAGTAGGTCCGATTTCAGGTTTCATAGTCAAGACAATTACGGTTGTACCTGGAAAAGGCGAAGATGATGTTGGCAAGATCAAGGTAATTCTTGAGGCGCAGAAGGAGGACCTTCGCGCTGCAGATAGGGACCTGACGGCAATCCTTGGAGCACTAACCATGCATCAATCTACAAGCGAGCCGGTTGCTGTTCAAGCACGATTCAACTGATATAGTTGAATTCCTAGAATCATAGGGGAGTTACTCTCCCCTATTTCTTTATATGGATTCAGAAAGAACATTTAGTGATCTGGTACAAGTTAAGCGCCTGCAGGGATGCAAAACCTGCATCACGATGCAGTATACGCTCCCGCAACCAATAAGTCGCAAGATTGAAGGGTATATACTGCCATTCGGCAAGCTAGCTTACGATCTAGAAGTCTATTCTATCATCAGGATAGATAATGATGCAATATTGCTGCAATCAAGACTTGGCAGCGTTGATATTCATATCAAGTTTAAAAACAAAGAGGATACGAGGATTGTGAGTTTGTTTGAAGTTCAGCTAGCAGCTTATCTTCAAGACGAATTGAATGTCCCGATCTCAGGAGTTTGAAAAGATGGAAAATTTTGTAAACCTCCATTCGCACACACATCACTCGCATATGGATGCAATAACAAGCATACCGGATCTATTTAAGAGAGTGGTGGAGTTAGGGCAGCCTGGTATAGCAATTACGGATCACGGAGTACTTGCCGGTATACATGAAGGGTATAAGGAATATAAGAAGTATAAGGAGAAAGGTCAGCCAATAAAGTTCATACCTGGCAGCGAGATCTATTATTGCGAAGATCTTTCTGACCCAAAGTCAAAGCGCAGACACCTGGTCCTACTGGCTCAGAATGAGGAAGGATACAGGAATCTCCTCAGAATTAATGCTGCTGGCTACAACAACTCCGTTACAGTAATGGGGCGACAATTCCCGCGAGTGGATCTGAATGTTATTAAGCAACACAAGGACGGGTTATTTGTAAACTCTGCCTGCGGAGGCTCTCCGTTTGCCGCCTCGATTTTCGAAAAGAACATACATAAGGCTAGGGATTTGGCAGCAAGATTTAGGGATATATTTGGAGATAAGTTTTACATTGAATTGCAACCTCACGATTTACAGCGCGGGGATTTTAATCAATCGCTTTTAAATGATCAACTAAAGCTTATTGCAGATGAGTTAAAGATTGGAATGATTGCAACTTGCGATTCCCATTACTTAACCAGCAAGCACGAGAAGTACCACGATATGGTACTAGCCATAGGCTCAAAGAAGTCTCTTGAAGATCCAACTCGGCATAGATATGCCACATACCAGCCATGCTTAATTTGTGGCGGCACAGGAGAGTTCCCGGTAGATTCAAAAAGGGAATGTCACCAATGCAATGGCACAAAATATGGGGCAATTAAGCCGTGTCCAGAATTTTACCTGAAAGGAAGAGAGCAGCTGGTAGGGTATTTCTCAAAGAAATTTGATGTAAAAACAGCAACAGCGCTGGTTGATAATACGGTTACTATAGCAAACAGCTGCGAATACCCAGATTATATGGCCACCAAGGGCCACAGACTACCTTCGTATCCGTGGAAAAATGATAGTGATGCTGGCGAATTTGAGACATGGCTTAGTGATAAGTCGCAGCTTGTAGCCTTAAAAAAGGACGCTGCTTATCTCAGATTTCGTGTAAAGAAGGCTTTTGACAAGCACACCAGTGACTTCGCTGGCGATAAAAAGCACGAGTATTGGGAGCGCGTAAAGAAGGAGCTTGATACCTTAGAAGCGCGTAATTTCAGCTCATATATGCTTATTGTTGCCGACTATGTGCAGTGGGCAAAGGACAACGGAGTCACAACAGGTCCTGGCCGGGGATCTATCGGAGGCTCGTATATTGCCTATTTGCTAGGTATACATGCGGCAGATCCGATCAAGTACGGCCTGTTGTTCGAGCGCTTTCAAAACAAAGAAAAAAAGTCTCTCCCTGACATTGATTGTGACTTTGCGCCAAGCGGCAGAGAGCGAGTTATACAGTATTGCAGAGACAAATATGGCGATGACAAGGTCGCATTCATTTCAAATATATTACGACTAACGCCTAAGCTCGTAATCAAAGATGTGGCAAGATCGCTGGTGATTGGTGGGGACAAAAGCACGGCATTTAAAATAGCCAATGATGTTACAGCTAGCATTCCAGATCTCGTAATGGATGGTGATAAGAGAATCAAGGTTGACACCATGGCAAAAGCAATGGCTGCTTCTGAGAAATTGAGGAAATTTGTACAAGAGTACCCTATAATACTCGAATACGCAAATGAGCTAATAGGTGTTCCTAGGGGATTCGCTACACATGCTGCAGGAATAGTGATTTCAGACACACCGCTCGCAGAGTGCGCCCCCTTACGCAGGGATAATGAGGGCACTGTCTCGGTTCAATACGACAAGGATCAGTGTGAGGATATAGGATTGGTTAAAATGGACTTCCTTGGACTTGAAACACTGGACGTTATAGATGAAACAATCGCGATGGCAAAGTCAATAGGAGTTAACTTACCAGCACCATCAGACTTGCAAGATGGTGACAGCAAAACGTATAAGTTAATGCACCTGGGTCACACGACCGGTATGTTCCAGCTGAATGGCAGCATGACCCCATTGTGTAAGGCCATGTTGCCAAAGTCAATAGAAGATATTGCTGCAATTAGCGCCCTCGGCCGGCCAAATGTTCGCAAACAGGATAGGATAGAATTTATTAATCGTAGATTCGGAAGGTCTCCGGTTAAATATACCCATCCGTGCCTAGAAACCGTATTCAAGCATACGCACGGCATCCCTGTCTACGAAGAGGATCTTCTTAAGTTGGCAAAGGTGGTGGCTGGGTGGGATTTGTCCGAAGCTGATGGACTTCGCAAGCTTACCAAGTTAAAGGAGAAAGGGGTTCACCTAGCAGCCGAGTTGGAAAAGAAGTTCGTGGCCGATGCATCATCATATTCAAAATTATCTATTGACGAGGCACAGGAGATATGGACCAGGGTCATATCAACATTTGCTGGCTATGCCTTCAACCTTTCCCATGCCATTATGTATAGCATGATATCATATCAGACAGCATACTATAAGGCTCACGCGATAGGTCCGTTCATATGCGCCAACCTGAACGCACAAACTCGTGGCAACAAGCCATCTCGTGCAGAAATCATAGACGCGTTAAAGAAGGACGCTAAACTATTTAAAATCACCATACAGTCGTGCGACATAAACTTATCCAAAGAATATTATTCAATGAAGGATAAGTCAACAATAGTAACTGGCCTTGGTGCCATTAAGGGCGTCGGTGATCGCGCGCTGCATGCGATTATAGCCGGTCAACCGTATGCATCATTTCAAGATTTCCTATATCGTACGCCAGGCAACTTGGTTAACAAGTCCGTTATAGCAGCACTGGCGCTATCTGGTGCTTTCGATAGTCTTGGACTGTCTAGAAAATATATACATGATAATTTCCAAGAAATACGCAAAGAGCTTCAGGGATATGCAAAAAAGAATGGAGAAGAGATGTGCGTTGAGGTAGACGTGGAGGTAGAAGTGCCACCATCAAACAGCGCCCCTGATTTTCAATTCGGTGATGAGCAATCTGATAACTACAATGGGGATACCGAGCTGTCAGGGCCGAAAACTGAGATCGTGATAGAGAAAAAGATTAAGAGGACATTTCGCCTTTCACCAGAGCAGCTAGCTGCTTTCGTACCTAAAAGCGCGGAGTTGTCGAATGTGGAATTTACATTACGAGAGAAGTTAGAGGGCGAGAAGGCAACTATTGGAGAATACGTATCTGGTGATGTAAAAGTACTGTATCCAGGGTTCTTTATCGAAGGTAGATATAGTCAGCCATATTCTCAATTACAAGCTATGGTTGAGAACATCAATTTCCCAACAGAGGGAATAATCACCTCAATAAAAGAATTACTGATAAAGAAGGATGGAAAGAATAAGGGCAAGGCTATGGGCAAATTGACTGTAGAAAATTTGCGAGGGGAAGGTGTAGAAGTCACAATATGGGCAGATCAGTACGAAAAACTAAAGAAGATCCTTCGTGTAGGACTGCCAATTCGCGGCATGTTTAAGGTGAATGAATATTCGGGCAACAAAACGCTTGTCCTAATCAATCTAGAAGCTTACTATAAAAGCCAGGTAGCCAATGAAATGCAATAATTGTCAAACTTCGATCCCGCCATCATTTACAAAAGCACTTCAGGACAATGCATGTCCTGCATGTGGTAAAACCATTATGTCAGCCTCACTTAATTCAGAATTTACATCAATAAAAGAGAAGCTATCTGATGCTGATGTGGATGAGGCAACTCTCGTGAAGGTAGCAGCCATCATAGCCGGAAGGTATGACCTGGTACCACGTGGAACAGGAGCGGCTGCTAGGCCCGGAATGGTACTTCAGCGGTCCAAGACTAGGACGCAAATGCAAGATGAAGAGATCGAGCGAGAGCTGCTGGAGGAGTACCCGCATCTTAAAGACATGCCCGATGAGGATAGGCGTAGAGAGATAATTGTACTTCGAGCAGAGGCAGAGCGAGAGTACGGACTATCCAAGGGAGATATGGTGGCAGCTAAAGCCGCCAAGGGTTCCGGATCAGTTTCCACAGATCTGGCATCGGCAATGTCAAATCTAATGCCACCAGATCCATCAGATATTGTTAACCTTGATGATGGTGGCGATCCACTTACTGCACAGAGAATGGCCAAGCTCGCTTCCTTAAAAGATACTCCCAATATCAATAGATTTAGGCGATCAGACGGTTAATAGCGACACGTCCACGGAAATCATCACGAACATACACTGTGATACGGAGAGCAGATGACAGGCGTTGAGATTACAGAAGTAGCTGGGTTAAGTTCTAGGGCAGAGACGATAGAAACGTCTATGCGAAGAGAGCACGGTCTTCCTGACAGCGGAGAGATGATTATCACGCATATATTTGAAATCTCAAGGGAAATACCAAAAAACATTCATGATTTAGATACATCGTACGCAGAGTATTTGGCAGGAACCATGTTAAAAGGCATGGCTATGTGTGGCGAGCTATACTCGCTTGCCGTCAGCTACGAACTGCGTCTAGAGTCAGCGAAGAAGGCCGCATTTAGCAGAGCAATGATGGTTCGCGCTACTGATGCTGGTTTTAAATCAGCCAAGGATCGTGAGCAGTTCGCATTTTCAGATTCGGACTTCCTAGATGCTCAGGGGAAGTGCACAGAGGCTAAGATGTTTAAGACGATTCTTGAGGAAAAGAAGCAATTATTCCTCAAGGCCCATCATCTTATGAAAGATGTCGTGTCGAAAGACACAGACTTGGTAGAGAAGACCACCTCATCTCGTATAGATGAGTGGGGAAGAAAAATAACGCAATAGTGCAAAAATAAGCAAACTATAATAGGAGATATAAAATGGCACAACCAGCATTTGGCAAATTAGATTCCTGGCTTCCAGAGAGTGGCGATTCAACAGGATCGCTCTTTGATAAAGATGATTTCTTAAATATGAAGGATGACGGAAAGTACTTACTTCGTATTGTACAAGATGGCCCATGCATCTTCGCAATACACTGGGCTACTGACGTTCAGGGTCGCGCCCGCCGAGTAAACTGCTCTCTAAATGATTGCCCGCTATGCGCAGAGGGTAACAAGGCTCAGCCAAAATACCTAATTGCCGCAATAAATCGTGAACGCGGAAGGGTTCAGCTTGTAGAGTTCGGCAAGCAAGTTTACAATCAAATTGTAAATCTACGCAAGGACAAGGATTGGGGTGACCCGCGCCATTTCGATATGAAAATCGATAAGGATCGTAGCCGTGGCATCTCCAGCACGTACATCGTTACGGCAGTCCCTCGTAACATGGGACCAATCAACCAGGAAGAGAGCTTGATGGCAAAGGATTTCCTTTCCCGTGTAACTGCAGAGAAGTTCGCTCAACCATCAAAGGTCGATGAGATTCTTCGCAAGTTAGGCCGGGCCGGTGGAGTCGCTGTAGATTCATCCGCTACATTCAAGAGCACAGGGGCGTCCGCAGCAGTGAAGACTGCTGCAAATATAGCCGATGACGACTTTGACTTCCAGTGATTAGCTGATTGATCTTTAGTACAGGGGAACTCTGATTCCCCTGTACTTCTATTGGAGGCCATATTGCTTGAGTATATCAGTAACGTATTCGCTAGTTTTAAGACAAGACTCGCATTTCTAATTGCAACGAGATACCTTAAAGCTCTTGGATATCAGAATATATCCTCGGACATAAAAGATAAAAGTATACTATTCTCCTTTGATAAGGATAAAGTTGCTATATTAAATATGGATCATGATATGCTGGGCTACAGCATAGAGGCCACGGTAGTCTTTTCTGCAGATGTTCTAAGCCTAAAAACAATATCGGATCTTTGCAATCTAACATTTATGTATCGCTGCTCTTGTTCCGGAGTACGACCTGCGGCTGATGACAGAGTCAGGCTTAATTTAGCATACCACCTTGGTGACTCACTTAGTGTATCCAATATTGGTCTAGGTATGACTTATGTAAATAAGTGCCTAGCTACTCTTGAGCTTTACTTATCTGAGCGAATAGCGCGATCAGATAAAGACATGTATGATCTATCCATGTTTGAGAGCATAGACCTCACTGGATTCAACCCTCAGGATACTGGTGAGCGCAAAGAGTTCATCTTTGGTTCGTGGGAAGCATATGCTAATGCAATCCGAGAGGAGTATGCTACATTTACAAATCACCCCTATGCTGCAGATGCACTATCTAAGATAGAGGCCTGTAAGCTTTTCGAGGAGAGGAATAAAATTCCGCTCTCGGAGGTTGGGACATGGCTACTTGACGATTTAATTCTAGGTAGACAGCTTAGAGAGCTATCAAAAACTAATTATGGTATAAACTGACACATGGAAGATGTAGATATCTTCCATGACAACGGTTATGGCCTTAGATATATCATCTGCATCTACAGGCGTGTGCATTTACAGTGATGGTGCAATTCTTTATAGTGAGGCAGTGCGCCTTAAACAAAAATCACACGCTGAGAGATTGGTTATTTTCGAGGCGGCTCTTAGAGCAATCGCTGCACAGTTTAAGCCTGATACAATAGCCATAGAGGATTGTTGGCAGGGTTCAAATAGAAAGACGTTTAAGGTACTTGCGTTATATCATGGAGTTGCATATAAGTTATGTTACGAGTTGCTGCGCAAAGATCCGTTCGTCATTATGCCTTCGGAGATCAGGAAAGTTATAGGATCCAGGGCCGGAGTAGAGCTTCTGCCCTCCAGAAAGAAGCGCCGCCGCAGAGGCGATGGCTCAGATAGCAAGAAGCTCACATTTGACTTTATTGTTAGCCTTTTTAAATTATCAACCTACACATTTGAAAAAAACAACGATCATACAGACGCGATAGCATTAGCATTAGCATATAGCTTGGTGAATGGAAATGAATCTACAAGAAGCTTATTCGATACTTGGTCTACAGCAGGGGGCCTCAGAAGAGGATGTAAAGAAGGCATATCGGTCACTAGCCTTCCAGTACCACCCGGACAGAAATCCAGGAAGCCAAGAAGCAGAAGAAAAGTTTAAGAATATTTCAGCCGCACACCAATTTATAACCAACCCTGAGCCGCAACATCACGCGCCCAGCGGTGCTAATCACTCGGTTGTAAACGATATATTTCAAAGCTTCTTTGGCGAAGGAGGCTTCGATCCATTTGGCACCAACGCTAGATCAGAAAATTACAATATCAGCCTAACTCTTCCATTTACAGAAGCATGCCTTGGTGGCACTAAGAGTATACAGTTTGCAGCCCCAGATGCGTGCCCTGATTGTGGTGGAGCTGGCGGTTCAGCTGAACATAAGGTTAACTGCACGGATTGCAATGGCTCAGGAGTAGTGTCCCGCGGTAACCGTAATGGGCTAAATATCATATTTAACACTACATGCGGCAAGTGTGCCGGCAAAGGACACTCCTATGCCTCTCCGTGCGCAAAATGCTCGGGCAAAGGAAGAGTTCCTGTATTAAAGCAGTACGACGTTCGCATTCCTGCAGGGATCAAGGACGGGATTACATTGCGGCTATCCGGTCTCGGCGGAAAGGGCCCCAAAGGGCGCAATGGAGACTTGCTGGTATCAATCCACATAGAGAGTCACCCCACCATGCACGCTGATGGTAACAATATAGTTTCCACGGCAAATATTAGTTTAAAGTCGGCACTGCTAGGATGCGAGATAGATGTTGAGACCCTGTACGGAAATGTTAAGATGAAGATTCCATCGTGCACGCATGCTGGTCAAAAACTTTCCCTGAAAGATAAGGGCATTAGAATACCCAATTCAACTGGAAGCCATATAGTGATAGTAAATGTCGAGTTTCCAGAATCACTTACGCAAGAACAGCAAGATCAGTTAGACAAAATACTATAGGAGCATATAATGGCAACAAAAGTAAAATCAACCGAATCAAAAATTCAAGTAGAGGAATCTGACTCATCAAAGATGTGGGCAGACATGAACAAGCTTATGGGGGGCTCGGCATTTTTTCGAGCTGATGAAGATATGACTTTCGATGTTAAAGTCATACCGTCACCATCAGTAGCTCTTGGACATGCATCGGCCATATTTGGGCTTCCGCGCGGCAAAATAACGCAATTCCATGGCGCTCAAGGATCCGGTAAGACATTTTTGGCACTTCTTCACATAAAAGAGGCCCAGAAGGAGCCCGGAACAGAGCAGTTGATCATTGATACCGAGGACAGCTTCAATATGCGGTGGGCAGAGCTACTGGGAATTGATCGCTCCAGGCTGCGTATAATGCGCACTAATAGCGGAGTGGAGATATTTACCGCTCTATGTGGCAAGGTAAACAAAGAGGGTAAAAAGGTATTCCAAGGAATAACAGAGCTGGTTGCGGAAGGCAAGATGAATATAAATGTCATCGTTCTGGACAGCATTGCCGATCTGCAGCCACCAGCAGAGGAAAACCGTGGCTTCGATGAGATGGAGATGGCTGCCCTTGCGCGCTTCCTTCCACGAGCACTCCGCGTATTGCGACCGAAATTAGCTAAGTCGAATATTGCCATGATAACGATTAATCATCTGCGCGACGGCATGAATGGCGGCCAGCCTGATTTCCCTGGTGGCCGTGGTTACAAGCACAATTTGGATATGGCGATCAGAGTCCATGCGTCAACTGCGGCTGACGGGCTGCTGCTTGATTCTAAAGGCGAGAAGGTGGGGCACAGGGCTATTCTGACATTTGAAAAGAATAGATTCAATGTCAATAAGCGCCAAGCAGAGGTGTGGTTAGACTTTAGAACCGGAATTGTTCGTATAGGAGAAGAGGTGGCCAACATAGGCGCATCTTATGGAATTATCCAACGACCCAACAACCGCACGTGGATCCTAGAAGACCACAATATAGTTGGCAAAGAGAATTTCTTTGAGCTATTAGACAGTGATAATGCACTGCGAAATCGTGTAATTGCAAAAATCGAAGAGGCCGTTCGCAATGGAGCTACGGTAAATATTGAGCTTAGTGGCGAAGCTGTAGCAGAACGCGATAAACCATCTACTTTTGATGGTGAGGAGAAGTGATGGAATTCTCTATAGTTAAGAAGACTCTTCCAGATTATAAATATATATTTTCTGGTAAATCTGAGGATGAAATAAATAGGTTTTCCGATAACCCCAGACGATTATCGGTTCGCATAAGAGGTCTGCATGGGGAGGGCGTTGAGACTATCGCTGCTAAGATGCAAGTAGCTATCTTTAATGAATTTGATTCTAAATTCAAGTATTCTCAAATTACTCCGTCTGACATAACCGTGGTTTCGGTACAGCAAACAACGGGAGGACGTGGTCTGGCCAATATAATGCTGAGTAAGTCAATGTGGCATGAGATATTTTATGATGAGGCAAGATCTGCGTGGTACAAAATTCACAATGCCAGAGAGCGTCAGACAAAGCGCGCGGCAGCACGGCGAAAGATTATCCGTGATAAATGTCGTTACTACCGCGCAAAGGCAAAAGCGGAGGCGCCCAAGCCATCGCATAAAGTATCAAAATATAGCAATGTGCTGATTACTATCTATACTGATAGCAGTGGTAAATTAAGAGCAAGGGCGCCAGGATTAGTTCGCCCCTTTTGGAATGTATCATTTCCAAAGTACTTACGAAAGCAATCTAGACAATATATCGCTGAAAATGTCGCTGTGGCCCATGGATTCTATCGCGCTACGGGAAAAATCGAACGGGTATTGTAAATATCAATTACGAGCCCTTAGCTCGATTAGGAGTCAATTATGTTAATTCAATGCACATCCAAAGGATGTTATTCTCAAGACCACCACCTGCTAGACGCCACAACTCACGATGTGACATGCAATACTTGCGGACAAGTGGTAGACGTACCTGCCACGACCAAAAAAGTCCTGCAATCAATGAGTCAAATACGTAGAACGTCAAAGTCAGGCGTTCAGGTAAAGTGTAAGTCTTGCGGACATACAGATAAGCCATTACTTAAGACACTGTCCGGCGGGCCATCAGTAGCAGTCTGCCGCAAGTGTGAAAAACAGCTAGATGTCCACCCGTCCTTCGTGCTCGCTATGAAGGAGATGGGAGGAGAGTATACCTCTAATAAAGAGGATACCAAAGAGAAGGATGCTTGATTCTGAAAAATCATTAGCTCTGGAGTTCATTATAAATGAGTGCCAGAACAATCTGTATACAGATGATGAGGTATATAACTATCTCTCCAAGACAAGAAAGTTAACTGATGATACGATCAAGAAGTTTCACTTAGGCTCCTTTCCAAAGAATCTAAAGAATATAGTCAATAATGTGGATACCGAAATACTCAAGCAACTAAAAATTGCCTGGGTATCTTCGTTTGATGGTAATGGAATTTGTAAGTTCAGGGAACACTATCGCTTCATTACCCCAATATACGACACCTACGGCTCACCACTAGGGATTATGGGAAGGTTTCTAGGCACAGAAGTAGAGCGAGAATTGCTAGGTATCCACAAATACGACAATAGTGATTACCCAAAACACACTACTCTTTTTGGGCTAAATCTAGCTAAGAACAATATTCGCAATAAAGATAAGGCTTTAGTAGTTGAGGGCGTGTTGGATGTCATTAAATGCCATCAGCACGGTATTGGCAATGTGGTGGCCACCGCAGGAGCGTTCATTAAGCTAGAGCATCTGGCGCAGCTAGCGAGGTATACATCAAATATCTATCTGGGCTTTGATAATGACGAAGCCGGCACTAAGGCCATAACAAGAGCGCTAAGTCTAAAGCGGCCGGGAATTAACTTACTTGAAAAGCGCGTTCCAGCGAAATTTAAAGACATAGATGAATTTTTAGATCACAAGTATTCCAAATAAATCAACCAGTTGTATCCATATGTTATATATGGATTTTTCTGCATCTTACGGTAATTGATTACCAAAATGACAGAAAACAATTGGAGTGATACGTGGCATCAAAAAGCGATCCTATTCAGTTTAAATATAGGGAAGTTAGTTTAGAGCCGACATTATTAGGCAATTTTTGCGATGCAGATGGACTGTACAGTGCGCACTATCAGAAAACTGATGAACTGCTGGATCTGATAGACGAACTCAATGAGAGAATCAAGGATATTATAGACAACCGTCTAACCGACCGGCAGCGGGAAGTAATGACCTTGCTATACTACAATGGCCTCACCCAGACCGAAGGCGCTCTCCGACTTGGGCTGTGTCAACCTACGATCCATAAGACCACTGCGGGAAATCTTGACTATAAGAACGGCGGAAAGAGATATGGCGGTGCTTTAAAGAAGATCAAGAGACTATGTGACGAAGACGGTAGGATCGTGTTCATAATAAAACGGATCGGAGAGATCAAAACAGGAAGTTAGATGTCAGAAAGGAAAATTGGTATTTACAAGATTTTAAATAGAGAGACTGGTGATTTCTATATCGGTAGTTCACAAGATATTGCTGGTAGGTGGAAGAAACATAGGTGGCAGTTAAATATAGGTGCTCACACAAACTCAATATTACTGCGGGCATGGAATAAATATGGCATAGATGCTTTTGAGTTTTCGGTATTAGAATTAACGTCCGTCGAGACTTTATTAAAATTAGAGCAACATTATCTCGACACACTCAAGCCAGTATATAACATCAGCCTAGATGCTTATTCTCCGATGCTTGGTCGCAAGCATAGCGAGGAATCTAAGTTAAAAATATCACAATCAAATATAGGTCTTCATGATAAAGTATTTACTGATGATATGAAAGAGGAGTCACGAGCTGGTGCCATCAGAGGCGGCCTTAACAAGCCCGTTATCGCCCTCGATCCTACCACACGCGAGATTCGTCACCGTTTTGAGACAATCAGTGATATTAAAAGCTTGGGCTGGAAGAAATCAGCGGTAATCCGTTGTTGCAAGGGACAGATGCAGTCCTATCAGGGGCTTCTTTGGGAATATGAGAATCCTGCAGATAAAGAGCGTGTGATTAAAGAGGTTTCTGATGAAACTCGCGCTAAATTATCTATTGGTCGTAAAGGCAAGGCTCATACTGCAGAAATGAAAGAGGCTCTGCGGGCGCTCAAACCAAAGCGCCAGGTGGCATCGTTTAATTTAGAGACTGGCGATATCATTAAGGCTTATGATCGCACCAAGCAGGTTAGGGACGATGGGTTTAGCCAAGCGCGCGTTGTATTGTGTTGTCAGGGAAAAGCGCATACCCACAGCGGCATGGGCTGGAAGTATTTGTCGTAAACAAATCACTGTCGTGCGAGAGCAGGCTGTACATATCCTAAGTACCCGCCGTATCTATCAATAACCATCTACATAGATTGATCTTATTCTATTTTGGAGGACGGATGTCTGCTGATTTTGATTGGGCTCGCTTGGCTGATGTTGTTGAGCCGAAACGTGACACTCAGCGCCTTGCATGGGAAGAAGTGCGGAGCGGATTCCGCAAAGTAGCATGGGACGTATATAAGCCTCTAGATGATTCAGAGCAGCTCTGGGAGTTGCGTGATGGCGAAGATGGCAACAAATATTTGTATGCCATGTATGAGAGCGCTCCTGTAAAGACCTCTGAGGAATCTAAACCAGAAGAAATCATAACACCGGCATCGTCCGATTGGACCGCTATTTGTGATCGAGATCGTAAGAACGTAACCCTTAGTTTTAAGGGTTTTCCGCTCAAGCGCTTTGCATCTGATGAGTGTAAGTTTACTCCAGATGAGGCTGAGCAATTTGCCGCATTTTTGCAAGCGAAGGCTGCCGAACCAGAGTTTATACGGCAGGTGATAAAAGGGTTACCTCTGCATGTAGCAGGTGTAGTCTCCGAGTTAAAGACAAATAGCGAGGGATAATATGGCTCAATCCGAAGATCTGGCGCAATTGCTCAGTCTGGCAAATCAGGTGCTTACTGGCAAGGAATACTTTATTTCGACAGTTTTAGGACGGCTGGATGATGCTGCCACAGCACTCCCGCATGATGCCGCCATTCGCACTGCACAGGCGGCATTACGCCAGCAGCTCAAGAAACAGGGCAGCCTAGCGCTCATAACGCAAAGGCAGTTCCAGTCCATATATGATGACGTATGTGCTTTGGGCAACAAGGCAGCCTTCCGCGAATTGCTCGGAGACTTGCTTGTAACGGCGGCGCCAGAGCCCGTCGCTCATTACAACTCTGACTTCACTGCCAGCCGTAGAGACTCAGACAATCTCCTTAATCTGGCTGATGATAATTTAGTCGGGGAATTCTCTTCATTGTGGGGCAACTCGCAAGTTGTCGGAGATCAGGTATTGTCTACTGGCAGAGACGGACTACAGACGCACTTTGCCTCACTTGGGTTTGGCAGTCCCACAGCTGAAGTCGTCGGCCGTACTGATGAATTCATAATGTTTTCAGTGCAGGCAGATAGCCCAATTGGCAGATTTATAACGTATGTTCCCGTAGAGGTCAAACAGGGCTCGGTTCTAATGCCGAGCGTTTTTGCATCTGATGGCGGGTTTGTTGAGTTGACCAAGGACAATTTGCTCTCATATGCTAGCGGCGTACAGGAGGGAACTGTGCGTCAGGCATCTCCTCATAAGCTATTGGCAGGACTTGCTGCCGTGACAGCGTCTGGTCGCAAAGATATCATTGTAAGGACTGCTGGAGGCGATGAAGTTGCCATTTCAGCACCGACGCTATATCAGACAGTGAATGACCACGTCTATGCAGACGAAGGTCCTACCCATACCGATTTCCCGTCATCACTAACGGGGCTTGTAACGGAAGGATTGCGTGATGCCCTTGTCGAGGCCGGGCTTACGCACGGTAAAGACGCCGTTGTCACCGCAAAGACGGTGGTTGCTGATCATATTCGCAATGCTGGGCTCAGAGTCGAGCGCCTGGCTGTGGACTCAGAATTTGATGGAGGCATGGTAATATCCGCTTCCATCGTGGGCCCTGCTGGTAAGAAGACTATAAATGTTCCAGTCGAGATTGTTGGCGGACAGGTGCTAATGCCTAGCGTATTCACCTCCGGCACTACCGTGGATGCTTTCGATGTGCAAGC
>ERZ1292625.2654-Hain-H41-01um-R1-2654-length-16044-cov-10_pt1 | contig 16044 bp, 16 predicted proteins | sample MGYA00564400_ERZ1292625 | MGnify/ENA primary metagenome ERZ1292625 (study PRJEB36523, sample SAMEA6512639) | groundwater metagenome | collected 2019-01-08 | study: AquaDiva: Metagenomics assemblies of 32 groundwater samples | reverse complement strand
GTCTGTTGGGTCGAAAAATGAGCCTGTGTCTAACCCTACTGTAGCTGTATAATCCACTCCAGTGGCTGATATTGCGTCGCGGACAGCAGTCCAAATACTGTTATAGCCGTTTTCCAAATAACCGTCTCCCGGCGCGGAATAAAAATTAGATGTGGCGGCAAGAGCGTTTGAAGAAATTGAGAAAAAAATAAAAAAAGATACTGCCAGAATTAAGTATTTCAATGTTTTTCTCATTTATTTCTATTTTATCATTTTTTTTTGAAATTCAACTATAATTATCTTATCCTTAATCAATTCCTATTGATATATTATTCTCTTATTACTCTAAGAACATCTTCAATCGTGGTTAATCCTAATGCCGCTTTGCGCAAACCGTCTTCAAACATCGTAATCATTCCGTTTTTTCTGGCAACCGCCATCAAATCATCTAAAGAAAAATTAGGGCTTACAATGATTCTCCTTGTTGCCTCGTCAATATTTAAAACTTCGTATATGCCCAAGCGTCCCGCATAACCCGTATTACCGCAACTCATACAGCCTTTACCTCTAAAAAGAATCGTCGGCGCTTTAAAATCAGAAACCAAGCGCAAATCTTTTGCCTGTCTTTTAATATATTCTATCATTTCGTTCGTTGGCTGAAAAGATTCAATGCAATTAAGGCAAATTTTTCTCACTAATCTTTGAGCTAGTACCATATTTAACACCGCGGCAACTAAAAATGGCGCGATTCTCATATCCATAAGCCGCGGCACTGCGGTTGATGCGTCATTAGTGTGAAGGGTGGAAAGAAGCAAGTGACCGGTCAGCGCTGAATGTACTGCAATTTCCGCTGTTTCTTCATCGCGAATTTCACCAACCATAATAATATTAGGATCTTGCCTTAAAATTGACCGCAAACCATTGGCAAAAGTAATGCCCGCTAAATTATTAATTTGGGTTTGATTGATATATTTCATGTCATACTCTACCGGGTCCTCAATAGTTACGATGTTTACTTCTGACTTGTTCAAAATGTTTAAAACTGAATAAAGAGTCGTAGTTTTTCCGGAACCGGTCGGACCAGTTACCAAAACCATACCAAAAGTTTTTCTGATATTATCCAAAACAATTTTTTCCGTTTCTTCCATCATGCCTAATTCTCTCAAAGAAAGCGGTTTTTGAGTCGCGGTTAATAATCTCATTTCTACTTTCTCGCCGTAAAAAGTGGGTATCACGGAAACACGAACATCAACCATCTCCGCGCCAATTTTATGACGAAAACGGCCGTCTTGAGGTCTTTGATGTTCGTCAATTTTTAAACCGGAAAGTAATTTTATTCTTGCCGCAATCGGCGGATGAACTTCTTTTGGAATTTTTACAATTTCATGAAGCACGCCGTCTATCCTGAACCTGACCAAAATTTCATCTTCAAAAATTTCTATATGAATATCAGAAGAGCGTAAAGATAAAGAATAGGAAAGAAGATTGTCTATAATTGCCACGATTGGCACGGCGGCAGCCGCTTCTTCAATTGAACCGGCTTTTTGCCGAAAAGATGCCTGAATATTTTCTTCAATATTTTTTTTAAAATCTTCGGCAAAAAAACGGCCGTAAAGCACAAAACCTCGGTCTAAATCCAAAGGCGTTGCCAAAAACGGCTTAATTTTTGCGCTAAGATTTTTTTCTAAAAATTCTATAGTGGCCAAATCACTGGGATCTTCCATTGCCACATCAAGCACGCCGTCAGCCTCTTTATCAAAAATAATTGCTCTTTTTTCTCTGGCAATGCGTTCGGCTAAAATTTTTAAAACATTTTCGTTAATTTGACGCCTGGTCAAATTAGCCAATTCAACATTAAAATATTGGGCTAAGACATTATAGAAATAATCTATCGCAACGATGCCTTTAGAAATCAAAACTTCGTTTATATCTTGGCCTAAGCGATTGGCTTCTTCTGTCACTTTGTTGAAATTTTCCTCGGTAATCAGCCCTTCTTTGATTAAAATATCTTTTATTTTTTTTTCGGGAATTTTTAACATTGTTTGCTTTAAATTATAGCATAATTAAAAATAAATGCAGATAAGCCATAAGCCTGTCCATCTATGAATAGATGAGCCGATACTTTAAAAACTCGCATCATTACTAGTAAAAAATCGGCTCATTTTTTTGAGCCGTTTTTTTTATAGATTTAAAGAATTTTTAAACGCATAATCCCCAATTGCAACTCGGACATTTAGTACAGCCCTCTTGTTTTACCAAAACTGTGCTGCAAGAAGGGCAATTCTTCAAGAGATTTTTATTTGTCTGTCCATTAGAATCGTTTTGAGCCGGAGATAATCCCAAACTATTATCTATCGGAACAGTTACGCCGGCCTCGGAATAAACCGCCATTCCTTTTGCTTTTTCATCCTTAATCAACGCCATTTTAGGAACTTCACCATGATGCTTTTTCTTTGTACTACCGCCAATTAAAACTTGGGCTTGGAGCGATTTATCGCGATAAACAGTAACGCCTTTGCAACCCAGTTCATAAGCCAATAAATAAACTTTTTTAATGTCTTCCACCGTAGCATCAGCCGGAAAATTATTAGTTTTAGAAATTGAAGAATCAACCCACTTCTGAAAAGCAGCCAGAACTTTGACGTGATCAACCGGAGAAATATCCATCGCAGTCACAAAAACTTTTTTTATATTTTGAGGAATATAAGGAATATTTTTAATGCTTCCATTGAGACTCGCAGCGTCTTTTATCAAGTCTTCATCCATTAATCCTTCTTTTCTCATTTTTTCTTCAAAAACAGGATCAACATAATAAAACTTTCCGATAGCCACGCTTTTTTCAAAAACCAGACTATAAACCGGTTCAATTCCCGATGAACATCCCGCAATCATAGAAATCGATCCAGTAGGAGCGATAACCGTGGTAAAGCCATTGCGAATGCCATATTTTTTTATTTTATTGCTTATGTCCTTCCAATCAAAATGCCATGATTTTTTATCTTTAAATCCTCCAAACGGGAGTTTGCCTTCTTTATAAAATGATTTGTCGAAATAAGGCATATGGCCGCGTTCCTTAGAAAGTTCGATTGAAGCAACTTTGGAATGATAATTGACAAATTCCATCAATTTTTCCAAAAAAACCAATCCTTCTTTTGAATTATAAGAAATTTCCAATTCATAAAGCGCATCACCTATGCCCATCACTCCTAATCCGAGTTTTCTGGTATTTAAAGTCATTTTTTCAATTTCCGGCAAAGGATACTTATTTATATCAACAACATTATCTAAAAATCTAGTTACAATTTTTACATCTTTTTCCAAACGCTGCCAATCAATATGAGGCTTCTTATCGCCGTTTTTCTTAAGATAGGCCCAAATATTAAGCGAGCCCAAATTGCATGATTCGTATGGATAAAGCAAAACTTCACCGCAAGGATTAGTGCATTCTATCGGGCCTAAGTGTTTCAAAAACGGATTATATTCGTTAATACGGTCAAAAAACAATATACCCGGCTCGGCTGATTCCCAAACTTGATAAGAAATAATATCAAAAAGTTGGCTGGCATCAATCTCTTTTACGACCTTGCCGTTCCGAGGATTAACCAGCTGATACGGTTTATTTTCTTTAATGCAATCCCAAAATTCCGGCTTCATCATCACTGAAATATTAAAATTTCTTAAAGCTTTATTGCCTTCTTTTGCTTTAACGAATCTTTCAATATCCGGATGGTCGCTGTTTAAAATTCCCATATTCGCTCCGCGCCGAATACCGCCTTGTTTTATTACGTCAGTCATATTATCAAACATTGACATAAAACTGATCGGACCGGACGAAGAGCCTCCGGTGGTTTTAACAAAATCGCCCTCTGGACGAAGATGAGAAAAATTATAACCAACGCCGCCGCCTGATTTAAAAATTATTGCCGCGGCTTTTAAAGAATCCATTATCAAGTCAATGGAATCTTCAACGCCCAAAACAAAACAAGCGCTGCCCATTCCAAAATAATTTCCGAAATTCGCCAAAGCCGGAGTGTTAGCCATAAAATTACGGCTAACCATTAAATCATAGTAGCTGTCTATTTCAGATTCATACTTGTCAAAATAACCGTTTTTTAAAAAATTAAGAAAACCGGACCAGGAAATTTTTATTTTTCGCTCTCCGGCTAATCGATCATAAACTCTTTTTGCTCCATCAAGATGAAATTGATTTAATTTATATTTGCCGATAGAAAATTTCCCATCGAATTTTATCGGGTCAAATTTTTCAAAATGATGATGAGGCGCGCCGCCTTTTTTAGAATAAACCTTGCTATCATAGAAAAGCGACGAGATTGCGGTATGAACCGCCACTCTTTGAAAAAGTTTTTTTGGCGATTCTATAATTGCTCCGCTTTCGTCTTTTCTCAAATAACGCGAAGCTAAAACTCTTAACGCGTTTATGTCAAATTTTTTATCAACTTCGTCTATTTCTTCTTTGTTAAGTATCTGTTCTTTTTCAAAACGTATTTCCGCCCGATGCTGGCGATATAAAATATAAGCCTTGGCAATCCTGACTCGGCCCGATTCAATTAAAACCGCTTCTACGATATCTTGAATTTCTTCAACCGTCGGAACAACGCCTTTTTTAATTTTTTTCTTAAGACGATTGATTACTTCTTTGGTAAGCGAACTGGCCAGCTGCCAATTTTGTTCGCCCACTGCCACCGAAGCTTTGTAAATAGCATTAGAAACTTTTTCTACTTTAAAAGGCACCGCTTGGCCGTTCCTCTTTCTGATTGATTTAAACATAACTTTATTTTTTATAGCGTTAAAAATTCGACAGTTCTCTGCGCAAAATTTTTATGATTAACCGCTCGCGAGCCAAAACGATTTCCTTTAAAAAACCCGCAAAAAAATCTGATAGAGAAATGTCGAATTTCTACTGCCCGACAAAATCATTATAATACGGTTGATAATTTGGTAAACCCTTTAAAAAGGCTTTTTAAAACAGCAATAAACTGCGCTATCCACAGGCGAATTTATTTTTTTTTCTTTCTTAAAAATGTTGGGATATCCCAAATCTCCTCGTTCTTATTATTTTCGTCGATGATTTGTTTTTCCTCCTTTTTTATCGTCTTTTCTTTGTTGCCCGAGAATTCAGATGTCTGCCTTGAAAAAGAATCATTAACAAATAAGCTAGGCAGGTATTTTTCTTGATTTTTAAATTTAAAATCCCTTTCAAAACCCGTGGCAACCAAAGTAACTTTTATCTCCCCCTTTTTTAACTTTCGGTCGTGATGAGCGCCGAAAATTATCCTTGCCGATTGGTCAACGCGCTCTGCAATCATCCGCGCAATATCATTAACTTCGCTCATCTTCAAATCACGCTGGCCGGAAATATTTAAAAGAACGCCTCGCGCCCCTTCCAAAGAAAATTCCAAAAGCGGAGAATTAATTGCCAAGCTGGCGGCATTTTGAGCTCGCTCATTTCCCGAAGCCACACCTATTCCAATAATCGCCGAACCGGCGCTTTGCATTATTGTTTTAACATCGGCAAAATCAACATTAATAATTCCCGGATTCATAATCAAATCTGTTATTCCTCCAACCGCAGTGCTTAACACTTCATCTATTGCCGCAAAAGCTTTCACTAAAGAAGTATTTTGATTGATGATAGAAAAAATTTGGTCATTTGGTATTACTATCAGCGTATCAACCTTATCTCTGGTTTTCATAATGCCTTCTTCAGAAATTCTCTGTCTCTCGTACCCTTCAAAACTAAAAGGTTTAGTTATAATTGCCACCGTCAAAATTCCCAAATCTTTTGCAATATCGGCAATTTCCGGAAGTGCGCCTGTACCTGTTCCTCCGCCATAGCCTGCAGTTAAAAAAACTATATCGGTTCCCTTAAGAACTTCAACTATATCTTCTCGGCTTTCTTCGACTGCTTGTTTTCCCAACTCGGGATTCATTCCTGTTCCCAACCCTCTGGTAAGATTTCTACCAATACAGATTTTTTTCTTTGCCAAACAATGATCGAGGTCTTGAATATCGGTATTAACAATAGTCAAATTAACCCCTTTGGGAAAATCGTAATACATTCTAGTTACCGCATTGCCGCCCGCTCCGCCAATCCCAATAACTTTAATATTCGCTAAATTATAAATTTTAGATTTTTTGGATTTAAAACTGATTTTTTTAAGAAATTTCGAAGATTTGAAAGTCGGCTTTTTTGCTAAAGATTTTATTTTTACTTTTAACCTGCGCTTTGCTTTTCTTGTCTTTATTTTTTTGCTGTTTTTCGCTTTTTTCTTAGCCATATCCGAAAATTTTTAACTCTTCAATAACAATAATACTTTAAGGCATAAAATACTTCAAAATCTTACCAAAATTAATAGGCAATCGCCTTCCGGAAGACCATTTATCTTCTTTTGCCATCTGATCACTAGCCCATAAAAGCAACCCGCTTGCAACGGCAAATTCGCTTTCTTCCGTCAAATTCCTGTCCTCGCTGTTAAAAAATTCCATATCTCCGACATCTGGCAAGCTAAGTTCAATCGGTAATCTTAATTTGGCCCTTGCTAAATCTACAATACCGGGCATCTTGGCTCCTCCGCCGCAAATTATTGCGCCTGCGGGCAATTGATGCGCCCGGCCGATTAATTTCAATTCGTCATTAATAAAATCAAAAATTTCACTCAAACGATCTTCTATAATTTCTCCCACAAAATGTCTTGCAATATTACATCTAAAATTTTTATCAATATCCTTTAAATCCTTTCCTGTTTTTTCTTTAAAAATCTCCGCGGAAATTTTTTCCTTTGCGCCTATATCTGACGCCTTCGCGCTTCCAAAAAAAATTTTTATCAGTTCAGCCGCATCAACTGAACACTTAAGTCCTATGGCTAAATCGTTTGTTATATTTCCGCCGCCTATTGGAAAAGTTGCGGCATGAAGCAATTTGCCTTCCTCGTAAATACTTAAAGCTGTCGTACCGGCTCCCAAATCAATTAAAACCACTCCCAAGTCTTTTTGATTTTTTGATAAAACCGAACGGCTGGCGGCTAAAGGACTATAAATTAATCCGGCCACATCGCCGCCGCAATTTTCCACGCACTTGATAATATCTTTTACGTTTGGAGCAAAAGCGTTTATTACCAAACTATTAACTTCCAATCGAGTTCCGGTCATGCCTAAAGGATCGCGAATATCATTTACTCCATCTAAAATAAATTCTCTGGTAATAGCATGAAGAATCATTCTGTTGCCGTCTGGCAATTTGATTGCTTGCGATGCTTTAACAACCCTATCAATATCATCGTAAGAAACTTCGCCGTCAGCTCTAGCAATTGCCACAATCCCTCGAGAACTTTGACATCTGACCTTATGGCTTCCAACATTAACAAAAATATTTTTAAGAGCCGCTTTATTTAAATTTCTAATTTGAAATAATATTTCCCCTATTGATTTTGTCGCTTCTTCAAAATCAGTAATTTCTCCCTTGCGAATGCCCCTTGATAAGACATTAAAAGTCCCAAGCAAAGACATTTTCCCTTCATTTGAAATTTCAGCTACTAGCGCCTTTATTTTAGATGACCCAATATCTAAAGCGGTAAAATACATAAAAATTTCCTATTAATAACTTTTTTAATGCTCAAAATTATTTTAAACTATTAATCTCTTTTTTGAAAATTATTCATTTAAAGCAAAAACTTACAAAAACTTAAAAGTCTGTTGCTCTTTTTTTTCCATCTTAATTCTATCATTTTCTCGCTTATGATCATAACCCAAAAGATGAAGTAAGCCGTGAATCAATAAATAAGCTTCTGTTTCTTGGTCTTTGATTTTATCCATATTTAGATAAACTTCGCCTATTGGCTTAATCTTTAGCTTTGGCTTTCCATTTTCAGGATGAGGAAAATTTTTAGGCTCGAGAAAACTCAAAATATCGGTTGCCTTATCTTTATGCCGAAATTTTTTATTTAAAATTCTCATCTTTCCGTTGCCAATTAAATAAATCTCTGCCCGAAACCCGTCTTTTTTTAAAATTTTAAGAATCTTTTGCGCTTTTCGGCAAACTCTATTTTCCAATCCATAAAATCTTGATTCCAAGCCAGCTGTCAAAATTTTATTCATAATTAACCCAGTAAATGTCTCTTAACTAAATTACTGACTAAAGACGCATCCGCCTTGCCTCGTAATTCTTTCATTAATTCAGCCATGACTTTACCAAAATCTTTTTCATTTTTAGCGCTTAATTTTTTTATTGCTTCAATAACCATAATTTCCACTTCTTTTTCCCCTATTTGCTCCGGCAAATATTTTTTTATTACCTCTAATTCTTGAATTTCTTTTTTTGACAAGTCTTCGCGCCCGCCTCTAATATAAATTTCCGATGCTTCTTTTCTTTTTTTAGCCTCTCGCAATAAAATTTCAACCGCTTCTTCGTCGAATAATTCTGGCGCTTGCCCTTTGCCCCTCTTTTCAATTTTTTTATTCTGAAACACTGAAAAAACCATGCGCAAAACTCCGGTCTCAAAACTTTTGCCGGATTTTAAAAATTCTTTAAGATCGTAATTTATGCGCTCTTCAAGAGACATAAAATATAAAATATTATTTAAATTTTTTATTTTAAAGGTAATAAAATAGAGGCGTTTTATGACACCTCCATTTTTCTCGCCTTCTCAAATTCCTTCCTTTTGCTTTCCCTGTGCAGAGCGGAAACTTTTCTCTTTGTCTTGCTTATTTTCCTATCTCTATATCTGCGCTTTTTAGCTTCGCGCAACACGCCGCTTTGTTTGATTTTTTTGGAAAATCTGAATAAAAACGCGCTTATTGATTCTCCGTCTTTTCTTTTAATTTCAATCATAGTTAGCCTTAATTAGTATAATAGTATAATAGATTACTTGTTTATTTGTCCAGTCCCGGATGAGGCATTTTATCGATGTCTTCTTGGTTGCTCCAGCCCCCTAAAAGATGAAGATGCAGGTGGTCTATTATTTGCCCGCCTTCCTTGCCCACGTTGAAAACCAATTTATAGCCTTTTAAGTTTAATTTTTCAGCAATATCTTTCGCTGCAAAAATAAGCTTTGCTGTAATATCCCGGTGTTCTTCTTTTAAATCGGCAATTGAATTTATATGTTCCTTGGGTACCACTAAATAATGAATTGGCGCTGAAGGCCTTATGTCTTTAAAAACCATCATATTCTCGTCTTCAAAAATGACCTCTGACGCGATTTCTTTTTTTATAATTTTACAAAAAATACAATCCACTTTAATAATCGATTTTTAAATTATTGGATTATTTCAGCCTTTTTTTCACCTCTTCCACAACTTTTTTAATCGGTACTGTTTCTTGAGTTCCTGTTCTCATATTTCTAATAATAACCGTCTCTTCAAAAACCTCCCTTTGGCCTAAAATTAAGGATAAAAATGATTTTACTTTGTCAGCCACTCTCAATTGAGATTTCAAAGATTCTTTTCCGAATGATTCTGTAACTTTTATGCCAGCCTGGCGCAAATTTTCAAAAATATTCAAACTTTTCTTTTTAGCTTCTTCTCCTATGTGCACAATAAAAACTTGAGGCTCGGGTTTAATAATTCCGCCCAGTCCTTGTGCCTTCATAACTTCAATTAAGCGTTCAACGCCAACACTTCCGCCAACTGCCGAAAGCTTTCCTCCTCCAAGCATTTCTGCTAAATAATCATAACGGCCGCCGGCCGCCAAAGCTAAACCGATTGGAAGCGCCGTTAATTGGCGATTTTTATCTTTTTTACCTTGTTCTTCTTTTTGAGAAACATCTGCTCCCGATACTTGAGTTTTATCAATAAATATCTCAAAAACAGTCCGGTTGTAATAATCCAAACCTCTTACTAAATATGGATTTAAGCTGTAAAACAATGAAAGCTCGTCAAGGTATTCCAAAACTGATTTAAGGTGGCTTTTACAGCCAGCGCAAAGCCTGTCAAGAATAATTGGTGCCTCCAATTTTATAATGCCGCATTTTTCATTTTTACAATCAAGCAAACGCAAGGGATTGTTTATCATACGTTTCCGGCAATCTTTGCAAATTTCATCTTTTTTATCTTTATAAAATTCCTGTAGTTTTTTAACGTAACCCGGCCGGCATTGCTTGCAACCGATGCTATTTATTTGAATCGATAAATTTTTTATTTTTAATTCCTCAATTAATCGAAGGGTTGTCAAAATCGCTTGAGCATCGTAAATCGGGTCATCATCGCCGCCCAAAATTTCAAAACCTGCTTGATAAAATTGCCGGAAACGGCCGAATTGGGGCTGTTCATATCGAAACATCGGACCAAAATAATAAAGCTTTAATGGTCTGGATAATTTTGATAAGTTGTGTTGAATGTAGGAGCGCATTATCGGCGCTGTTTCTTCTGGCCGCAAAACCAATTTATCGCCGCCTTTGGTTTTCACAAAATACATTTGTTTTTCCACAATATCCGTTGCCTTCCCGCTTCGTTCAAAAACTTCCGCAGTTTCTACGACAGGAGTATCGATTCTCAAAAAATTGAAAGATTCGGAAATTTTACTTGTGCTTTTTCTTATTTTTTCCCAATAGAATTGGTCTTCAGGCAAAATATCATGCATGCCCTTCGGAGATTGAAACAACATTTTTCCTTTTTTCTTGTCTATTTTAATTAATTTTTTTTTCATTTTTTATCCGAAATTAACAAATCAAACTCATGTCGCAAATTATAAAAACGATGCATTTTATATTTATAACCGATTATTGCAAATTAATATGCCGGTCTTTCAAAAGCCATTACTTTATTAATGGGCCAAAGCCTTAAACGAACTAAGCCGATTATTTCGCTTTCTTTAAGCGAGCCCCATCCCCTGGAATCAAAACTGAAATTCCTATTATCTCCCAAAACAAAATATTCGCTTTCGTTTAAAACAAATCTTTCCTTTCCGCTTGAAGTAATGCCTCCCATCGGCAAATATTCTTCCGACAGCGTAAATCCCTTGGAATATTCGCTGTTTAAAATAGTAATTTTTCCGTCTTTTATTTCCACTGTCTCTCCGGGCAAGCCAATAATTCTTTTTATATAATAAAAGCTCTTATCATTGGGGTAGTGGAAAACAATCACTTCTCCCCTTTCCGGCTCTTTAAGCCTATAAGAAATCTCGTCAATTAATAGATAATCGCCGTTTTTAAAATTCGGCTCCATAGAAGCGCCGCTTACCAAAAACGGCTGAACTAAAAAATAACGGATTACCAAAACCGCTGCCACCGCCACCACGCCAACTTCTATGATTTCCCAAATTGTATAAAGAAAAGCCTTCATTTATTTATATTTCCCTATTTTCAATAGTTATTTTATAATAAAAAAATATGCAAATCAAGTTTCCTATTATTATCGGTTTGGGCAATCCGGGCAAGGAATACGCAAAAACATTTCATAATGCCGGTTTTTTGTTTATTGACTACTTTAACGACCGTCAACCGTCAGCCCCGACGCCAAAGAATCGGGACTCCGACCAAAGCGTCGGAGCTATCGGATATCAAGCGTTAAAAAGCGATGTTTATATGAATGAATCAGGAAAATTTGTTGCAAAAACAATTAAAAAAACCGGCGCTAAGCCCGAAAAAATACTAATTGTTCATGATGATTCTGATATTGAATTGGGTAAATATAAAATTTCTTTTAACAGAAATTCTGCTGGACACAACGGAATTGAATCAATAATTAAAACGCTTAAAACTAAAAATTTTTACCGATTAAGAATAGGCATCAGGCCGCCGGAAAAAATAAGAAAAAAAGCTTTAGATTTTGTCCTTAAAAAAATCAGCAGAAAAGATTCAGAAATTTTAAATAATGTTTTTGAAAAAGCGGCAGAAGAAATATTAGTTATTAAAAAATAGTCCTAATAATCCGGACTATTTTTTAATTTGTGCCGCGGAGGTGAACCCCACAATGCGGGACGCCATCTATAATTTCTTTAAATTTGTGCCGCGGGGGTGAATCGAACACCCGACGCCAGCCTCTTCCGAAGCTATTTTGGACTATATCATCATCCTGTTAAAAACAGGAGCTGGGCGCTTCCCATCCCATTTTAAATAGGATAGTACTCCCTTTCGGGATAGTCTCTACACCTTTCCGCCGGTTGGCGGACTTGGCTCGGGATTGTCTTTATTTATAATACATATAAAGCTTTCCCCGAATTCACCCAGTTATTCAACGTTGCTTACGCAATGAGGCCCCAAAGATTTTAGGGCTGCGCTCTACCACTGAGCTACCGCGGCATATTTATTTTTTAAATTTCTTTATTCCTTCTATCCATCCCATTATTCTATGGAAAAACTTCGTATCATTTACTCTAATCTGAATTGTACCGTATTGCAAGCGATTAAACGGTTTTTTACCTAAACTTGATTTACTAATTCCATAATATACTTTGCCAAATTTTTCTTTCTTAATTCCGGTTATTTCCCCCCAATATTTTAAAAGATTATCAGCATTCTGATGTTCAAATATACGAATATCCGCGTTTATTTTATTCTCCGGAATATTGCATACTTCTCTTAAGAATCTTAAATAAATTTTTATTAAATCAGGATCGGAATTAGTTAAACTTACGGGATGATGGGTTAATTCCCGTCCATTTTTAAATATCGATCTTTTATAACCTTCTGCCCAATAAAGAGTTATTCCAACGAATAAAAGATTTTTTTTGGAAATACTATCAATTTCTTTTACCGCTTTTGATTGTATATCTATTTTTCTTTTAATCGCTAAAGCGGTTTGATTTTTGTTTCTTTTTAATAAACCTTCTAAAGATTTTTTTCTTGCTTTTTCTAAAATTTTCTCTTTATTTTTTTCTGATAATTCTAACCCAGAAAACCAACCCGAAAGAGTGGATTTGGGTATACTTAAAATTTTCGTAATCTCACTGTAGCTTTTACCGCTAAGTCGTAACTTTAAAGCTTCGTTTCTGTCATTTCTCATAATTGAACAAGCTTAATTACTTTAAAGTATGCACCGATAGTTCAATTATGCAATATCTATACAATATCCTTGTGTCCCCGCGAGGAATCGAACCTCGATCTACTCCTTAGAAGGGAGTCGTTCTATCCGTTGAACTACGGGGACAAAATCAAATATTAATTTATTCTTATATAACCATCGTCTATTATTTTTACAATATAATCTTTCCGCTTTAATTTTTTTATTCGCTTTTCAATTTTTCTTGCTTGTTCTAAATTATCATATTCTTGTGAGAAAACTAATTTTGGCCCCTTCATATTCCGAGTGGTTTGTGTATGTCCTAATCTATGTTGGTTTAATCTGCGCTCTAAATTATCAGTACTACCGACATAAAATCTACCTTCTTCGTCTTTTAAAATATAAACAACTCCAGACATAACGCTTATTCTATCAGCTCCGACCTCTCACGAAAAGCGTCGGAGCGGGGACAAAATCATTTACATTCTATTGGTTTTTGGCTAAAATTTCAATGCGCGGGCTGTAGTATACCGGCAGTATACATGTTTTGGGAACATGAGGACTGGGTTCAATTCCCAGCAGCCCGATTGCTGAATTTCTAACGGGATAAAGGAGCATGAAGCTCGAGTTCCCTGCCCGCCGAAGCCTTGGCGTAGGCGGGGATTCTCGGCGCTCCGAACGAATAAAAGAAATTAAGAGAACCCCGCATTGCGGGGTTCTCTCTAATAAAAAATCTAACTTATAATACAATATCCAGTTCAGTGCCGACTTCGTAAACATGGTTTATATCTCCTCCATCTGTATCTTCTTTATCATTGGTCCCTCCTTGAACGTATTTAGCGGCCTCCAAATCCGCATTTAATTCAAAAGTCGTTGCGGTATTGGCATAACTGTAATACCAGACAAAAGTATTCCTAGGGTCAATCGGATAAACAGCCAAAGGAGCGCCAGTAGAAACAGAATTTAAATTAACAGGCACCCATCCAGTGCCATCTACAGCTCTACTTGCTATATAAGTAGTGGTTTTCCCCGCGTGTCTGCCGTCGCAGTTAAATACTACGCCCACAATATTAACATAACAATTAAGAACATTGCCAAGATCCGGCGAAGTAACATCGGTAAGATACAAAGAAATAGCGGCTTTTACTGCGTCTAAATCAGCTATTCTTTGAGTGTCTCTTGCCTGTCTTAATAATTCTGCCGGATTTAAAACTATCGTCGCGGCTGTGGCTAAAATAGCCAAAATACCGATAACGATTAAAAGCTCTAATAATGTAAAACCTTTTTTCATTAGTGTTCGCGAATAATGCTAATTAAAACAAATAATGCCAATAAATTAAATTCGCATTATTTGAAAAAAATTTGCATTATTAGTAATTACTCCCTGCAATCTTTTCAAATTTAATTGCTTATTATGATTATACATTATTTAAAATACTTTCCAAAAAATAAAAAGAACCCCGCAAAACGAGGTTCTTTTTATTTCTGTAAAAATTTCAGATTACATCCTAAATATCCAGTCCCGGTTCAGTGCCTACCTCGTAAATACCAGCCATAGTTCCTCCGTCTGTGCTTTCTTTATCATTAGCTCCGCCTTGAATATATTTAGCAGCCTCCAAATCCGCATTTAATTCAATAGTTGTTGCGGTATTGGAATAGCTATAAAAAACAGTTGCGCTGTTAGTTGGATCAACTGGGTAAACAGCCAAAGGAGCGCCAGTAGAAATTGAGCCTAAATTGACTGGAACCCATCCAGTGCCATCTACAGCTCTGCCTGCAATAATAGTAGTGGTTTTTCCTGCATGTCTAGTAGCGCAGTTAGCTGCCACACCCGCCGGATTAACATAACAATTAGTAGTAGTACCAAGAGCTGGCGAAGTAACATCGGTAAGATACAAAGAAATAGCGGCTTTTACTGCATCTAAATCAGCTATTCTTTGAGTGTCTCTTGCTTGTCTTAATAATTCTGCCGGATTTAAAACTATTGTCGCGGCTGTGGCTAAAATAGCCAAAATACCGATAACAATCAAAAGCTCTAATAATGTAAAACCTTTTTTCATAGAATATTCACAAATATTGCGAATTTTAAATAAATAATGCTAATAATTTTATTCGCATTATTAGCGATTACTAATTTCTTCGACCTTTTCAAATTTAATTACTTGCTGTAATTATACCTTATTTCAAAATATTTTCCAAAACAGCCTGTGGATAAATCAATTGATTATTTCAAAAATCCTTTTACCTTTGACACCAAATCGTCTATGGAAATTTTCGCTTTAATATAATATTCCACCGCGCCTAATTGCCTGCCTTTGGCGATATCTTCTTGCTGGCCAAGGTTGGAAATAATAATTACCGGCGCGCTATTGCCTTGAAGCTCAGGGTCGGAACGCAAAGTCTCCATTACCTCAAAACCCGATTTTTTCGGCAAAATAATATCCAAAAGCACCAAATTGGGCTTGGTAGTTTTTAAAAAATTTATGCCTTCTTCTCCGTCTTTTGCCAAAATCACTTCCAATCCTTCTTTTTGAAGCCGGTTTTTTAGCAAAGACGACAAAAATGGATCGTCCTCCACGAGAAGTATTTTTTTTGTGTTATCCATTAATAACTAGAATTAAAATTATCTTTCGCGCGCCAAACAAAGTAATTTTATAGAATTAAAACAATCCTTATCTTGTCAGGACTTATAAAAATAATAAATCAAATCAGCTTAAAACGCAATTATTAATATAAAAACCGCCTTACGGCGGTTTTTAAAAACTTAATTTTATCAAAACTTTTTAGTTGTCCCAAAAATCAGCAAACGCTGATAGTCGTCACTTAGGGCTTAACGACCAACACCCTCTTCCCGTTGAACGGGAATATCGACAAATTTTTGTAATTTAATTGTTCCACGCACAGCTTCCGCTACGCGTGCCTTGTTACGACTTAGTCCGTGTCACCGAGCTTAGACTGACCCCGTTAAAACGAGACTTCATCTACTCCCGGCTCCCCTGACTTGACGGGCGGTGAGTACAGGACCCGAGAACGTATTCACCGCGGCATAGCTGATCCGCGATTACTAGCGATTCCGGCTTCATGAGGGCGAGTTTCAGCCCTCAATCCGAA
>ERZ1292625.2652-Hain-H41-01um-R1-2652-length-16051-cov-4_pt1 | contig 16051 bp, 21 predicted proteins | sample MGYA00564400_ERZ1292625 | MGnify/ENA primary metagenome ERZ1292625 (study PRJEB36523, sample SAMEA6512639) | groundwater metagenome | collected 2019-01-08 | study: AquaDiva: Metagenomics assemblies of 32 groundwater samples | reverse complement strand
AGAGCGAAGGTCATTAACTTCGGCATTTTGTACGGTATGGGGGTGAATGCGCTTCGGGAACAGCTGGGAACGACCCGTGAGGACGCGCAGGCATTTCTTACGCGCTACTTTGAAACCTTTACGGAACTTGAGGCATACCTCACGAAAACAAAAGCAACCGCCACACGCCTCGGGTATACCACCACCCTCTTCGGGCGAAAACGATTTTTCCCCGGACTCAAATCAAAACTCCCGTTCGTGCGCGCCTCATCCGAACGTATGGCGATTAACGCGCCCATGCAGGGGAGTCAGGCAGATATGATCAAACTCGCAATGGTTAATATCCAGGAGCGTATAGAAAAAGATTTTGCCGATACGGTGAAAATGGTACTTCAAATTCACGACGAATTGATATTTGAAGTGAAAGACGACGCACTTTCTGTATTCACCCCCATCGCGCGGCATTTGATGGAGTCGGTACTGTCTAAAGAAGACGCGCAGGGCGTGCCCATTATTGTTTCAAGCGAAGCCGGTCCTTCGTGGGGGGAAATGAAGAGTATATAGTATTTTGTATAGAGTATTTAGTATGGGAATCAAACATTTCTCAGAACTCGATGCTTGGAAGAAAGGGCACACGCTCGTTCTTCTTGTCTACGAATATACAAAAAATTTTCCTGATGATGAGCGGTTCGGTCTAGTTAATCAAATGCGCAGAGCTGCCGTATCAATTACCTCAAATATTGCCGAAGGCTTTGGAAGAACAACCATCAACGATAAAGTACATTTCTATACCATGGCAAAGACGTCGCTTTCAGAGATTGAAAACCAAATGCTAATAGCCAAAGACCTTGACTACGTGGCCACAAATATCTATGAGCAATTTAAAACTCTGGTCGATGAAGAACATCGCCTCCTGGGGGGTCTAATGAAATCGGCACGTTCAAAAACGCACTAATGCTCGATACTAAATACTGAATACTCTATACTGTGTGTATGCTCCACTTGCTTATTGGTGTTGATGTCGTGGCGGCAAAAGCCGAGGCGCGCAAGCGCGCCAAGGGGGAAGTGGTCGTATTTGGCGAAGGCGCGCAGTCATTCGACACGGCGCTTTCATACCTTGGTTCACAAGGACTTTTTGCGCCAAAAATTTCACTCCTATTTGACCGCGCGCTTGAATCTGCTGAAGGAAAAGCACTATTTGAAGAACACGCAGAAACACTCCATTCGCATGATACGGATGTATTTGTGATTGAAACGTCACTGAACGCGGAAGTAAAAAAACTTTTTCCTAAAGGTGTTGAGGTAACAGACTTTGGGAAAAAAGAAGCGGAGGAAAAGCCGATGCCGTTTACGCTCACTGATTTATTTATGGCAGGCGACCGAAAAGGTGCGTGGATTGAATACCAAAAACTTCTGGGGCAGGGACTTTCAGCAGAGGAAATTCACGGAACGCTTTCGTGGGCAGTGCGCAGTGCGCTTTTGTCAGCAAAAACAAAAAGCGCGGACGAGGCAGGGTTAAAACCATTCGTGTACACAAAATCAAAACGTTTCGCGGAAAAGCTCGGCGTCAATGTCGTTGAAAACCTTTCACGAAAGCTTGTCCACATTTACCACCGTGCCCGTGCGGGCCAGGGAGATATGACGCTCGGAATTGAGAAATTGATTCTGGAAAAAAGTTAAATTGTTTTTAAAATTTCGCCTAACTTTGCAATCATTTCTTCAGAATTTTCGTACTCAAAACGCTGAGTAACAACGTTGTCTACGGAAAATGAGACGTGAGCACCTTTTTCAGACATCGCGATTACCGGTACACCAAACGCATCTGCCCACCCCATTTCAATGCCTGTTCCGAGCGAGGGACGCGAAACTTCAGCAACAAGCACATCAGCTCCTCGAATCATATCTCGCGTGATTTCCTCCACTTCACCCTCGTGGGGAAGTAGAATTTCATGCTCAGTGTTGAGCGAAGAGGTGCGGAATGGTTCGTAAATCTTATTTTTAAAATCAAAGTCGCTTGAGTGAGCAATGTAGATTTGCATATAAAAAGTATAACAAAAATAGGAAACGTCTCATAACGCTCCGACCCGGACTTTGTCGTCACGAATAATTACTCGTCAGCCCTCGTAATTTTCGCGACCCCGGCTCACGGTCTCGTCTGCTGACTCGACATCGTTCCGCCTCGGACAAAATCATAAAACCTGCCGCAGGGCAGGTGTTTATGTATTTTGTCCGCCCGCTTGGGATCGAACCAAGGACCTTCTCCTTAAAAGGGAGCTGCTCTACCGGCTGAGCTACGGGCGGAAGTTGCTCACGAAAATGATGCGGAGCATCGGTTTTGTGAGAGAAAGAAAAAGGATGTTTATATACTTTTTCTTGAACAAACAAAACCGTTCGGGAGTAAATTTTGTTAGAACGCCCCGCCCGTATGAACCGGCTCTGCAAGCCGACGTCATACGGGCGGATGTTTGAAATTATGCCTTACTTTTTTACTTTTTTCCAGCGTTCGTTGTTATACTAACTATATGACCTTCGTTTTTATTACCGGCCCCATGAAGAGCGGGAAGTCGCTGGAACTGATCGCCCGCGTAGCCCCCTTTGCATTTGCCGATAAAAAAATTCTCTACGTTTCACCTGGGCGCAATGTTCGTGAATCAAATGTTCAGTCACGTCTTGGCATCAACGCTGAGGCGATGGTGGCGAGTTCGCTCAGCGAAATTCCTAGCACCTTTGATGTCGTGGGGGTTGATGAAGTGCACATGTTTGACGAAACAGACGCTCCCATTATTGAGCAGTGGGTGAAGGGAGGAAAGGATGTTTTTATAAGTGGACTGGATTTAGATTACCGTGGCGGCATGATTCCCATTGTGCAGAGAATTTTTGAATTTCGCCCTGATACCGTGTTGATGAAAAATGCTGTGTGCGAAGTGTGTCACGTGTACGACGCGCGGTTCACTCAAATTTTAAAAGATGGTGTGGCTGTGCGTGGCGGACTTCCTCCCGTGGTGCCGGATGATGGGAGTTATCAATATGAGACACGATGCCGCGCGTGTTTTATGAAATCAAACTAGTACGGGAGATCAAACGCGATTGCGCCAGCGCCAGTTAAAACGAGTGTTGCCAAAATAGAAATGGCAAGTATTTTTTCTCGCCAGCCTTCTTTAGGGGCGTCTACCCCAAGCCACATGCCACGTAAAAAAACGACCAGTATGCCAAACACGGCAACGAGTTGAGTGAGAAGACCCGCAGCAAAGAAGAGCGCAAACGCGAGCTCTTTGATCGCGAGGAGTTTACTCTTCTGAGTCTTTAGCATCCACATGCCGTAGGCGTGAAAGAGGAAGTACAACCCAATGCCTGCACGAAGCAGCACAGGGGCAAAGTAGGGGCCTAGAAATAGTAAGTCTGGAAAAATTGCGTTCATATGTTCAGTATAGAGTATTGAGTATAAAGTATACAGTATGGCTCAAAATATATTTCTCATCATTCACAACGTGCGGAGTGCTCACAATGTGGGTTCCTTGTTCCGCACCGCTGACGGCATGGGGGTATCAAAAATACTTTTGACAGGCTACACCGGTGCGCCCGTCGATCGTTTTAATAGAAAAGATTTAAAAATTGCGAAAGTTTCGCTTGGCGCGGAGGATGTGGTGCCGTGGGAAAAGAAAGATATTTTTGAATTGATTTATGATTTACGAAGTAAGGGTGTAGAGGTTGTGGCACTTGAACAAAGTGCACAGTCTATCTCGCTTGATTCTTTTGTCCCAAAAGGGCCGGTTGCGCTTATTGTGGGGAACGAGATAGAGGGAGTTACTGAAGATGTGCTGGCTCTTTGCGACGCTGTGATTGAAATCCCCATGAAGGGGGGAAAGGAGTCGCTCAACGTCTCAAACGCTGGCGCTATTGCGCTCTATCAGTTGTCACAAAAATTGGAATTCTAATAAGGATTTGAAAAAATTTTTTTCAAATCCTTGCTAACTTCCTCGACTCAAGCAATACAAAAAACTTTTTGTATTGCTCCTCGTTCTACGTCGTTAGTAATCCACCGAGTCAATCACTAAGCCGTTTTCATCAAGCAAGCGAATGCGCTCGCGAGTGTTTTTCCATAGCTCTTGGTCGCGGTCTAGGTAAATGCGCCACTCATTGTCATAAAAGTTTGTCTCGTTTTTGTACGCGGCCACACAGGCGCTATAGGTGAGGTCTTCCAAAATAAAGTTTCGACACTGCCCACCAATATTTTGGGGGATTTCGCTCAGGGTACTGCGACACCGCGGAATATTTTCTACAAAGCTAATGCATGCTTCACTTGGTACAAAACTTGCCGTGATGGTGTCTGCGAGCACGTCTTCGGGTGCAGGGCACGCTTCTTCAAGGTCGGGTTCAAAGGCTTGGAACTGCGCAAAGTAGCCGGTGCACACGTTGGTGCGGAATGAGGTGCCAATAGGGGAGCGTCCTGTTACTACATAGATGGTGCTGCCGGGCGAAACCGCCACCGGAGATTCCACGTTCACCTGCCCCGAATAGGGAAGGTACGCAGCGTTCCCCAACGTTACTCCGAGCGTTGAAACCGTTGAATCAAGACGCCACGATGAAACAACCAGTCGATCAGAAATATTTTTTCCAATTTTGATGGTGACATACTCTCCTTCGGGGTCAGTGTCACGAGCTCGTCCGATGCTCAAAGAAACGTCATTCGCGTAGGGGGAGGTAGATTCATTTATTTCTCCAAATCCGCTTCGAATTCTTTTAATAATACTGTCCAGTGAGTTTTCGGCGTCACGGTCACGGTCGGTGAGATTGGATTCACTCGATTCAGGAATGGTGACCCCCGGAATCCCAAAGTCGGTGAGTGAGTACCCCGTTTCATTTCCTAGAGGGAAGGGAGGATTAAGGAAGGGTCCTGAACGCGAGATGGCTCGGTCAGGGCCTCCCGTTAACGCCCACACAATTCCAAGCACGACTAAAAAAAAGATAAAAAATAAGAGATCAGTACCAGCGCCACCCTTTGGTTGTTTCATGGTATGCATTATACCCTCGTCCAGTGGTCATCAAACGCATCTTCCATAAACCCTGCGATTGCCTGATTTTCAACCATAACTCCCACGTTATCTTTAAAAGAGAAGAGATATATACGGTTCCCGATCAAATAAATGCCAGCGTTCTGTTCGTCGATGTCGAGATGTTTAATGTCACGTCCCAGTCGTGTTGACTCGTCGGTGATACGAAAGTCGTCGGGACCTTTCGCAATAAAAAGTTTAGTGATAACCCCCATCGCACTTCGTTTCTTCAAAAATGAACGGATATACTCTTCGAGTCCACGTGTTTCCGCAAGAAAGTTGACTCCATATCCGCGAAACCGTTTGTACTTTCCGCGCCTATAGAGGTCAAGCATACTGTCAAATAAGTGTTCAAGTCCGAGCGACCCTTCATAGTACGTAACGGAGGGAAGTGCAGTGATATTTGACTCGAGGGCTACAGAAGGGGAGAGCCCCGTCTCCAGTGATCGTTCGATACGTTTGAGTCGTGACTGTTCGTTTTTTATAAATCGGGCAAGGTGGCGATAATCACACACAAAATAACGAATGCCTCCGCGTACAGTTGACGTTACTAATCCTTGCTCGCCGAATCGTTTTAAAATGGAATACACCGTTTGACGTGGCTCATCGGTTTTCTTTCCAATGATTGATGCCCGCGCACTTTTTTCTTCAAGTAACGCCAACGCCACTTTTACTTCCCGCTTTGAAAAGCGAAGAGCAGTCAAAATATCCTCAACATTACCGAAGTCAAAAACGGCTTTACTTCTGACCATATCACCATATATACCATAAGTGACGAAAAAATTCGTCACTGTTTCTATAATGAGTTGAGGATAGGTGGCTGACAGGAGAGAAGGGTGCTGAACGGTAGAAATTTTCTATTTTTATTGCAAAATTTTACTACAGTCTGATAAGAGACTGGTTAAATTTAAAGGAAAAGTATGAATTATAAAGAAAAATATCTCGTAGGTATGGCTGGCGGGGTTTTGGCTGGTGTTCTATATGAAGTCTTGTTGCAAGGTGGATGTCTTGAGTTTCTCTACTTTGCCGATTAGGAGTTTTCTCCATTAAAAATATTATTCAAAGTTTTAACTAAAAGATACGTATGGCAAGTGAAAACTTTTCAGAAACTCCTAGGCCTATTTTGAATGGGTACACAATTGGATTTTTATCATTTACCGTTGTCATGGTATTGCTAAAACTTACTGACACAATTCCTGCACATAATTCATTTGAGTTGTGTCTTCCTCCTGAGAAATAATGGTGAATCACCACACGTAACCTCAAAAGTGGATAGTTGTTAGGCTTTGATGCTTAGAACGCTGCTAGAAACTAACCACTAGTTAAACCCTAGTGCAGCGAGTTCTTCGCGGACGACGGTGGCGTCGTCCCACGGGGTTTTTTTGCCACCCGCCTCCATAATGTAGGGATCGGTGCCTTTTCCTGAAATTAAAACCGCGTCATTTGCTTTAGCGAGCGTGAGTGCGTGGTGAATAGCTTCGCGACGGTCCATGACGATGGTGGGCGTTCGTTTCATCTCGGTCGTCATATCATTCACTATTTTTTCAGGGTCTTCGTCGTATGGGTCTTCATTGGTGAGAATAACGGTGTCGCAATGTTCATCGGCAATTTTCCCCATGAGTGGGCGCTTCCACGTGTCGCGTCCGCCGCCGGTGTTGCCGAGCACACAAATTTTTCTTTGTGGGTAGGCGCTGTAGAGGGCCTCGAGCGAGTCAGGAGTGTGAGCGTAGTCCACGATAACTTTGAACGGTTGGCCCGCCTCAATAGGTTCTACCCGTCCGCGGACTTGCGGCAAAGTTTTGAGAGCCTGGAGCGCTGCTTCATGAGGAACACCGAACGCTTCTACCATTTTTAATGTTGCGAGAGCATTTAGATTATTGAATGTGCCTGAAAGCGGCGTGAGCGCTGGCATCCCTGACGCCTCTTCATCTCTAAAAGAAATGCGCGTGGGAACCTGAGCGTTTTCAAAAAAGATACGCACGTTTTCATCGCTCGCGTTTGCTACCAACACGCGGTGTTTTTTGGGGGAGCGCTCCAACTCGTGTACAATGGCGCGTTTCGCGGCAACGTAGTTTTCAAAAGAACCGTGACGTTCTAGGTGTTCGCGCTGAATGTTGGTAACGATAAGTCCGTCCAAGTTTAAATAGCGATGCCGTTCATCAAGCGTCCCTTCGGAAGTTATTTCAACGATTGCGTGCGTGGCCCCTTCGCGCTTCGCGCGAGCGAGAAAGAAGTGGAGGAACCCTCTGCCCTGCATAGTCATTTTAAAGCGATTGGGCTCTTCTCCTGACGGGGTTGCAAATCGAATGGTTGAGGCAAGTGCCGTTTTGTACCCCGCATGGGTGAATACGACATAGAGCATATCGGCGACGGTTGATTTTCCCTTAGTGCCGGTTACTCCAATCACGGTGAGGTGTTTTGTGGGCGTGCCGTAGTAGTGATAGGCGAACAGGGAAAGTGCCTGGTGGTACGGTGCGCGTAGCATATGTACCAGCCACTCGGGCATTACTTTTTTTAAAATCTTTGCAAGAAAAGAAACAATACTATACATGCTTATTTGGTGCCTGAGAGGAGTCGTAGCGCCTCGCGGATGCGGTCTTCCGCGCGCGTGAGTTCTTTCGGTATCGCGCGCGCGGTATCGCGCGCCTCTTTGAGTGAGTACCCCAAGCTGACCAGCGCGTCCACCACTTCGCCATCCGACGCGCCACTGCCCGCGCTCCCCGGTGTTGCCACTACTTTTTCTTTCAACTCCAGCACAATTTTTTCAGCTGTTTTTCGTCCAATACCAAACGCTCGCGCCAAGACGCTCGCGTCGTTTCCTGAAATAGCGCTTTCAAGTGTTTGGATGTCGGCACTGTTTAACACGGCAAGTGCCGAGCGGGGGCCAATGCCGGAAACCGTTAAGAGTAGTTCAAACCACTGTAACTCCTCCTTACTTTCAAAGCCGTAGAGGTCGTGAGAATTTTCTCTAACCGCAAGATGAGTCCATAATGAAAGCTCAACCCCTTCGCGGGCGCTGGCAAGTGTAGGGGCAAGAACCCGCACACGGTAGCCCAACTGACCCGCGGAAATGATGACCGAGTCTCGAATGGCTGAGAGTACGGTGGCGTGTATATGTCCGATCATAAAGACAGTATAGAGCACTCCGCACTCATCATTCAGTGCCAGTGCGGTTCAAACAAAAATGCTGATTTCCTTGATACTTTATACTGAATACCGTATACTGCTTTTCTATATGGCAATTACTAAAAGCGCAAAAAAGGCTATTCGCTCTCAAGAGCGAAAGCGTGTATTTAACGTCCGCACCAAACGCGCACTTTCAAGCACCGTAAAGGCGACCTCAGCGGCTCTCGGGAAAGATCGAAAAGAGCAAAATGAAGTCTTAAAAGCCGCCTACAAGGCAATTGATAAAGCAGCAAAACGCGGCGTCATAAAGAAAAATACCGCAGCGCGTAAAAAGTCCCGCCTCGCACAACGCCTCAAGAAATCATCCGCAAAATAAAAAACCGCCCTCAGGGGCGGTTTTTGTTTTATGCGTGTGAGAGTTTTCTCCCTCCCAGCATTTTTTTTACTATAGGAACGCCAAATTTAAATCCTACCCCCGCTAGCGCTGTTGCTACTCCCGCCGCCAAAATTGTTTGAGGCATGTTTGATTTCTGCTTCATAGGAACATACTCGCCCTCCGCGTCGCGTACGTATCCCTGCGCGCGTGCCCACTCGTCATTTTTCATTTGTCCTTCTTCAATATAACTTTGGTATTGTCGATTGCCTGCGAGGTCAGTTTTATACCCGAGCTCATCAGTAAAAGGGGAGCGAGTAGGTTTTGCTGCTGGATCAGCATCGCCACTTTCAAGGTCTATTCCAAGCACTTCACGCACCTCTTCTAAGTTTGAATAAATCGCTACGATTGCTGCTACTGCCGCAACAAGCATTCCACCCATTAAAATAAAGTTAGGTCGTTCTTTTTTTGTTTCTGCCATAAAAGTAAATTTAAACGCGCCAATAAAAGCGCTATTTGAGCATTATATACTTAAATTCTTATTTTGTCAAATATTCTGTAAGACCTATTTTGAAAGGGTAGTGATGGGGCGGCTTTGGAGAATATAGAGCGTGCCGTTTTCAATTGCCCACTCAATGTCTTGTGGCCTTCCGTAGTGCTTCTCAATCATTTCTATAACGTCGGCAAGGTGAAGAATATGTTCATCGGCGAGTTTCTGGGCCTCTCTTTTTTCAGAAGGAATGTCTCTCCACTCGCTGTCTCCTGTCTGTTTTTTGTAAAGTCCCTTTTCTTGAGAGGCAATATTTTTTTCAATAATTTCTCGTGGTTGTTTGGAAATCACGTACGCGTCTGGGGTCACGTGCCCTCCCACCACTGCTTCACCTAAACCCCACGCTCCTTCTATGAATAGGTGATTATGGTCTTCCGTAACGGGGTCTACGGAGAAGGCGACACCTGAGGCGTCGCTCTGCACCATTTTTTGTATTACCACTGAAACAGAAATGTCGGTTTGACCAAGATTTTTCTCGTAGCGATAAAAAATAGCGCGTGGGGTGTAGAGCGATGCCCAACAGCGGCGCACATTCTGAAGCACGTGTTCTTTTGTGGTGTTGAGGTACGTATCGAGTTGACCTGCCCACGCAGCGTCGGGGCCATCTTCAACGGTTGCGCTGGAACGTACCGCCACAAATTCTGCGTTGAGTGCTCCAAACGCATCCATTATTTCGTTCGCCATCTCTGTAGGAATGGGGTGGGTATTATTTAAAATGCGCTCCTGAATTTTTTCTGACGCGAGGTCCACGCTCGCCGAGTTTTCAATGGAAACAGGCTTTAAAAGTTCTTCAATTTCTGCTTTGAGCGACGTTGAGGTAATAAAATGTTCAAAGGCTCCTGCCACCACCACAAACCCTCCTGGAACAGGAATTCCCGCACGGGTCATTTCACCAAGCGATGCGCCTTTTCCCCCGGCGATGTTTGCGTCGTCTTTTCCGAGCTCTTGGAAGCGTTTAGTCCACACAATGATACAGATTGTATCGTATGAGCTCCCGAGACGCCATCTACCGAGTGAACCAATACTCTTGTACACTGTGGATACAAGATCTGGTTTGTATGAAGATTGCTCACATTCACGCGCGCGAAGTTTTTGATTCGCGAGGCACACCCACTTTAGAGGCAGAAGTAACCACTGAACACGACATAGTGGGGCGCGCCATAGTTCCTTCAGGTGCTTCAACAGGTACCCATGAAGCTCATGAGCTCCGAGATAATGATGAAAAACGCTTTGGGGGAAAGGGAGTATTGAAAGCGGTTAGGCACGTGAACGAAGACATCGCGCGAACGCTCATCGGGATGCCCATAGATGCGCAGGAAACCATTGACGAGGCACTGATTACGCTTGACGGGACTCCGAATAAAAAACGCCTCGGGGCGAACGCGCTTCTCGGGGTGTCGCTTGCGACCGCTCACGCCGCAGCGAAAGAAAAAAACATTCCTCTCTATGAGTACGCGAGTCTTCTTTCAGAAGAAAAACGCGAGCCGGTGTTGCCGCTTCCGCTCATCAATATTTTAAATGGGGGCGCGCATACGCTCTGGGAATCTACCGACATTCAAGAGTTTATGATTGCTCCCGTGGGAGCTGACTCGTTTTCGCACGCGCTTCAGATGAGCGCGGAAATTTTTCACGCGCTCAAAGGCGTCTTGAAAGAAGCGGGATACGGGACGGGAGTGGGGGACGAGGGAGGGTTTGCGCCTGCGCTTAAAGACGGTAACGAAGAAGCGTTTGCACGAATTGCCGAAGCGGTCGGGAATGCAGGGTACGTGTTGGGAAGCGACGTGGTGTTTGCGCTTGATAGTGCCGCTTCAGAATTTCATCGTGGAGAATCGTACGCGCTTCCGCTTGCGGGCAGAACTCTCACGAGCGATGAGATGATTTCGTGGTATCGCTCACTTTCAAAAAAATTCCCCATTGCTTCTCTTGAAGATGGGCTTGCAGAAGGTGATTGGGATGGGTGGAGACTCCTTACTCGTGAACTAGGGGACACGATGCAACTTGTAGGAGATGATCTTTTGGTTACCAACACCACGTTTTTAAATCGGGCAATAGAGGAAAAGGCAGGGAACGCTATTTTAATAAAGGTGAACCAAATAGGAACACTCACTGAAACTATTCGTGCCGTTGATAGTGCGCACCGCGCAGGGTGGCGCACCGTTATGTCGCATCGTTCAGGAGAAACAGAGGACACTACCATCGCACACCTTGCGGTAGGGTTGGGGTGCGGGCAGATAAAAACAGGGTCGCTCAGTCGTTCTGACCGTGTCGCGAAATACAACGAACTGCTTCGTATTGAAGAACGTTTAGGAGACCGCGCAGTATTTGCGGGAAATGTTTTTCTTACTAATAACTAACCACTAGCCACTAAACACTAATTTCTATGGCACATCTTTTTTTAATGCGACACGGCATGAGCGAGTGGAACAAGCTCGGACTCTGGACTGGGTGGACTGACGTTGATTTGGCTCCGGAAGGGAGAAATGAAGCACGTGCCGCTGCAAAGTTTTTTAAAGATGTTGCAATTCAGAGTGTACACACTTCTACACTGAAACGCGCGCAACAGACTTTTGCTGAAATTCAAAAAGAACTTTCGTGGCATGACCTTGAGCCGTGTGTCTCACCGGCATTAAACGAGAGAAACTATGGGGTTTACACGGGACTCGTAAAAGAAGAAGTGCGAAAAAAGGTAGGGGAGGAGGAGTATAAAAAAATTAGACGCGGTTTCTCCCATCCCATTCCTGAAGGAGAGTCACTCGCAACCGTGTTTGAGCGCATTAGCTGTTATTTTGAAGATCATGTTCGCCCTGAACTTCGTCATGGGAAAAACGTGCTCATCGTGGCTCACGGCAACTCGCTCCGCGCACTCGTCAAATACTTAGAAAACATTGACGACGAATCTATTGTTGACGTGCATATAGAAACGGGGGAAGTGTACCGGTATGAATTTGATTCGCGCGGACTCTTGGTGGGGAAGCAGATACTAAAAAACGCCGCGTGAGCGGTGGCGCGTGTTTAACGTTTCGCTTCAACGTCGCCGATGATGTTGCGGGTTGCAATAACTGCGTCAGGACTCACCGATACCGAAGTGATACCCCACTCCACCAACTTTTGAGTGAGGTCAGGGTAGACCGAAGGCGCTTGCCCGCAAATAGAAACAGGAACACCTCTCTTTTTGCATGTGGTAATAATACGCTCCAGTGACCACAATACGGCTTCATTTCGTTCATCAAATAGTTCTGCAAAACGCTCGTTGTCGCGATCAACCCCGAGGGTGAGTTGGGTGAGGTCGTTTGAACCAATAGAAACGCCGTCAACACCAACATCTAAAAACTTGTCTAACAAAATAACATTGGAAGGAAGCTCAGCCATCATCCAGATACCCGCCTTTCCTATATTTTTTTCTTTGAGAAGCGCTTTCACTGTGCGCAGTTCTTCGGGAGTGTGAATGAAAGGGATCATGATGCGCACGTTATCGAATATTTTTTCAACCCGATGTAGCGCTTCTGCTTCAAGGTCAAATACATCCTTATCCACTGAGTAGCGGAATGCTCCACGAAATCCAATCATCGGGTTTTCTTCCACGGGCTCGTACTTTTCACCGCCTTCCAAGTCGCGGTATTCGTTTGTTTTAAAGTCAGTGAGGCGATAGGTAACAGGGCGGGGATGAAATGCTTTTGCAAAGATAGAAATTTTTTCAGCGAGGGTTGCGGTAAATTCTTCTCCCTTTCCTTCTTCAATCATAAAGCGGGGGTGGCGCCCAAGGTGCGCTACGATAAACTCTGCGCGAAGTAATCCTACGCCGTCAACGTTCATTTTTGCGACTTCTTCGGCGCGTTCGGGGTCAGCGAGGTTCACGTACACGTTCGTTTTTGTTTTTGAATGACGCATTGTTGCGGCAAGGTTGGTATCGGGAGTAATAGTTTGCTCTCCCGCATAGACTTTTCCTGTCGTTGCGTCAACGGTTATCATTTGGCCGTCTTTTAAGACTTCAAGCGCGTTGCCTGTTCCCACAATGCATGGGATACCAAGTTCGCGAGACACAATTGCCGCGTGACATGTGCGCCCACCCTTGCAAGTAATAATTGCTGCCGCTTTTTTCATGAATGGCACAAAGTCTGGCGTGGTCATATCGGTCACCAAAATAGACCCTTCGGTGAACTTTATATGAGCTTCCTTCGCATCTCTGATGATAATGACTTTCCCGGTTGCTGAACCACGACTTGCGGGAGACCCTTTCACGATCACGTCAGATGGTGTGTCCATAATTTTTTGTAGTATGGCGTTCATTATACCTAACAAGTGAATAAACACGTATTACACTCATATATTGACGTTCAATTTTTTGGTTATATAATATATTTATATGGTTAGTATGGATCAAAAAGTACTTAGTTCTTCTGAAAATCCATTCGGATTGTCTACACTCCGTGGTCCGGTCGCGTTATTGGTTGTAGCACTTGCTGGGGCAGGTCTTCTTGCAGGAGGTGCAGCATGGGGAATTGGTGAAATGATTAAACACTACTTATAAAGATTCCCAAGCATCGGCTTGAAGAGTGTTTCACCTCTGCGCTTAATGGATTTTATTTTTCAGCCGCAAGAAACTTTTGTTCCCATAACTCCATACGTGTCGGAATCTCATCAATGAGTCCTCTCTTTCTTAATATTCCATAAAAGCCTCGATCTATGGTACAAAGTTTCCCTCGGGAAATACCCTCATAGTGTTCATGATAGTAAGCGAGAAGCTCTTGGTCAGACATCGAAACCCAGTCACGATACGCAGTAGGAATCTCGTCAATTAAATTGCGGTTTCGTAGTGTTTGATAAAAACTAGGATCAATGTCTTGTAGTTTTCTCCTCGATAGTCCCTCGTAATGTTCTTTGTAGTAGGCGAGCATCTCGCTGTCGCTCATTGTTTTCCATGAACGATATTCGCGCGTTTCTTCAGCAGCTTCTCGAGAACGGCCTCCTTCACGTTCGCGAATGCGTCTCTCATCCTCGCCTTCTCCTGCAGCGCGGTCAGTACCAAGTCGCACGTCGTCTTCACTTCCTGAATCGTTAGCGGTCAGCACTATGCCTATAGCTACAGCCGCAATACTCATACCAAGCAAAATCACACCAGTATTGTCTTTGGTTTGTGAGGTATTATCCACACCAAAATAGAATAGCGCTGACTCGGTATTACGCATAGTTCTAAAACCTCTCAACATTGATGGACTTTACTCTCTCCCGGCGTTTGTTGTCAAATAACTACTAATTTTTTGTGGTCACGAGTCACTAAGTATTTCAAACGCTCTCGGTACCTGCGGGCCGAGCATTATACCCTCGGTCATTGGCATGCAAGCACGCCATGACCCTCGTGTGTGCTCTCGGTAACTAACGTTGCCGATTCGCACAACTTCAAAAATACTGAAGCAAGCTTCGTATTTTGTTCAGTTGTGCTCTCGGTAGGAAGTGTCTTGTGTAAGACACAAGCACGCATCGGTCACGGATAATTTTCTGCTAAAAATTTCCGCGACCCGACAAAAGCGACGGCAGGCAGTTTTTGTCCCTGCATAGACAGGTGAGGCGCCGTCGCGCCTCCGGTTTTCGATTCCTACCTTTTTGCGTAGCAACACAAACCCCCGTTCAGGAAGATAGGAGTGTAAACGACGTAAGAAACCTTTGGTGTCTTACGTGGGGGTCGGGGGTTTGTGCTCTCGGTAGGAATCGAACCTACATTGCAAGCTCCGCAAGCTTGCGTCCTATCCATTGAACGACGAGAGCATAGTTGCTTACGGGAAGCGCGTAGCGCGTGTTTTTGTGCAAAGAAGGAAAATAGAAGCTCGTTTATATTTTCCTGAATGAACAAAAATTCGAGTAAGCAGATTTTGTCAGAACGCGCTTTCGTATGAACCGGTCAGTCGACGTCATACGAAAGCATTTACTGACTCTCTATTTCGAGAGCAGCATAGTGGAATGTACCACGAGAGCGGAGTTTTTTCACTGGTTGGCGAAGCCAGAAAGCCACAGCCGTAAGGCTATGGCTGAATGGTCGCATAGGAAAAGAACGCCCGGTGGGGCGTTCCCTGACCAGCAAAACGCCACTGGTAGCCGCCCGCGGAAAGCCCCGTCCGTTAGGGTGAGGTTAGACGGACGGCTCGTTTTACCTATAATCCCAATTTTTCAACGAGCATTTCAGTGAAGGAGTCAATATCGTCAACTTCTTCAATGTTGTTGTTTTTAAATTCGGTACGTACCGCGCGATGGTCAATATCAATAAGGGGAATGACCGTGGTTCCAAGCAACGTTTTAGTTTTGATAGTGAGACGGTAGGGGCTTGCGCGGTCGTTTATTGAAAAGAGTTCTACCGATGCCCAGGGAATGATGCGTTCATCAAGGTGAACTCCCGAATCGCTGAGTCCGTACTTTTTTTCACCCGCAGGACGAGACCCCGCAAGCATCACGGTAAAACCTCCGATTAAGATAAGGAACCCAAAAAGAATATTCCCCACAATGAAGCTCGCAAGTGCGACACCTCCCGCCACGATGCCGATAGTGACGTACCAGTTTTTGGTTTTTTTAGAAGCCGCTTCCTGGTGGCTTTGCCACATGTACTTTTTCTTCACCTCTTTATTGTATATGAAAAAAGAAGTTTCATATTCACCTTGTTTAGGTATACTAAGATGTAATGAAAAAACAAATAGGACTCGTTGGCTTGGGGAAGATGGGCAAGGGAATTAGCCTTCACTTACACGAACAAGGGTGGGACGTAGTAGGGTTTGATGTGTCGCCTGACGCTACTAAAGCAGTAGCTGATGCGGGGGTAAAAACAGTTGCGTCTCTCGCTGAAATGGCTAAGCAGCTTTCTGCACCACGCGTAGTGTGGGTTATGTTGCCCGCAGGATCTGTAAGCGAAGAAGTGTTTCTCGGTAAACAAGGGTTACGTGAACTTTTATCTGCAGGTGACGTAGTCATTGATGCGGCGAATGCATT
>ERZ1292625.2649-Hain-H41-01um-R1-2649-length-16066-cov-13_pt1 | contig 16066 bp, 21 predicted proteins | sample MGYA00564400_ERZ1292625 | MGnify/ENA primary metagenome ERZ1292625 (study PRJEB36523, sample SAMEA6512639) | groundwater metagenome | collected 2019-01-08 | study: AquaDiva: Metagenomics assemblies of 32 groundwater samples | reverse complement strand
TAAAGAAGAGGTTAAATAAATTTTATATATAGCATGAGTCTATCGGTGGGGATGCCCATTTCACTGTCCCACAATTTGATTTTAGGTTCTTTGTGACACTTCCGAAGGCAAACAAAGAAAGGTTAATTATTGAACGCAATGAGTTGGGACAAATCATCGCCTCCAAAGTTCCAGAGCTTCCATCTTATTACGCCAACCAGTAATGTTTTGGCGCAACCCCAGAAAAGGGGGGTAGAAAACTTAGGTACTTCCTATAATATAATGAGACCTCTTATTTTTTGTACTGCTCTGCAGCCATCTTTTTCTGATACAATATCATCAGTCTATGACTAAAATATTAGTTACAGCAAAAGTTAACCCTGATCTTGATGGTACATCTTGCACCCTTGCTTATACTGACTTGTTAAATCAACTGGGTAAAAATGCTGAAGGTGTTATTACTGGATCATCACAATCGGAAGTTAAATATTTTATAGAAAAACACAACATTCAAACATCCACAAGGAATGATGAAGAACAAGAAATCTGGGAAGAATTTATTTTGGTTGATGCTTCATCAATGAAGGGTATGCCAAAAGTGGTAGTTGCTGATAAAGTTATTGAGTTAATTGACCATAGAGCTGGAGAGCCTGAAAAAGAATTTCCAAAAGCAAAAATTCAAAATGAGTTAATCGGAGCAGCAGCAACTATGGTTGTTGAAAGATTTATTGAATCAGGCAAAAATATAAAACCAGATCACGCAAAATTATTGTACGGGGCGATCTATCATAATTCGCTAAACTTCATAGCTACAAACACTTCAGATCGAGACAGAAAAGCTGTTAAATATCTTGAATCAAATTATGGTTTAAATGAAAGTTTAATACGAGAAATGTTTGATTATTCCACTAGAGAAGTTGAAAGCGATGTAAAAAAAGCGCTCGTGGATGATGCTAAGGAATTTGGTACTGGCTGGAAAATAGGTGCCTATCAACTTGTAGTTTGGGGCAAGGAGGTATTAGGCAATAGATTGCTCGTTGAAAAAAGTGTTACGGAATTAAGGGATAAAATGGAAGCTGACTGGTCTTTTGTTAATATCATTGATTTAGAGTCTAAACAAAGCAATATATTTTCAAATCCAAATGGAGTAGAAATATTATCAAAGGCCCTTAATGTGAGTTTTGATAACGGATGGGCCGTCTTACCTGCAATTTTAAGAAAACAGATAATGCCAAAAGTTAACGAGGTTTTAGAAAATATTAAATGAAATTAGCATTACTTTTGCCAGGATATTTAGATTCTCCTGATTATCTTCATATGCTTACATTTGAAAAAGGGTTAAAAGAGATGGGATATGTAGTGGAAAGATTAGACCCTTGTAACTTATGGAAATATGGAGATGTAGAGAATTACACAATTACCAATTTTATTAAGCAAATAAAAGAAAGAATTGATTTTTACAAAGATCAAAACCCAGAAGAGATTGTGCTTATTGGTCATAGTAATGGTGCTTTTACCTCCCTTGTTGCAGGAGCAAGAATACCTGAAGTCACAAAAATAATTGCTCTTTGCCCTCCACCAAACAAAGATGGTTCGGAGCATAAGTGGGTGAATGGAGTAAGGGTATCCAAAAGAGACCTGCCAGATAATCCAAATGAGTTTAGAGAGTTTGCTATTCCAGATACACATATTAAAGATGCTATTCAGTATTCGGCAGTTGAAGATGTTAAGAAAATCCACAAACCAATTATGATTTTTATAGCTCTTGACGACACAGTAGTTAAACCTGAATGGACTGAGGAAATAGTTTCAAATGCCAATAATCCATATGTAGTTAGACAACCAGATATGGGTCACGATTTCAGATTTTCTCAAAAGGAATGTGATATTGTTTTTAGTGAAATTAAAAAATTTTTAGAAAAATGATAAATTTTGTTAAAAAAGCCAAATCATTTGTATTAGAAGAACAGAAAAGAACTTCTATGCCATTACTCCAACACATTGAATTGTCTTCAAAAGTAGGAATCAGATTGGCTAAAGGGTTGGGAGCAAATGCTGAAATTGTCGAAGTTGGAACATATTTGATGGACTGTATGATCGGAGAAGCTTTGAGACAAGGAAAACTACCTGAACATATCAAGATGTCTGCCGAAAAAGCACAGGAGCTTATGAAGGATTCTGATTTATCAGATAAGGATAAGGGAAATATTACTCATTGTGTGCTTGAACATCACGGGGTTGAAAAGTTTTATTCGCTTGAGTCAGAAATTTGTTGCAATGCTGATTGTTACAGATTTATCTCAATAAAGGGTTTTTCTTATGCAATTAGATATTTAAGAGAGATGCCGTTTAGTGATTTGGTCAATTTACTTGAAAATAAGGCTAATGAAAAATGGAAGGCTGTGACCCTGAAGGAATGTAAAGATGAATTAGAACCACAATACAGACTTATTACTAAGTTTTTAGATGAATTGAAAAAATGAAAGAAATACTTTTTGGAACGACAAACGAAGCTAAGATAAAACAGATTCGTGGTGCGCTAAACCCCGCAGGCATTACAGTAGATGGTGTAGCAGACAAAAGTTTACTACCAGAAGTTATTGAGGACGGAAAAACAGCCTCAGAGAATGCAAGAAAGAAATCGTTGGCCTACGCTAGGGCTTTAGGAAAAACCGTCTTTTCTATGGATAATGCTTTGTATCTAGAAGGTTTACCAGATGAAGAACAACCAGCCTTAAATGTTAGAAGAATAAATGGGACCACCGAAAGACCTACAGATCAGCAAATGTTAGATTATTACTCTGATCTAATTAAAAAATTGGGAGGTAAGGTGAATGGATACTGGGAATTTGGAATTTGTATTGCTAATCCTGAGGGAAAATACGAAGTAACAATAATTAGATCTCCTCGTATTTTTGTCAGTGCTCCTAGTCAAAAGATGGTGGAAGGCTACCCATTAGAGTCAATCCAGATTGAACCAGAATCAGGTAAATATATTTCAGAAATGAGCCAAGAAGAACAGGACGTGTTTTGGCAAAAAGCGATAGGAAAATCATTATTAGAATTTGTTCAGAGCGTAAATTTATAAAAACATGATAAACAAGAAAGATTTATTTCCAATTGGTATAGGAACTTGGGGTGTTGGTGGTTTTGCTGAAAAAGACACAAAAGCTGATTTAATAAAACAGCAAAAGACTTTGACATACATGTTTGATAAAGGAATGAATTTTGTTGAAGCCAATATGTGGTATTCCCAGGGAGTTGCAGTTGATATCCTTTCAAAAGCATTTAGAGAATCTACAAAGAAAAGAGACGGTATTTTTATTTGCCAAGCAGTCTACCTAAAAACAAACAAACTTGAAGACACTGAAAGCGAAGTAGATGCAGTTCTAAAACAGTTTGATACCGACCATGTTGACACTCTTGAATTTACCCAAAGTGTGTTTGTCCAATACTCTTTTGCAGATGTGGTTAGGGTGATTGAAGATTTATTAAGAAAAGGAAAAACCAGATTTACCAGTATTACCAATGAAAACCCAGAACTTTTGGAAAAATATCACAGACATTTTGGAGACAAACTCTTTTCTCATGAAGTTTGCTACAACTTTGAAGTTAGGGAGAATGAAAAGCTGGGAACGATACCTTATGCACAGGCAAATGACATCCTAACTGTCGTATATCAACCTTTGAGACGAAATAGAACAGCAAATAGAAATTGGCATTTACTTGTAGAACTGGCTGAAAAATACAAAGCAACTCAAAACCAAATACTTCTTGCATGGATAGTTTCAAAGGGATTTCTGCCACTAACTAAATCTGAAACAATTGAGCATGTTGATGCCCATTTGGCTTCACTGAAGATAAAACTAGAGCCTGAGGATGTTAAAAGACTAAACGAGTTTGAAGTTCCAAACTATAAATCCCCAAAGATTGACTGGAATAAAACGGGAGATGGAATTGATGTTTCTCAACTTAGTAATGTTTTTGATGAGGAATACGATAAACAACAAAAATGACCAACTACGAATTTCTAAAGAAATACCAAAAGTTGCAGGACACCGTTATGTTTGATGCCTTGACTGACTTTGGTTTTGCTTCAGTTGGATGGTCAAATACGGATAAATCTTCGTTTTGGAATCTTGCTCTGGTTAATGATTTATTGAGCAAACCACAAATTGAACAAGTTGAAGAGATGTTTGCCAGACAGAACAGAAAATCAACTTTTTATTTTGAAAATCGCGACGACTTAAAACCACTAATCAGTGCGCTTGAACAAAATGGATACAAGAAAGGATATGAAGATTCTTGGCAGTTTTGGAAGGGCGGAGAAATAGATAGCAGTCGCTTTGAAATAGTCAAAAAGGTTAATTCAGAAGAAATGTTGAGAGAATTCCTCACAACCTTTGATATGTGCTATCAAAAAGGTGACCCACAAAACCCTTATGGTGAGTTAGGTGAATATCTTAAGGTTGCTGAGGCTGTATGGCATAAACACAATAAATCTGGAAGATTGCAATATTTCATTATCTACAAAGACTCAAAACCTGTTGCTGTTTCTACTCTGACTAATTTTGAAGGCATTGGATACATCTCAAATGTAGGTTCACTAAGAGAAGTCAGAGGCGAGGGTTTTGGTAAACTGGCTACTCTTTACTGTGTTTCTCAATCAATCAAAAACGGAAATCAAGAACATTGCTTGGCGACTGAGGAAGGTGCTTATCCAAATGAGTTTTACAAAAGGATTGGATTTGAGATTAGATTTACAGCAGTCGGTTATACTAAAGAAAAATGAATCAAGTAAAAATTGTAGTATTTGTTCCTAAGACACACACAGACATTGTTAGACAGGCTATGGGTGATGCTGGTGCTGGCAAGATTGGTAACTACTCCCATTGTAGCTATTCAGTTGATGGTGTTGGCAGGTACAAGCCAACTGAAAGAGCAAAACCATTCATAGGTTCAGTTGGGAAGTTTGAAGAAGTTGAGGAAGAAAGAATTGAGTGTGTTTGTGACAAAGACAAAGCTAAGGAAGTTATTGCTGCAATGCGTAATATTCACCCTTATGAAGAAGTTGCTTTTGACATTTATCCTCTTTTGTCTGAGAAGGATTTACCTTAAATTTGGCCTTCATAAGTTAAACTTGACAAAATATACACATGTATAATATAGTGTAGGTTATGTCAGATAAATTGCTAAAGATAAAAGAGGCAGCAAATCTTATCGGTGTCAATCCCGAGACACTTAGGAGATGGGACAAGAAAGGAATTGTAAATGCAATTAAAGTTGGTAAACGAGGTGACAGAAGATATAAAAGTTCAGATATACAGAAATTTATTAAGGATAAGCCTTTTAAAAGAGAGGACTCCCAGAAAAAAGGAGCAACGGGAGAAGATATTTTATACGAACTTCTTGACAAGGTTTTAAAAGAATGGGGTTTCACAATTGTTGAATTGCGTTCCCAAAGAGGAAGTTCACAACACGGCAAGGATAATATTTCTAGATGGAGAGGGACATTAAACTCAGCAGATACTCTATTTGAATGGTCGTTTGAGGCGAAACATTACGGAAAAAGCGATAAAGCCAGAGAAATTGATAAGGAAAAAATACTGTCAAAACTGGTTCAGGTTTACCACTCTAAAGTTCCTATGGATTGCTGGTGTATATTTTCTCCGTTCAGTTATGTTGATAATGAAGTTAGAGAATTAGTAGACAGTTCATATAGTGGTAAAACCTACCCATTCAGGATTGTACTCTGGACTGTGAATGAAAATATTGAAGAATTAATAAAGTGTTTTCCAGACCTTTATAAAAGAGTTTACGAAAGATCCGCCAATCTTTCAGTAGAGGAACGCAAAAAAATTTTAGATAGCTGGAAAAAAACTCTCATAGAAAAAACAAATGAAGGCAAATTATTGCACTCAAAAACAGAAAACAATCAAGTCCAAACAACGCAGCTTTCTTCCACTATTGCAAAAGAACTTAAAAAGGAACTAAACAAAGAAGGCGTTGAGCTGTCCTTAACCTCATCGCGAAGTCCTGGCAAAGTTCCACAACTTAAAGCAGAAATGGCTATTGTTAATGAAGAAATTGACAAGGTTCTTCCACTTCTAGAGATAAATCCCCAAGAATCCTTAACTAAACTTTTCCTTGTTTTGGGAAAGATTGAAGACAAACAGGGTTTCGCCCACGAAAAAGCTCGTGTTTATAACAACATAGGTGTGGCCTTTAATGTTCAAAAAGAAACAGACAAAGCAATAGAATTCTTCAAAAAAGCTATTACAACCGAAGACAATTTTGTTGTCGCCTTGGCAAATCTTGCTGCTGCCTATATAACCAAAGGTGAACTCACAAATGATAAAGTAATAATAGAAAACCAACTCAAAAAGGCAGGAGAGATAATAATTCCTTTATGGAATCAATATTCCGCTACATCCCCGACAAATGTTCTTCAAGTTTATATGAGGTATATCCGAACTCAGGACGGTTTAGAGGGGCTTAAGGAATTTATAAAAATACAATTAGAAAAAGGAGCGGTGGGTAAACTTTTTTCTACCAACGCGACACTAGCCTTCATTGTAGGTAGTACATACTTGGAAACCCATGAACCAGAGCTAGCCATTAAATATGCCAAAATAGCCTGTGACCTAGAGAAAAAAGACCCCGAAATACTGTTTCTAAGAGGAAGAGCTTACATGAGTTTGGCAATAAAAGAGAATGCCCCAACATCAACATCTTACTGGAAAGATATAGTTCCTGTTTTTTCCAAAAAGGACAATCTGAAGAAAGCCATAAAAGATTTTGATGAAACTATGGATCTCGCAGTCAACATGGATATTAAGTATATGTTTCCACAAATTTATTTCTTGCAAAGAATGGCTCGTATTTGGATGGGGGAATACGATGAGGCTGTTCCTCCTGTAGACATGAGTGAAATGAAAGACCAAAAACAGTTTCTAGAATTTGTTGACGCATTTCATAATCGGGATTATGAACATTCCTACAGTCTTCTTAAAGACCTTGAGGAATTTAAGTCAATGCCTTATGAGGAAAAATTTAGGATTGAGAGAGCATTTCTTTTCTTTGGTCAGCCAGAAATATCCATGAGGCTTTTGGACTCAATCCGCGATGAGGCTGTTAAAAATGAGGATTATCTTTATTGGATTGATTGCAGTGTAGTCTCCACACTCCTAGGTGATAAAAATCAAGCCATTTTTGCAGCTACTAAAGCACGAGAGGTAGCAAAGGGTAAAGGACGAAAAATGGTCTTATCACATTATGGGGCTGTCATTTTGCGGTTCGCAGATGAAAAAGAAGGAGATCGCGTGATTGAAGGAGCGTTGGCATTTGAAAAAGAATTTCCAGATGTAAAAATTCTAACCCCATATAATTTTGATTTGGAGAAAGACAAAATCATAGGCATGATTAAAGAGCGTCAAAAATGGGTACAAAACATTAAAAAGATATACAAAAATAACCCCATCCCCTCTTATTATCTGCAGGAGACTTTCAAACAGCCATATATAAGCGTTTGGTCTGGAAGAGATCCCGAAATGCCATTGGAGTTTTCAATTTCTTCTGAAACTTTTCTAAAGGAATTGGCTGACAACTTTTCATCTGCAAAGAAGATTGTATTTGACTATCTATCACTCTTAACCCTTTCAAAATTGAATTTGCTTTCAGTTTTGGACAAGCTGCTTCCAGAGATGGAAATAACATTGTCACTTTTTGACAAAATTCAAAACGAATTATTAAAAAAGGAAAATCCGTACCTTAGAAAACTTTGGGATTTCTTAAGAAAATCAAAAATTATAAAGATTGTTGAAAAAATTAAACCAGCAAAGTTGCAATCAAGCAAGATGACCAATATCTTTGAACCTTGGCTTATAGATACAATTATGCTTACTAAACAAAAGAATGCTCGCATGGCAACGGATGACTTCCGCCTCCTTAGATTTCTTAAATCAGAAGATATTCTTTCCATCAACTCGTGGATAATTTTACAAAAAGCCAAGGAGAATAAGCTAATTGATTCAAACATGTATTCCAGAAATATTGGAAAACTTGCTGAATGTTTTTATACTTTCATTTCGTTTAATGGTGATGACCTTTTTGAAATTGTATTTGAAGATGATTTCAAGTTAACGGCCAGAAGCTATCACTTAATTAATCAAATATTTTTACATGGCTCAGGTTTGATTAGTTTCGCACAGGTATTTACAAAATTCCTCATGCGATTGTGGCGACCAGGGAATGTAATTGATGATAAAATTTACTGGCTCAACTATTTAACTGGAATATTTGCCGAACTTTTGAAAAAATCTTACGAAGGAACATGGAATTCCCAAGAAGTTCTTGATGTTGCGCCATATTTCGGTGCAATATGGCGAACAATTATTAGTAATAGCTCGGATGAAGAGATAATTGCTTTACAATCAAAGTTCCCCGATTTGATGAATGAAGATACATTATCCAATCTGAAAGTAAAAATTGAAGGATTAATCAAAGCAAGAATTGAACTGGTTAAAAATCCATAAGGGGTTGCATAAATCAGCATTTGCTATCATGACAATGCAACTTGGGGTTGGCTATAAATCTGCTCAAAAACCTTAGTTATGGCTTCAGAATAGAGTTTTCTCTGGTCTGAGGTCAGATTAATTTCCTTCTCTTCAACAACTTTAGCATCTAGCTCCATTTTGCGTTTCAAATTCACATTATGGTCATTTGAAAGTAGCAAAGAAGCAACATTTGACACATATGCTTCCTGAAACTTTATGTCTATTCGCCCAATGCCATAATGTGGGATCATCTACATTAAATTTTAACACCAATCCTTCGGCAAAAGAGCATTCATCGTTTTCAATGCACCAGACACAATAATCATTAGTCATTTGAATCGCTACACTAGAATATTTGGTTGGCCTTTCAAATTTGTATTTTTGAGATGATTCATATGACTTGGAAATAAAGACATGATTAATGAATAAAAGTAAAATTAAAGAAGTAAGTAATCCTGACTATGGACGGTTTTACGAGTAAAAGTAGTGTTATAATTAATTAGTTAGTCGTTAACGGAAAAACCGATGCGATTTATGCAAGAGAAATCTTGTGTAGGTCGCTTTTTTAATGTATATGAATACAGAAATAATTAAAGTTAAAGATCCAAAACTAAGTCTGAAACAGAAGTTGTTCTGTCAGGCTTATGTAGAAGGTTATGGTAATGGCACTGAAGCTGTTTTAAAGGCTGGTTATTCTATAAGTAATAAGAATGGTCATCCAGATAGAAACTTAGCGAAAAGTATAGCCTCAGAGAACCTAACTAAACCTTACATTTCAGCATATATAGCGTCACTGCTAGAAAGAGTAGGGCTAAACGATGAAAATGTTGCAGCCCAACATCTATTTTTGATAAATCAATGTGTTGATTTGGGTGTAAAAACTAGAGCAGTTGATATGTATTACAAGTTAAGGAATAAATACACTCCGATAGATCCGATGAAAGAAGAGGAACGTAAAGTAAATGAAGAATATATAGATCATTTGAGGAAGATTTTGAGGCCTAATGAATAGATAAAACGGTTTCATCATTAATAAAATCATTCTGTTCGTTTTCAAGAATTTTATAAGCTTGATTTAGCTTATCTCCGAACTTAAGATACTCTTTATGTTTTTCATAGCATGTCTTAGTCAGTTGAGAATATTCTGACCAAGATAATTTTCGGTCATTATTTACGATACCCTTACTAGTTTCATACAATCTAAAAACAAGTAAATGTAATTGTTTTACTGCTTCATATAAAGCTTGGAAATAGAGTTCAAGTGTGTCAAAAAATTCCATAGATACATCTGCCAAACTTCCATAATATTCATCTTTGAATTCTATTAACTCACGCTCTTTATTTTCAAAGTTAGCTTTAACACTATCAATCTCATTATATATTGTTGAATAATCAATACTTTTGAGTAAACTTCTAAATGTGCCTGATGATTTATGCAAATTATCTCGTGAGTTAATATATTGATAAAGTAACTCTGCAACCTCGTTAGCTTGGGTAATTAGGAGGTTTTTATAAATCATACTATGGATTTAAGAACTTAATCTTTTTATATCCTTCAATCAAAAAGTAAATTCCAACAAATAATAAAATAAAATTTATAACACCAGCGATAAATGCAAACTTGCCAGTAATTAACCAAATAGATGTAAATAGTAAAGAAAAAACAATTGTAATTTTCACAAACTTATAAGGATTAGCCACTGCCCATTGGATAGGTTTCTTAAATAACAGAACAGGAATATAAAACATGTAATACAAAGAAGCAAATAGGATAAGAATTAAAATTGGTGCAAACCATGAATCCATTAAATAATTAATATCCATATATTTGATCTAACTACAAGTTAGTATAAACCTATACGGGTAATAATAGCACAAAGTCAAACAAATAGTTTGAAGTAATTACAATACTTTCTCGGGATAATTGACATATGGCTGTAAACTCAAGAAAGCTAATAAAACTAGGAAGTAATGTAAGGAGATATAGAAAAGAAAACAATCTTACTCAGGAACAACTTGCAACTAAAGTCAGGGTATCCTCAACTTATATAGGTTTTATAGAACAAGGTCAAAGAAATCCATCACTTAAGACTCTTGATAAAATTGCGAGAATACTCGGAGTAGAAATGCCAGAACTTCTAAAATAGAGATATAATATCTTCAAATGAAGATGAAGATAACCGAGACGGATAGAATTGATCTGGATGGTATAACTAATAATCTAAAATATGCACAAGTTGCTATGTTGGTAGATAAAGACGAATTTATAATTAAGATCAAGAAGATAAGGAAATCGCTAGGATTATCAAAACTTCTAGATTACGATAAAGTAGATGAGTGGCTCTGCAAAACAGGAAAAGAGAGTAGTCTATCCAAAATGGACAAAAAAGATAAGGAGATTTTTAATCAAAGGTTCTATTTAGGCAACAGCATAGCTAATATAAAAGAGGGCTTTCATAAAAATATATATTTTACAGATGTTATAAAGTATTCAATACTGGCTGGAAAAGTTACTGATAAAGAATATACATGGACTACTTTTTGTGAAGAATTTCCATTTTCTGATGAATTTAAAGATGCTGAGTTCGAAGCAGAGTGGCCAATGGTGGCCATTTTTGTTAATCCAGAAACTAAATTAGACGAAATAAATGTTTTGTTAAAAACACAGGTAAATGAAATATTTAAGAAAATATATGGAGATAAACATGATTTAAAGAAAAGTGAAAATATAAGACGAGATCGTGAATGGTACTGGTTAAACCACAGCTCTAATGACAACAGAATGGGTTATATAAAAATAGCAGAGAAAAATAACATATCATCCTCAGGTGTACGAGAAGCAATTAAACAATATAAACAAAATCTCTCCATGAACTTCTAGCATTGGTTTAAAACAGCATGCTACATTGTTGACCCGTAAAGTCTTCATTTTCAAAAAAAAGGCACCGATTTAACATAGGGTATGAAAGATGAAATATTTGAAAGCCACGATAAACAGATCTGCCCATTTTTGCTTATTCAAAAGGAAATAACCTTTTTGGGTACTAGGGTTGATAACTCCATTGTGTATTTTCAATTTTCTCCAAAAGATAAGTGTGAAGAATTAGTAAATCAATTTTCAAGTAGAAAAGCTCCATTAGTTCAAGCAAAGGACTTATTGGATGCTGTCGAGACATATAGAGACAGAGTGTTTGAGATGAAAAATAGATAAATATGAAAAAATACGCTAAAAAAAATTTCGACCATATTAGGTGTGGAAAGTACACAACACTTTTTGTGCTTCCACCCAAAAAAGATGGGGACATAGAAGTTTTCAGAGATCAAATCTTTGTGGTTGCAATTAAAAAAATACAAGAGCTACAGAAACACTATTCGCAAATTAGAAAAATATATAAAAATAACGAACCACAATTACTTAATTCTAAAATTGATATTTCAATCAATATCCGTTACCTGCTTGCAAAATTTGGCTATGAAAAAGAAAAATATTACATTAGTAAATGGATACAATACTGGAAAGATCTCATTGGGATTAAAAGAAAGAACAATTACAAAGATAAGCTTGATATCGAGAGTGCAAAGAACTATCCAATTGAAGATTTATACAATGGTGAATTAAGACAAGTTACAAATAGACTTCAAGGGCTTTGTCCCTTACATTCTGAAGAAACTCCAAGTTTTTTTATATTTGAAAATAATCATTTTTACTGCTTTGGTTGTCATGAACATGGAAGCTCCATTGATTTTTTAATGAAAACTAAAAATTTAGATTTTGTATCTGCAGTAAAGGAGTTACAAAAATGACTGACTATATTGATAAACAAATCATGGAAAAAGTTATACCTAAAAATTCAAAGGGTAATGATGAAAAATCTAAAGATAAAAAGGGGGACATAATTTTTACATCGTTCTTTGAAACTAATGACTATATTTTTGAGGAGATTAGAAGTAGATCTATGGTTGAGACTGATGCGAACAATGCGAAACAAGCGAACCTATCCACTACAGGACTTACAAGTTTAAAATTTATAAGATACTCAAAATTAGACGAGTCGTTGAGCATTGTAGAAGAAATCAAGGATGGTGGAAAAACAATAAGACCTATCGCAACTAAGTTAGCGTTAAGTAAAATAGTTAACTTACCAGAAATTACAGAGTTACCTGACAAAAATCAGTTCGCAATATTCGCTGAGTTAGCCCCTCTTATTTTAGAGATCCAAGAATTTTTTGATAAATTTTTTGATGTTTCCGACTTTGAAAGGAAGTTTTTACCTTATTACGTTCTTTTTACATGGGTATATGAAAAGTTTCCATTTGTTCCTTATTTGCAGTTCGTAGGGTTAACAGGTACAGGAAAAACCCGCACGGGAGAAACTGTCGCTGGAGTTTGTTATAAATCTATTGATGTGCGTGGTTCAGCTTCAATTTCTGCCATTTTTCGTTTAGCAGATGAGTGGAAAGGATCATTATTTATTGATGAGTTTGACATGGCTTCATTTGGTAAGGATAACTATGGCGCAGCGTTAGCTTTTTTAAAATCTGGCGTAGGAGATGGTTCAGTGTTGAGGGTTGAGGGGGCAAACAAAAGAACAGTTGAAGCTTATGCTGTTAAATCGCCAAAGATATTTACATCTGAAAAACCAATAACAGATGCTGGTCTTCAATCGAGAACCTATGTGATTGAAATGGAAATAAGCAAACGAAAGATACCGCTTTTTAAGATCAAAAACCAGTATGAGGAAAGACTTAATTATTTGCGAACACGACTTTTGTTTTGGAGACTTAAAAATCTAAACAAAATAGATCTTTCTAGTATTGAGTTTGGCTATCCAGAATTAAATATATTTGATCAAAGAGTTCAGCAAGTTATTACTCCGATCTATTATTTGGCTGATGAAGAGTCACGCAAAGGGATTTTAGAATTTGCAAATGAACAAGAAGAATCAACATTTAACGAAAGACGAGAGGCCATAAGTGGCGTAATTTTCGATGTTATCAAAGATAGTGGTAAAGACGAACCAGAATTCTCATTAGTATTTAGTGGTGTTAATGAACGTATGGTAAACGAAGGGTTAAAACTTATCACTATAAAAACTTTAAGCAAGATTTTAAAGGTGAATTTACATTTTAACACAGGTAGGAGAGGGCATGATAACGTAACAAAAATCTTTTGGGATAAGGATAAATTTGATGCGATGCTCAAATACTATGGCTATACAACTGAAGTTGATCCTAAAAAATCTGAGTATGAATCAGAACGGCAACAACAGGAGGAAATTTTTTTATGAATACATACAAACTAAGACGTCCACAACTTAACAAAATTGATTTAAAGGAAGCTTTCCAAATAAACACTAGTGGTAACACAAGTTTTTATCTCACTATGTCAAAAGGTCAATGGGACAACCTTTTAGATGAAGGCTATTTTAGACAAGATGCGACATTGATTGAATTAGATCATAACGGTAACCCAATTAATGCATACAAATATGTTAAATAAAAACCTTGCACAAGGTAGAGCCAAAATTAATAGTATATGAATAAGATATTTGTACCTAAAGTTATATTTAAAAATATAATTGCAGATGAGAAGAGAATTGAAACTGCTTATGCTAGGTTGTTTGAGATTGCCAGAAGAAGAATATTAGAAAGAAGACTGTTGACAAATATCATGCCACAAAAGTACACTAAAGTATAATATGAAAACTGAATATTTTACAATTGAAGAAGTAGCTAAAAGGTTAAGGGTCAATAAGGCTACGGTTTACAGGTTAGCTAGAAAAGGTAAAATACCTGCTTTTAAATTTGGCAAAGCATGGAGAATAAGTTCTATAAAACTTGATAAGTTATTTGAAAGTAAAAATGATAAATAATATTGAAGAGATTAAACAGCCGTTAAATGTGGCTCTATATGCCAGAGTTTCCACAGGCAGGCAGGAAAATGAGCAAACCATTGAATCGCAACTTGATGAAGTTAAAAAGAAAATAAAAGAAGATGGGAATACACTTCTACCTCAGAATATTTTTATAGATGATGGCTGGTCAGGGGAAATGATAGCAAGGCCATCACTTGATATGATGAGAGATTCTGCAAAGGAAGGTGTCTTTGAGGCAGTTTATGTATATGATAGAGGCAGACTTTCAAGAACATTTTTTCACCAAGAAATGATTCTTGAAGAATTATCAGATAGAGATATTAAATTCGTTTCTTTACATGATGTCCAAGCTGTTACACCAGAAGAAAAAGTATTACAAAGTATGCAGGGAGTTTTCCATGAATACGAAAGAATAAAAATCATTGAAAGAATGAGAAGGGGGAAAATGTATAAAGCTAAAAATGGAGTTATCATAAACGGGCAAGCTCTTTATGGGCTTAAATTTGTACGACCCGATCCAAAAGGGAAATTAGATTGCGTAATAAATGAAGACGAAGCCAAAGCGGTTAAACTCATTTGGAACTGGTTTGGTGTTGATAAATTATCTATTAGTGAGATTCAGAAAAAACTATTTGATTTAGGAATTAAGCCTAAAAAAAGAAAGAGTGAATTTTGGACTAAAGGCCCAATTGTGAGAATACTCAAGTGTGAGACTTATGTTACTGGAAAAGCCTATTACAACAAGTCAGAAAGCGTTGTGAGTAAACACCCCATGAAGGATACTAAGTATAAAAAGATTAAAAAGGGGAGTAGAAAAATTAGACCTAGAGAAGATTGGATTCCTTTTGATGTGCCAGTAATAGTTAGTGATTACGCCTTGTACGAAAAGATTCAAAAAATTCTAGATTTTAATCAGAAATATGCTTGTAAACTTAAAAAATATAACTATCTTTTATCAGGTTTAGTTTATTGTGAATGTGGAAATAGAAGAAGCGGAGACGGATCAAGTAAATATGGACATTTTTATTATCGTTGTATTGATAGATTAAGAAGTCATCCATATCCTGCAAGGTGTACTTCGTGCGGTGTTAATGCTGGCATTTTAGACTTTACGGTCTGGAATGAACTGAAAAAACGACTTATTAATTACTCAACAATGAAGAAATATGCCGAGAAGTGGCTCAAATCATTCTCAATACTTGGGAGTGAGGATGTGCTTGAGAAACAGAGATTGCTAGACGCAATAAAGAAAACCGAAGAAGAAGAAAATAGGTATTCTAGGGCTTACGGGTCGCAAACTTTAGAGTTTGAACAATTTCAAAATTTAATGAGAGATGCTAAAAAAAGAAAAGAAAGTTATAAAAAACAACTTGAAGAATTGACCAATAAATCGGTACAAATAAATATTGAGATAACTGCTGATGAAATAGTAAGTGAGATTTTTGGGTTCATAAAAACAATTGATTTTAGTGATAAATTTAAGGTAATTAGAGATATAATAGACAAAGTTACAATAATAGAAAGGAGCGGTGCAGAAGTATGGGCACAATTACCATTACCAGTCACAATAGCCGAAAAGTTGGGATATGAGCCTGAGCGTAGGGATTGTCGGATTACCAAATGTCGGGAAGAGTACACTTTTTAACGCACTGTTGA
>ERZ1292625.2646-Hain-H41-01um-R1-2646-length-16078-cov-5_pt1 | contig 16078 bp, 19 predicted proteins | sample MGYA00564400_ERZ1292625 | MGnify/ENA primary metagenome ERZ1292625 (study PRJEB36523, sample SAMEA6512639) | groundwater metagenome | collected 2019-01-08 | study: AquaDiva: Metagenomics assemblies of 32 groundwater samples | reverse complement strand
CCGCCTCGGTTGCCATCTCGACGAAGCCGAAACCGCGTGAGCGGCCCGTCATACGATCAGAGATGATGCTTGCGGACACGACGTTGCCGGCCTCACCGAAGGCCTTCTTGAGGTCGTCTTCTGTCGAACGATAAGGAATGCCACCTACGTAAAGTTTGTTGCTCTGCACCGATGCTCCCGCTGCTGACTGCTGATTGTCCATGTGTAGATCTAAACTGGTTAATCTCGCCGAAACTGAAAACTTTGCTTGCTCTTGTAGAGGGCGAAGCTCGAATACTCTGCGAGTACGAGCAGTATGCCAGAAATGTATAGGAAACACAAGGAAGGGTGTGGATATGTAAGCGTGCCGGTCAGATTTGCGAAATCAGTCACACCAACCCCATTCTTTTCTCATGAAAACCTCCAAGAAAGCGGATTGGGTTGCCGTTTGATGCGGCCTGTTCATGGCATACTATGTTTGCAACCGGCTAGATATTTTATGAATCCTTAGTACTCTTTTGACGTATGTATGAGCGTAAGGTCACCGATATATTGGCGTGTACGGATATTCCTATCATCGAGTTGGTAAACGCTATCATCGAGCATTCGCACGCTCGTTGCGCTTCTGACATTCATATTGACCCAAGTAAGGACGCGCTTCGGGTACGCCTGCGCATCGACGGCGTGCTCCAAGAAGTTTACCGGTTGCCGAAAGATATTCACTCGGAGATACTCTCGCGCATTAAAGTTATGGCGGGTATGCGCACCGACGAGCACCAAGCGGCACAGGACGGGCGTTTCCGCCACTGTTTTGCAAACGATGATGTGCTCGATTTGCGCGTCTCTATCGTTCCAACGTATCAAGGGGAGAATGCGGTGTTGCGACTGCTCTCTGACAATGCCTCGGACTGCACTCTTGCGATGCTTGGTTTCAGCGAGACTGACCAACAAAAGATTCTTGCGGCGATGAAGCGGCCCTACGGCATGATCCTTGCGACCGGGCCGACCGGTTCGGGCAAAACCACAACGCTCTACACAATCATCAAGATGCTGAATGCGCCAGAAGTCTCAATCGTGACTATCGAAGACCCTATCGAGTACGCGATTGAGCAGGTTGAGCAGATACAGGTCAATGCGCGCGCAGGGCTCACGTTTGCGAGTGGGCTCCGTTCTATCTTGCGTCAGGACCCTAACATAATAATGGTTGGCGAGATTCGCGACCCCGAGACCGCAGCTATCGCCGTCAACACCGCGCTCACTGGGCATCTCCTGCTGTCAACGCTGCACACGAACGATGCTGCAACCACGTTGCCACGTCTGCTTGATATGGGTATCGATGCGTATCTCGTTGCTTCGACTATCAACATCGCCATCGGTCAGCGATTGGTGCGCAACATTTGCACTGGCTGCAAAGAAAAAACAATTGTTACGAAATCGGTCGAAGAAACTCTTGCGGCCGTTCCGCTTAAAAAGCCGGTCAAGCAGGGAGATATTTTTTACCGTGGTGTTGGATGCAAGGCGTGCGAAGGTTCTGGCTATGCGGGGCGTACCTGTGTCAGTGAAGTCTTGGTAGCTGATGGTGTGATACGCGAAGCGATTATGCGCAAAGCGTCTGCCACCGAGCTGCGTCGACTCGCCATTGCAGGGGGTATGACCACGATGCTTGAAGACGGCTTCGCGAAGGCGTCCGGGGGAGAGACCACCATCGAAGAGATTCTTCGCGTTGGATATGAGTAATAAAAGTCTCGTGCAGGATGTTCGGATCAAAGCCATCGTCGCTTTTTTGAAGCGCATGTATGAAATTTGTATACGCTCGTTTGATTTTCTTACACAACCGAGGTTTTCGCTGAAAGAGCAAGTGTTTTTTGCAAAACGTCTTTCCTTTCTTGTGGTCGCAGGCGTGACGCCCGTCGAAGGTCTCAGCATCTTGCGCGAACAAATGATCTCTCAAAGTCATGCTCTCGTGCTTGATCATATACTCCGGGATGTGACAAGTGGTCAGTCGCTCGCAAAGAGTTTTGCGAAATTTCCCGAGATGTTCAGTGATTTTGCTGTGCATATCATCAAAATCGGGGAGAGTAGTGGCACACTCTCTCAAAACCTCGAATATCTTGCCGAGGAACTGAAGAAGAAACAATCGCTCCGCCGAAAAATTGTCGGCGCATGCGTCTATCCGGCGCTTATCACGCTTGCAACACTTGGTATTATCGCATTTCTGATGCTGTATCTTTTTCCGAAAATCATGCCGATTTTTATCTCCCTCCGAACCACACTCCCCCTCTCGACACGCATCGTGATGACGCTCAGCGTCTTTTTTCAGCACTGGGGACTTTTGATCATCGGGCTTCTGACGATTTTCATATTCGGCTTCGGCATTGCGTTAGGTCGTCACAAGGAGCTGCATCTCGTATTCGATCGTGTACTGCTACAGGTGCCGATTATCGGCACGATGATTCAGTACTACAACATTGCAAATATCAGCCGCACTCTAGGACTCCTGCTCAAAAGCGGCGTGAGCCTCTCGGAGGCGCTCACGATCGCCGCCGACGCGACGAAGAATCTTGTCTTCAGGCAAGAATGTACGCAGCTTGCCGCCTCGGTGACTCGCGGAGAAAAAGTCTCCTCGTACCTAAGGAAGAGGCGGCATAGGTTCCCCGATATTTTTTCCCACATGGTGGCAGTCGGAGAGAAGAGTGGCACACTCTCTCAAACACTGTCGTATCTCTCCGAAATGTACGAGAACGAAGTCGAAGATTTCACAAAAAATCTCTCGACGCTCATTGAGCCGGCGCTCATGATATGTATGGGCGTGCTCGTCGGCTTCGTCGCCATTGCTATCATCACACCGATTTATAGTATTACGCAAAATCTCCATGGTTGACCATACGCGTCAAGCCGGATTTGTTTTTATCGAGCTTCTGGTTGTTATTGGTATCATTGTTCTGCTCACGAGTCTCTCGTTGTTTATAGATGTGAACAGCTATCGCGGCGATGCTTTCCGCGCAGAAGTACGCTCGCTCGCGAGTGCGTTACAAAGAGCGCGTGCCGACGCTCTTAACAATATCGGCGAAGAAAAGCATGGTGTCGCAATTCATCCTGGCGGGTTCGACGGGTACGTCATTTTCGATGGAGCGAGCTATGCAGCAAGAAACAGTTCACTCGATGTGCCGATTGCCGCATCCTATAGAGTAACTTTGTCTCCGAGCTCGCCGGTGGAAATCGTCTTTGATCAGTTGAGTGGTAACGCGAATTACGACGGAGATATCGAGGTCATCGACCCGAATCGTGCAATGACCGCAACAATCTCAATCAATTATGAAGGCAGGATTAGTTGGTAATGCCTCTAAAGGGTGGACAGGTTTTTCGACACTCGAGCTTATGATCGCGATGGCGATTATGTCGATAACGCTTGCGGGGGCGGTGGGCGCAACGTATGCCACGCAGTATTGGCTCATCGCGTCTCAAACGAGTAATGAAGGATTGTATAAAGCGAAAACAAAGATTGAAGATCTGCGGGCGCTCGTCAAACAGGATTTCTATCAGGCAACTTCGAGCGCGCTTACACGCTCAGAGGATTCAACCGATCCTGGTGATGTAGCCTGCATAAGCGGCGGACTTTGCTATTTTACGCAAGCGACCATCACCGACCTCTCTTCATGTTCAAAATATGTCGAGGCGCGAGTCTCGTGGCAGGTGAGCGGTTATGCGACCACGACTACGTCGCTCTTTACCAATCTTACGAATGTAAGCGAAGCAATTGCACTTGGCGGTGATTGCATCCTGAATCAGCCTGCGGGGAATTGGGGCAGCAATACGCCGCAGAGTGTTGGTGCGTTTATTAATAATCCCGGGAAATTATTTACCGGCATCGACGTGCTCCATAAGGTGATATACGCGACTGCTTCTACCAGCCCGTATTTTTTGGTCTATGCAGCACCAACCTCGATAGGGCAAAACCCGACGCTTGTCGGTTCTTCGAACGGGACAGGTGTGCGGCTGAACGCCGTTGATACGGTCAAGGATTTTTCAACCGGAAGAACGTATGCCTATGTGGCGCAACACGCCACGACTTCTCAGTTGGGGGTCTTTGATGTGACCGATCCGAGCGCTCCCATGCTCGTCGCTGAACGAAGACTGAGAGGTATTACTCCTCCCGGCGTGTTTTCGGAAGGATGGAAGGTGTTTGCGTATGGAGGCCGTCTCTACCTGACCACTCGGGAGACTGCGGGAAATGAATTTCATATTTTTAACATCAGTGTGCCAGCGCAGCCGACTGAAATTGGCACCGGCTTTCAATTGAATCGAACCGTCAACGACTTTGTAGTTCGCGATCAGAAGGTTGCGGGCGTGATTCACCGATTCGTATTTCTTGCGTCCGACGCTAACGTGAAAGAACTCGGTGTCCTAGACGTCACCAATGATGTCGTCTTGGAAATCGCATTCGGTAATCTTGCGGGCAGTCAGGACGGCTACAGCGTCTTTCTTGTCGGTCATCAGCTGTATCTCGGGCGTGCGTCAAATACGAGCGGGTCTGAACTCTATGTATTCGACACAACTAATCCAGCTACTCTTTCTGCATCATCCCTAGTAGGGCAGGGCGAGGTTGGCGCAGACGTTACTTCGCTTCGCGTCTCCGGCGCATACGCATTTGTCGGCACGAGTAGATCCGGGCAGGAGTTTCAAGTCTGGAATGCCGATTACTTGGCTTGGAATCCAAGCGTTTTAAATGCCGGACGCTTCAGAAGTTTCTCGTTCCCGCATCTTGCGCCGGCAGGGATTGATATCGACGAGGATTGGATCTATGCAATTAGCCGATGGGCGAATCCTTCCGGTGACGCACTCCGAGTCCTCTATACGTTATGATTTTATTCTCGTTACAGAAAAAGGGCGGTACGGGGTTCACCCTGGTTGAGATGCTTGTCTATCTCGCGCTCTTCTCGCTCCTCATGAGCGGTACTGTCGTCGGCTCTTACAATCTGCTCGAGGGAGGTAGTCGCAACAAGATTGCCGTCGGTATTCAAGAAGAAGGAATGTTTCTTACTCGCAAGATCAATTGGGCACTTACCAATGCGAGCGCAGTGAGTGCTTCATCCGGCGGCACACGGCTCACTATCACGAGGCCTGATTTAGGAGCTCAAAGCCCTTTAATTATTGCCGGCACTGGTACGAAGATAACCCTCAAACGTGGCGCGAGCGTGCCCATCGAGCTCAACAGCGATCGATATGTTGTTACTAGTCCAACAGCCGGCACTCTATTTTCAGTCCAGTCTGCCGCTTCAGGCAGGCCTCCTTCGGTTATGGTCAGCTTCGAGATACAAGGTAAACCATTTATGTTTAGAAGCTACGTGAGGCAATAGTAGGCATCAATACTATGCACCGCGATACTAGTATGCGAAAAAGAAAGATAGTACATGGCGGGTATGTCGCGCTCATGGCGACTATTGTTATTTCGATCATGTTACTTGTGATGACGGTTGAAGGAGGAGCTTTGGGGTGGAGTGCCCGTTTCAACATTCTTGGCACTGAAGCGAAGGAGCAAGCACATGCTCTTGCCGAAGGATGCGCTGATCAGGCACTCGCAGCTATCGTTACTGACGCTTCGTATCAAGGCAATGCGACGACAGTAACCGCAGGCGGAACATGCCGTGTCTTTCCCATTCAATTCGATACGCCTACGGAGGGCTTCGTCACGGTCAAAACTCAAGCGGAGATTCGCAACGCATTCGTCAATCTTAAAATAGTGATGAGCCTGAACGACATTCATCTCGGGATGCCTGTTGCAAACGGCGAAGCGCCAATCGCACCGCCAAACTTCAATATCGATACGGTCTCGTGGCGAGAGATTCCAAATGCTGAATAAATTATGCACAGGTATACATTTTTTATGTACATATGGGAGACTCGGTAGAGTACTATCTGGGTATTATTAAACGTAACGGACTATCATGAAGTCACAGTTGCTTACAAAAAAATCACGCGGGTTCACTCTCATCGAAATCTTAGTCGTCATCGGCATCATCGCTGTCTTAGCGGTTATTGTTATCGTCGCCATTAATCCTGCTCGCCAGTTTGCGCAGGCGCGCAACACGCAACGAGTATCAAATATCAACTCTATTCTCAACGCGGTCGGACAAAATATTGCAGATAACAAAGGGATCTTTACGTGCGCAGGAGCTAATACTCTCCCGGTGAATACAGCAAGTTCAAGTATATTGACTGGTACCGCAGGGGCGAATCAAGTTGACCTTTCGTGTCTTACGCCAATATACATTCCATCTTTTCCAACTGATCCAACCGCAGCTTCCGGCAATGATACGGGATATATGATTAGTGTCGATGGTGCGGGGCGCGTCATGGTATGTGCTCCCGCTTCAAACGAAGTCGTACTTGGGAACCCTGGCGCGATTTGCATCAAACGCTGAAATCATCGCAGGGCCCGCAAAAGTAAGACCGCCGTGAGGCGGTCTTACTTTTGCGGGCTTATGAAGCCTGGGATGGACCACTAGTTGGTGGTCTGGAAGGTGTTGTCGAGCGTGACGCTCATGTCCCCTTGGGCATCAATGCTGCGTGTGACGTAGTGGTAGCTCGTGTTCGGCTGAAGATTTGAGATCGTGACGGAATGTACGGTTGTCCGAATACCGCCATTGTCGGTCGCGAGTGTGCCGCTGATAAATGGCGTCTGGTTGGGTCCGGTCGCTTCGTCAGTCTGGATGCCGTTCGTACTCCAATAGACCTGTCCCGTCGTAGGTTCGTTGGTAGCCCACGAGAACGTAACGCTCGTGGAGCTGCGTTGTATTACTATTGCACTCAAGACAGGCACCGTGTTGAACGTAGATGACTGGTTGCCGGGATTCATCGCAGCATTCAGGTGCGACATGGTCGTCGGCCCGACGCGGCCATAGCCGGTGCTTGCTGGTGTGCCGCTCGAGACGATGCCTTCAGAGGTCTGGAATTTCTGGACGCCTCCTTGGGTCAAACTGCCGAAGTACCCAGTCACCAGTCCCGAAGGGTACCAGTTGATATTGGTAGAGAGGTACGTCTGAAGGTCGATTACCTCTTGTCCTCGTGAACCAAAGTCAAGCTGAGTGTCGATAGTGGCGGCGTGGGCGACATACGTGCTGACCGCAAATGTGAGGACAAACAGCACTGCAACGAAAGAACCGATTACGGCGAGATTCTTGTGCATGATAGGTGTGGAAGTCATAGGTGTATACAATAGCGAGTAAGTAGGGGCTGTTGGTAGAGTCATCGACCCAACCTCTGTTCATGATGCCGTCAGAAGGAAAAAGATATTACAGTCTCTCATTTCTTTTTTAGGCTCTTGATCTCCTTCTCGAGTCCTTTGATCAGCACTTCTAATTTCCGCGTACGCTCGGTGAGTCGAGCTTCAGTCTGCTTGGCGTGGCTCGCAAGCGTCTCGGCGACCACCATCATGTCGGTGATGTCCTCGATGGCGAGCAGGATGATAGGCGGGAAATCTTTTGACGGAGAATCTTCTTTGAAATGGATTTCGCGGGCGTTCAATATCATCACTTTGCGTCCGATAAAGGGGAATGCGTGGTCGACCTCGAAGCCCTTAAAAAAAGTATTTTTAGGCAAGATATCTTCAAGTAATTTCCGCAGAGCGGGAATGTCCCATTGACCGTTCCCGAGCTCGTAGACGACTCGCTTCTCGGTGTCTTTATGTTCGACTTGGAACATGCGATAGAAAGACTCGTTGGCCGCCATCACGCGGAGGTCCTTGTCGAGGATCAGGACCGGTTCGCGTACGACATCCACGACGGTCTTGATGTAGGTCCAGCTTTTTTCCCATAGCAGTTCTGCAAAATTAGCATCGTCAGGCTTCAATGTTTTTCCGGCATCATGTTTAATTGTGTTCATAGTATTTGTGCCGTGGAGGGGTCGTATACGTTACAGTGCGCAGAAGACTGTCTGGCAGTGTATAGTGAGGATGCGGGTGCTTCTATCCTCCCTAGCGCAATATTCCGGTAATGCTGGTGCGTGATATTTCCTCAGTATTCTGGCAGAACTGTAATATACGTGTCATAGCTTATTGAAGCATCCGTCTTCATCTATATGACCTCCACTCGGCAAGAAGGGCGAGATGTAGTGTTGACTACAGCTCACCGTGACTACGAGAAAGGGCTGAACGCCTATGCTTTTTTCAAGATGCAGAGCCGCGAGATGGGAGAAGACCTCGTGCAAGAAACTTTTTTGAAAACGTGGAAGTATCTGGTAAAGGGAGGGAAGATCGAAATTATGAAAGCGTTTCTCTATCATGTGCTCAATCACCTCATCGTCGACGAATACCGAAAGCGCAAGACGATATCGCTCGACATCCTTCTCGAAAAGGGGTACGAGCCGGGGAAGGATTATTCTGAACGCCTTTTCAATATGCTCGATGGCAAGACAGCGATTATTCTCATCTTGCGTCTTCCAGAACGATATCAGAAGGTGATGCGCATGCGCTATGTCCAGGACCTGTCGCTTGCCGAGATGTCGCTCATCACAGGACAGTCGAAGAACACCATAGCCGTGCAGCTGCATCGCGGGCTTGAGAAATTGAAGAGGTTGTACGAACATACCTCTCCGAAATAAGCGAGAATAGTTGTAATGATCTAACGAAGCGCTCGGCATCAGTGTATGCTTGAAACATTTGTAGTAGTCCTCATCGTTCTTTGGCTGTTGGGCTTCAGCTTTCATGTAGGCGGGAATCTCATTCACACATTGCTTGTCGTCGCGCTCATTGTGTTCATTATCCGAATGTTGAGTTGATAGAATCCTCTATGAAAAGACAAATGATCGCATTATCATCATCTAACACTTAATTAATATGGATTCATATAATTCTCCGAGTACGAAACCGCTCTATCGAGGTACGCAAGTCGTCTGGTACGTATTAGGTCTCGCAGAAGTCCTACTAGCATTCCGCTTCGTCTTGAAGCTATTAGGTGCGAATGTTGGTGCTGGATTCACCGCGTTCATCTATAACGTTACATACGCTTTCGCTGCGCCGTTCCTGAATGTCTTTAGTATCACGCAGGTGGCCGGTAGTGTTTTCGAATGGACGACGCTTCTCGCCATGTTCGTCTACTGGGCGCTGGCGGTTGGTATCATCAAGCTATTTCTCATGGGGAAGACCGTATCAACGCCTGAAGCCGCAGCTAAGTTGAGCAATCAAGAGTAGTTAATCCTACACATACAAAAAGTCGCGGCGTCTGCCGCGACTTTTTGTATTACTCGAAAGAGTGTCAGTTCTCGACGTCGGTCTTCACGAAGAGATTAACGAACCAGCCGAAGAAGCTAAACGACTTCTCATGTGTCTTCACAAAGCTCTGGATGTTCGCCTGGTCGAGCGCAAGTGCGCTTATCTGTGCGCTGAGAGTGGTGCGAATTGAGGCATCGGTCGCGTTAGTGAGGATGACGTTCAGTTGGTCAATATGATTCTGTGTCGCTACCATCTCGCTCCGAAGGATGCCAAGATTCTTGTAATCGCTCCCGATGAAGAGCGTCTTCAACGAGCTACGAGACGCAATCTTTTCAATTGCCTCTGTCGTTGTCGCTTCAGAATTTTTCTGCGTCTCTGCAATAATCCGGATCTGTGCGCCGAGGCCGCCTTCTCGGTCGGCGACAGCGAGGAGTGATTGGGTGAACGTCGCGACCGTGCTTCGATGAACTTGAGCAGTGAGTTGTCCGCTGACGCTGGTCGAAGCAGTGCGGCCATTGGTTGTTGTTGCATTTCTGCGCTCGTCGCTCGTCGTACTGGCCACGCGAGCAGATGAAGAGGTAGTAATGCGGTTATCGTTGTAGTCGAGCTGTTTGTTCGTATCTACAAGAGCTCCGATAGCGAGCTGTGCATGCGTGATGGGCGTCAAGATTGATACCGCTATGGCGAGTGATAGGAACAGAAATGGTGCTATTGTTTTAAGCATACGTGTTCTACGTGCTGATAATAAAAGTCTACATTGACTACTGTGAAGCCGTTGTAATGGGAGAGGGGTGACACTATGGCCCAGAGAGGTAGGTGATGCGGCTGACGACGACGTGCTCCTGGTTACGTGTGCCCTCCACAGAGATGTGGGCGGCGGTCCATGAAGAGAAATCAGCCGGAGGGCCGGCGGGGAAGGTGAGTGCTTTTGCGCCCGTGCGCCCGTTCGAGTCCTGATAAAAAATATACGGCACCGGTTCGACGTTGTTGGGATAGAAGACGAGCGTGCCGGCCGCGCTGAATGTCGCAGGGGTCGCACCCGTGCTAATTACGGTCGCAACTGCCGCGGGCTGCTGTACAGGTACAGGAGTAAGACCCACTGGGTTTCTCGAGTAGGTGACCACTGCCGCAGATGCGAGGCCGAGAACGACGTAGATGAAAGCGATGAAGCGCCCCATCTAATGGAGACGTTTGCCTCCATGTAAAGTTACGCGACGCGCGCGAGCGGTGCATTCTTCTTCTTGAATTCACACAGAAGCGCGAGCGAAGAAGTTCGCTTGCGTAAGCCTGGGAGGGAATACTATTGAGCGGACTATTCTGTGTTTCCGCAACTGCTATAATTGCGCCATGGAAAAAATCCCGACTACCTCGAAGGAGGGCGTCGCATCCAAGGAATTACACGAGAAAGCTGCGATTCTTGAAAGTATTCATTGTGGGGTTGTGCCCAAAGCAGAATTAATCCTTGTTCTCTCCGGACTAAAGCCCGCAACCGATCTTCTTCTGTTTAAGAACAGTGAAGATCCAGAATCGGTCAAAAAGAAAATCACTGACGCCGGCCTTGCGTACAAAGAGCTCGACAAGACATTAATTCAGAATCCGAATCTCACCTGTTTTTTAGGTGTGGCTCGAAAGATGGCAGATGCGACTCGTGTAGTTGAATTATCGTCGACCATGTCCTCCACTGGTGGCGAAGAGTTTGGGCGATTGATGGGTTTCCCACAAACAGCGATAGAAGCATATGCCAAGAAACGAGAGAGGTTCAATGACGGGACTAATAACCATCCTTTCGTGGAACGAGGTCTCCCCTTCAGATTTAAATTATCAAAAGATAATTGGGAAGAGGAGATCCAAGTCGCGGAAGGGTGGACGGCAAAGATAAAAGAAATTGCTCCTGACGTGTATCAAGAATTAATGTCAAACGAACACCTATTTCCTTCTACGGGAAAGACGAAGTAGTCAAACGCGCGATTTGCGGTCCGGCCCCCGCAAAGCGAAAAACCGCTCTCGCGGTTGTTTCGTCTTTGCGGGCTTACGCGTTCTGGGATGGAACACTATAGAGGCAACAATCCTGAAATGGAAGAGACTGCTCGGTTCTCATGATTAAGTTACCCCGATCTCTCAGTACTATATCTCGGGAGTAGTGGTGCTCTGGGAATATCGTCAGTACCGTTTTCAGGTCTTTGGGAAACCTGCTACTCAATATTCTCATTTTGTGTCATCATAGTCTTTATGTATAAAGAACTTGTTTCTTCGGATTTTCGTTTCATGCTCAAGGTGTCGGAAGAATATAGAGTAGACGCACTGCTCACTTTCGGAACTTACCCGAAATCGAAAGCATACCCTTCTTTTGAAGAGGCTTTGTTGGCTCTGGGTATTCCTACAGCATACGAACCAATAGAAAATGCATTTTTCGGTGATATTAAAAGCGTGATTACTCCATACGGGCGACTATGGTTCGACGTGATCTATGGGAGTGCGTATGCGAGTGAGTTGGCGCACGTTGCTTCTATGCTTGGCGCAAAAGCAATCGTACATATCGGAAGTTTTGGAGCGTTACAACCAGATATATATCCTGGAGATATCGTCGTTCCCAATCGAGCTTATGGTAATGAGAGCGTTACTCGCATGTACGAGCGAACAGGAACCCCACTGTTCTTCTCTGCACATGAACAGTTACGTATGGAACTTGCTGAGACCATCGGTAAAACGACACGAGATGGCTCTATCGTTTCTATACAGGCAATGCTCGCCGAGACCGCTGAAGATGTAGCTTCTTGGAAAGAAGAGGGGCTTACTGGCGTAGAAATGGAATGTGCAAGTCTGTTCGCCGTTGCAGAACATTTCAAAGTACCGGTAGCTGCTGCACTTTATGCGGCAGATAATCTGGCGACAAATACTCTCATTACTAGCGAAGCCTATGAGAAGTCTCAAGTTCACCGACAGACTGCTAAGAGTCGTTTATATCTATCCGCTCTCAAGACACTTCTAAACCGCATGCAAAAATAAAAAGGCCAGGAGTATTTCATCCTGGCCTTTGTGTGAGGCGCCCTATCAATTTCCTGGGCCACAGACGCCGCAATGACCCTTGTTTGCCGTGATTTTCACGGCACGCGATAGAAGTTTTGTCTTCATTTGCACTAACCTCCTTTCTTTCAGATTTACAGTTAAAGTACCGCACGAATTATGATATCACTATTGTGGATACTGTCTATGTTCTGTTTGTGCAGGTCGGGTGGTTTATTGGTGGTTCGCAAATGTCTCCTTTGCGTCCATAATTGAACCAACGAGACCAGATCTGACAGATTTTTTTACATTCACCACACCCGGTATTGCTTCTCGTCGCCGATCTCAGCAGATTAAATGGCTTGCTATGCCACAAATCGAAAAGAGACGTGTCACGAATGTTCCCGGATACCCATTCAGCATGCCCGTCGAAATACGGGAAAGGATAAACGTCACCATTGGCTGACACATACAGAAAGGTGCGAGCCGCAGGTTCAGTAACCCACTCTACGGGCAAAATTGCTTCCTCTTCATCCTGGAACCCTTTGTCAAAAGGGTGCAGGACCCGTGAGGGTAACTTATTGTTTCGCCCACGTATTTCCTGAAGCAGGGAATAGGAGTCATTGAGCAGGTCGTCGGCCTCTTTTTCGCTTACTAGAGAGCGTCCATTATGCACTTGCCGCGCAAGAATCCAGGCGGTTACGTTCAGGTCGGAAAGTGTCGCACCTATCGATTCAAGATCAGCAAGATTCCGCTTATCAAGAGTCGTTGCGACAGAAACTCGTCCATACTCAGGTTTCGTAGCGACAAGCCTGGCGATACTTTCGAGTACGGGGCCCCATACATGTTTCCCCGCCCAAATATCGAAGTTCTCGCCGTACCCATCCATGGATACCTGGACGGCCTGGACATATTTCCATAGCTCTAGAGCCAGATCAGAATTTTTTCCAAGCGCGACCCCGTTGGTTAATATGTCCTGCTCGAATCCAAGCGAATACGCATATTGCACTAAGGGTAAGAAGTCTCTGCGTACGAACGGATCGCCGCCAGACCACTGAATCTGCAGAACGCCCGCCCGTTGACATTCCTGCAGGAAGGATTGAATTTCTGAATCAGAAAGTTCTTCTGCGAGGGGTGCGCCAGAGGCCACATAGCAGTGAGGGCATTTCAGGTTGCAGCGGTTGGTAACTTGTATCTGCACCTTTGTGGGTACGGACAGTCCGTTATGTGGGTGAGTGTCTTGCGTGACAATTAGAGAATCTTCTTCAGGTTCAATTGGTCCATCGACCAAATACAGGTCTCCTTGATGCGAGAATAGATATTTTTCGAAGAATGGCTCATAGCGAATAAGGTCGAGCATGATTGACTCCTTTGATTTGATTGAGAAGAACGAAATTACTCTGACAAAAGAATACCACAAATTCTTTTAAAGACCAGATTCCATCTTGCAACCATATACATTGAATGCCGATAAGATAAAAGCTCTGCTCCCAAAGTAAGTTTGTGCTTCGGGTGAAGAGTTCGAGTCCGTGTGAGTGGGTACGAAAAATAACCTAGTAAATACAATCTCAAAAATTTCGGCGGGCCCACCAGAACCGTCGATTACCACTTATCTCTCCCAACTCGAAATGTTTTCCTTTGCGGTCACGCATAATTCGCTCGTCGTCACTCGCGAATTTGCGCGACCCCGCCTCGCGGTTTCGCTTGCTAGCGAAACATCGCTCCGGCCCCCGCAAAGCGAAAAACCGCTCTCGCGGTTGTTTCGTCTTTGCGGGCCAACCAGGACTCGCCTCTCGCTCTGCTGAGCTCGAAACCTACAGTCTCTCTTCGAGACTTGCGGCCCGCGGTTCGAGTCCTGTCGGGCTCCTCGCTCACTATGTTCGCTGCGGGCCCACCAGGACTCGAACCTGGGACGGTGGTTTTGGAGACCACTGTTTTACCACTAAACTATAGGCCCAAAGTGAGGAAGAAAGAATGCCCCACAGACGAACGATAGCAGATAGAAGGGTGGGGGAAAAGCCGCGTGACAGGGAGCGGCACGCGGTATGATGCATATATGCGTTCCCGGGTCTCTTTATTCATGCTCGTATTAGCAGTGATTTCGTTGGCTATGCCCCTTGCCGCACAGGCGGGGATTCCATTCTTCGGCCCCATTATCCCGCAAGCGAACAATCAGGCTGTGTGTCCCGCAAGTTGGGGTATGGTCCTCACGGTCATTAACAATGTCATTAGTTTTGCGTTAACGATTGCTATCGTCTTTGTTGCGCCTCTTATGATTGGCTATGCGGGGTTCCTTATGGTAGTTAATCCGACATCAATCGGAGATGTGCAAAAAGCAAAAACTGTCCTCTGGAATACGGTTATCGGCATCGTCATCGCGCTCGCTGGCTGGATGATCGTCGCTGCGATTATGGCGGTTCTTTATAATCCGAGCGCACAGAGCGGGGTAACAAGATTAGAAGTATGGTCAAATCTCATTGGTTCGAAAGGTGTCGAACCCTGTCTTAGACAACAGGGTGCATTGCCTGGCGAGGGTTTGGCACCTGCGGTAACAGTCCCTAGGCTTGAGGTTGCTCCTGGAGCTGCGCCCGGCAGGTTCACTTATGATCCCGGGATAGAGGCACAGGTGGCAACTGCATCAGGGGCACTTCAATCATTGCTGTCTTGTATGGTTACAAGAGTGCCGGCGGGAGTCGGTAGAATCTCTTCTATCTCTGATAGTCAAATAACGAGTGGTCAAAACACGTTCGCACAATGTGCGGCTGGCAGGTGCCAACATGCTGCGAATTCCTGTCATTATGGAGGCAGGTCTTGCGTCGGCAGCTCCTACGCAGTTGATTTTGGAGATCAACAAAATACACAAGCACTTTCTGCGGCAGCGACAGCGTGTGGGGCGAACTACGTCGGGAATGAGGTCGACCATCTTCATGTGAGTGTTGGTGGGTCGTGCGGGTGTAATTAACTTTCACATAATCGATTCGTCGTGAAGTTTGCGTAGCCATGCTTTTTGACGCCGCGCATATTGCCAGAGCTTTGCTGAGAGAGTAGGGAGGAGGGATTCTTCAGTCCGTTCGTCTCGTAAAAATTCACCCACGATTTTGTATTCGAGACCGAGTTCGTTGAGTCGTGTGTCGCCAACATCTTCGCGCACGCGGCGTACCTCATCGATAAGTCCACGCGAAAGCGCGCTCTCAAGCCGCATATCGATTCGTGACCGCAATTCTTCTTTTGGCGGATCGATTACGATCCATTCGGCTTCATATTTTAGTGTGGGCAACGTTCGTATTGGCACAGCTCCTCTAGCGTCAATAATCTCAAGTGCGCGAATAAGACGACGACGGTTCTTTGGGTCGAGTTCGCTCGCGCGCCGTGGATCGCGATCGGTAACACGCAGAGTAAGCTCTTCGGTTGAAAGTTTCTCAAGTTCTTCGCGAAGAGTGGGATTCGCGTCAATTCCAATCGGGAGACCTTTGAGGAGAGCGTCAAAGTAAAAATGCGTGCCGCCTGCGAGGATTGGGAGTTTCCCGCGCGATGAAATCTCTTGAATCAGTCGTGTCGCATCGGTGAAAAAGTCTCCGGCAGAATAGTTTTCTTTCGGATCGCGAATATCGATGAGGTGGTGTGGTACACTCCGCATCTCCTCGGTAGTGATCTTTTCTGTGCCGATATCAAGCCCACGATAGACTTGTCGTGAATCGACCGAGATAATCTCGCCATTACGCTTCTGCGCCTCCTCGACCGCGCGGGAGGATTTGCCTGAAGCGGTCGGGCCCATGATAACTAAGATTTGTGTCTCCACCTCGCGATGGTATCATGTGGGAAACGTAATCAAAAAAATATGAAAGATACCAAAAGCAACTATTGCGAAAATTGCGGAGAGTTCCATGA
>ERZ1292625.916-Hain-H41-01um-R1-916-length-39608-cov-13_pt1 | contig 16083 bp, 23 predicted proteins | sample MGYA00564400_ERZ1292625 | MGnify/ENA primary metagenome ERZ1292625 (study PRJEB36523, sample SAMEA6512639) | groundwater metagenome | collected 2019-01-08 | study: AquaDiva: Metagenomics assemblies of 32 groundwater samples | reverse complement strand
ACATTACTTGAAGCAGGATTTCCATGTGTCTCTTTTTGTGGAGAAAATAGTAAAGACGAAAAGACAGATGCACTACGAATATTCAGAGAGCAGGGTGTACGATTCTTCATCGGCACACCAGCAAGTGGAGGCAAAGGAATTAATGACCTTGTGGGATGTAACAATGTAATATATTATTCCAACTCTTACAATACAGAGGACAGGGAGCAGAGTGAGGCAAGGACACACAGACAGGGGACAAAAGGTGACCATGTGCTGTATATAGATTTGTTGATGAAAGACACAATTGATATTGTGGTGTTAAAGGTGTTGCGTCAAAATAAATCTGTTAGCGATGCCATCTTGTCGAAAACACTACTTTTATAAGAGATGATTGGACAACGACTTAGGACTTTTAATATTTTTTGCTTTGCTTTCATGAAAAAAAACATTAAAATAAACGTGTAAAAAAGAGTACTTTATTTTATATTATTTTTTAATAAGAGGGGAGGGGTGGAAAATGAAAGGCGTATTAAGAGTAGTAAGGGGTGGACAAGTACAATTGACATTACCCTGTCCATCGGTAAGCATCAAGCCTAATGGCACTATATGGTTTCAGGGGATGCCTGTTTTGGGAGCACCTCCTGAAAAAAAATCAGAAATGGCAAAACTTGTAAAGGAAGAAAAATACAATGAGATACCAACCGAGTATTATACCCATTTGGAGAACAATACTAATGGGTTGTGGGTGGGGGATGACGACGCTTGGAATAAGCATCCTGCAAAAATAGCAGAGGATGCCAAAAAAGTATCAGCGGAAATTGAGAGTAAAAAAGTAGTAAAGATATATCTATCATCCAGGGGATGGGGAGACTATAGTTCATTGGACTGGACAGGAGATATAACCAGACCAGATGCAGAGATTATCGCAGAATGTAAGGAGTTATTGATTACTGGGCATGATGTTGATAAGCGTAATCAATCCGACGCAGAAATACTCAATCTGATTAAAGAGGCACGTATAAAGTGGAGGACACCAAAGCAACTAGCAAAAGAGATTACGCATGGCAACGGATATTGCCTTTCTTGTGAAACCTATTGCTATGGAGATTGTGGAGACTATCAGCCAAAAATGACCTCAAAAATTGAAATGACAAAATTACAACATGCAATATCAGAGGATAATTATGGACTTGAAGATTAACATTATCAATAACCATTCTCCCCTCGCCAGTACGGGAGGGATGGAACTGCAAAAGATACAAATACGGAAAAACGATTAAACGGTGGACAGAAACCCACTTATATATCAATATAGTATTTAAGGAGCAGAAAAATGAATACAGTGGAAAAGAAAGATGAAGTAAAGATAACACCGATTAAGGCGTGCAAAGATCTTGGCACACTTCACAAGAAAGATATCCCAGTGAGACTGGGAAATAAGGCTGCGGCAAAAGTCAAAGCAATCAAGGACTTCAAGAAGGTAACTAGCACCAAAGGTCGAGATAAATATGGATTCCTGAATGGCAGCAAGTCGCAGCAATTATGGACTGCTCTTATAGATGGTGCAGCGGCTTCCTCACTGGAGAAAATTTGTGCACCAGGAAGGGTAAAAAAGTTTATTTCCGAATTCAAGAAGCCGCTGGGAGCATTTAATTTTTCAAGAAATGCACAAATTGAAATGAAAGACGGGAAGTTGAAAATTGTGAAATTTGAGTTTCCCAAAGTAAAAGAAGTTAAAAAATAGTATTTTTGGTGCAGCATGGTAAGCAATTCTATTTCCCTTATCATGCTGCATCTTGGCAATTCTGATAAGGAGAAATAAAATGAGTGTTGATTTAATTAATGCTTCTCGGCAGTGGGGTAGCCGTCCATTAGACCAACGATTTGCCACTCTGAAAGATATGAAAATAGCAATACAAGACAGAAAAGATATTAGTATCGAAGACATTATTTCTGTAAAATCTTTGTCTATAAAGGGGAAAAATGCCGAACTGCATTTGCAAACGGATAGCAAAGGGAAACAGAATTTCACCCCTTGGTCATTTGAGCAATTGTGCAGAATGACTGGTGCACCAGTGCAGTATATGAGGTCAATTCCCTCAGATTTAGTTGCTACCAATTTGGAATATAGTTTACGGCATAAAGTTGGTGATGGTAAGGTGAAGGTATTGTCCTTGAATGGTAAGGATGAAATACGTTCTTTCAATTCTCAAACCTATGGTCGCATTTGGGACATCGATGTCGTCAAGTCGATCGAGGCATTGGTAGACAGTAATGCTGCATGGCACAATCCACCAGCGAGATCTGTAACCATTAATGGAAAAGTATGTCACAATGCAGGACTATATGCTTCCGACCGTGATGTGTTTATGTTTTTTGTGGATGATAAGCATTTGATTGATGTCGGAAAGGAGAAGTTGGCACGGGGATTTTTTATATGGAACAGCGAAGTTGGCAAAACTTCATTTGGATTGACTACCTTTTTATACCGCTTTGTTTGCGGCAACCACATTGTCTGGGGTGCACAGGAGATTAATGAAATACGGATAAGACACACCGAGAACAGCCTTATCAATGCTTTCATGAATCTTTATCCTGCTATTCAGACTTATATGGAGTCCTCTCCTAAGAAAGAGATAGAAATGATTAAGAAGGCACAAGATTTTATTCCTGCCGTTGGAAAAGAGAAAATCGGAGAATGGCTGGTGAAAAGAGGATTTCCAAAGGAATTGTCCAACCAGATGTTTGAAAGAGTGGAGGCTGAAGAGAAAACAGACAAACCAAGCCTGTGGAATATCGTAAATGGATTGACAGCCATAGCAAGGGACATGAAGAATGTAGATGGCAGAGTGGAGCAAGAGCGTAGAATTGGTGAGTTATTAAATATGAATTAGTAGCAAATATGAATCTAGAGAGGTGCACTCCAGGTGCACCTCTCTCCAGAAAGGAGAAAATAGAATGGAAAAAAATTTAGAAGAATTGACTGGCAGATTGTATGAAATTAAAAATATAAAAGAGGCGATCGGAAAACAACTGAAAGAAATTTCAGAGCAGGAAGATTATTTAGAAGGTTTGATTATTGCTGCCTTGCAAGTTGAGGGATTGCAGAAGGCAACTACTACATGGTGCACAGTAAGCCTGAAGCAATCTGTGTTCCCAGGAATCGAAAATTGGAGTGTGCTGTGGGAATACATGGTTAAGAATAATGTCCCGCTTCTCAACAAAGCTGTAAATTCTGCCGCTTGGCGAGAAATGATTGAACAAGGCATAGAAGTGCCAGGAGTATCTTCTTATGATAAAATAACATTGTTGTTTCGGAAAAAATAAAAATGGACAGGGTGTCCTGTCTAGACCCTCACAAAGAAAGAAAGAAAGGAATAAAAATGAAGAAGGAAAAGAAGGGAAAGAAAGAGGAAGGACTCGTCCAGCAAACACAGCTTTCAAGAGACCAGGAATTGCAAAATATGTATGCAGAGGATGCCAAGGAGAATCTTGCCAATGTAAGAGATTCTTTTTTCAAAATATCAATACAGGGTGGTAGATATAAGGTGGAAGGGGTGGTGATTGGAGAGGATGGGGTAAGATTTTCGGCTATAATTCTTAAAGACATCCCCATTAATATTTGGTATGAAAAGACATTTGATCCTGCTGAAACTAGTCCTCCTGACTGTTGGAGTCTGGGAGGTATTAAGCCTGAACCAGGATGCAGCAAAATACAATCCCAGCTGTGTGCAAGTTGCCCTCGAAATCGTTGGGGCAGTGGAGTAAATAGTGATGGTACACCAAGTCGAGGTAAGGCATGCTCAAATCTTCGACGTCTTGTACTAAAGGTGGAAGGGGTGGACTTCCCTGTGCTCTTGCATCTTCCACCCACCTCGGTGAAGAGCTTCAATCAATATTTAAAGATGCTTTGTACTAATAATCCACCCTTGCCTGTTTTCGCTGTGCTGTCTGAGTTTGGATTTGATGCAGCAGTAGCATATCCAAAACCAATGGTGAAAATTAAGGAGAAACTGTCTTACGAGGAGTATTTATTCATCAGGACATATCGCCAAGAGCAAGTAGTGGAATCTGCAAGGAGAGCATATATGGATTATGCTTCGGAAGAATTGGAAGGTAAGGAAGAATCTACAGAAACCGACATTTAAGACAGAAAATATGGCATGGTTATAGAGGAGCAGAATCTGGCATTCACAGCAAGGACAAGCAGATAAAATAATAGTCCGTCCGCTAACTATGCCATATAAATTACAAGAAAGGTTATGGAGATGAAACAATTCGATATCGTAATAACTGGTGGAGGAATCTCTGGTTGGTTGATGTATCAGAGAATCAAGCAATGTTTTGGAGACAATTTGTCAATTATTATATTGGACAAAAGTGATGAATTACCTGTGCACCCTTTTCATCTTCACCGTTTGATTCCTGAAATAAAACCATTATCAAATATAAAAGACGAATTGTTGAGGGTGGAAATATGGGATGGAAAAGAAAGCAAAGAGACTCCATCATGTTTCGATGTCAATGCATATTCTAGAAAAATATTCAATCATCTTAATGTGTCCAATATCAACAATGCCAAAAATCAAATTATTTATCCAATCACAATTGAAAAATTAAAATCTGTTATTGTAAATTCTTCTGTATTCCAGAAGAGTGAAATTGTGAATGTAGATATTAAAAATAATTCGATCAATGTGAAAATAGGAAATTTCAAAGAGGCAATTCAATATAAATATTGTATCAATACAATATCATTGCCAATATTTTTGAATTTATGTGGATTGCAAACTAACATTCCATTTTTTCACTATCCATTTTGGTGTTCTGTACATACAATGGACAACCATACAAATCTATATCAGATGATATATAATTCAGGCATGGAAAGTACAATCACCAGAACTACTTTACTAAATAACAAATTGTTTATTGAATATTGTAAAAATGAAAGAGCAGTGCATGAATATGATTATTTGAAGGAATTGTATGGTATTGAAATCCCGCTTAATACTGCTAGGAGACAGCTTGTCCCTGGAAGGATTGTACCTCTGTCCAATGAGCAGCGTAAACCATTATTTTATTGGTTGACACAGACTCACAATGTTATGTGCCTAGGAAGGTATGGTGCCTGGACGTTTAAAATTTCAAACGATGTATGGGATGATACAGAATTTTTGTGTAAATTAATTTATGATAAGGAGCAATCCTGTAAATATCAGAAAGGAGAAAGAGATGAATCCTAAAGACTGGCAAGAGCATGTAATAAGAGAGTTGGAAATAGTTGAGAAATTAATAGACAGGAAGCAGGAAGAGTATGTCAAAGATGAGGAAGATATGCTTATAAATTTTAAAAAGGGTGGTATTTTCCAAGGTATAACACCTGAACAATCGCTGCTTGGAGGTTTGTCAAAGCATTGCATATCGGTTGCTGATATGATAAAAAAGGTGGACAATAATTATAGTTATTCACTTTGGCAAGAGAAATGTCATGATATTATTGTGTATCAGTTGCTATTGCTGGCACTGATAAAGGAGAGAGAAGAAACAATCGGAGGAGATATCTTTAGAAAGGAAACCAATGACATTTAATATTTATTTTGTAGTGGGAATTTGTGCAATTATATTTTCTACAGTCTCATCTTGCTATATCAAAGACAAGATAAATGCCAGTGCAATGCAGATTATTTTTTTGACTGTATTATTAAGTTTTATATTTTTGTGTGGACTTTTGTCTAAAGTAAATTTTTAGAAAAGGAAAATTACAATGAGCGGAAATAAACCAGCCAAAGTTACATTATTCACCCATACCAAAGACCCATTGGACGCAATCACACTGGGAATAGAAGTATGGCATAATCCTATACCTAGTGAAATAAAAGAGATTGTTTGGACTGAAGCATACATGGTTAAATCAATTCGCTGGCTTCTTCAGCAACCACACACTACACCATTGGAGTATTTTAACATGGTATGGGTATTAAAAGGTGTAAGCAGAGCATTCCAACAGCAACTTACACGGTATAGGATGGGTATAGGATATAGCATTCAGTCATTGAGAGTGGTTAATGTTGGAGGATTTGCGGATAATGGTGAATATACAGTTCCAAGTGATGTATTAGACAAAGAATCTTTCCACAGGAAGATGAAACTGTTGCAAGATACTTATAACATAATGATTGCTGGCGGAGAAAAGACAGAGAATGCTCGTGGCATATTACCACTGAATATTCATTCACCCATTACACTTACTTGTAATTATAGAGCATTGTTACACATAATAGGTCAGCGTACATGCCATTGTGCACAGGAAGAATGGAAGGATGTAGTTTCACAGATGAGGCATGAATTAATGGCTAAGGTGCATCCTGTGTTTGCAGAACCTTTCGATTGCCAATGTCAGAGATTCAGAAAAGGGAAAAGTTTTTGCAAAACAGATGGGAAACAGGTAACAGATAATGATTAGTGAAAAAAACAAAGGAGAGCAAAATGATATGGTCAAAAGGAGATATTTGTATGAATAACCACTTCGAGGAATCTCGCAATTATGAACTTTATTAATCTTCACCAACACACGACATATTCATTTTTGGATGGATTTGGGCTACCTAAACAGTATATAGATGCATTGAATGTAATTGGACAGGATGCTATGGCTATTACAGACCATGGTAATATATATGGTCATGTACCATTTTCTTCAGAATTCGAAAAAGCTAATAAGCATCTGATTTATGGCGTGGAATTATATTGTGTAGAAGAACTTACTAATGACCGTTTATATTATCATATGACAGTCTTAGCAAAGACAAATGAAGGATATCAAAATTTATTGAAAATTGTGAATCTTAGCTATCAAAAAGACCATTTTTATTATAAGCCAAGAGCAACTTTTGAGGAAGTATTAAAATATGATAAAGGATTAATAATTTTTTCAGGATGCTGCTGCGATAGTTATTTGGTGAAGCAGAAAGATGAAGGCAAGATTATAAAATGGATTGAGAAATTTAAAGGCACAGACTTCTACGTTGAGTTGCAACCCTTTAAAAATGAACAAGAGCATTGGGACAAATTGATAGTGTATGCTGAAAAATACAATGTTCCATGTTTGATAACTCTTGACAGTCATTATCCTAAAAAAGAAGACAAGGATACACACGATTTCCAACTTGCTATAAATACCCGACGTCCCTTAGCCGACCCGGATCGCTTGAAGATGGAGTATCCTTTACATTTGTGTACAGCTGAAGAAGTGCTTCAGTGTTGTGAAGAAATGGGGAAATATAAAGAGGAATGGATAACAAATACACACAAGGTTGCGATGTCCTGCAAGGTGGAGCTTCCTAAAACAGAAATGATGAAACTGGAGACAACTACTGAACAATTACGTAGAAAATGTATGGAGAGGATGGAGGAGTTTGGACTTGATAAGAATAAAATTTATATTGACCGTTTAGAATATGAATTACAGCTGATTGAAGAAAAAGGATTCAATGATTATTTTTGGATTATCCAGGATATGGTTAATTGGGCGAAAGAGAGAATGCTTGTTGGTGCAGGACGTGGTTCTAGTGCAGGGAGTTTGGCATGTTGGATGTTAGGCATTAATGAAGTTGATCCGATAAAATATGATTTGTATTTCGAAAGGTTTATTGATCCACACAGAACTGACACTCCTGACATCGACCTTGACTTCCCTTCTGGACAAAGAGAGCAAGTCATAGAATATGTAAGACAAAAATATGGACATGATAAAACAGCACAATTGATAACATTCAGTACATTCGCTCCTCGAGGGCTAATACAAGATTCTGCTCGTGTACTGGGAATACCACTTTGGGAAACGAAACAAGCCACATCACAAATAGTAGAACGTTCTTCAGGTGATGCCAGAGCTGAATCCTGTTTGCTAGACAGTGTGAAAGAATATGATAAGTTAAGAGAATTATATGATAAACACCCTAAGATGTATAAGGCAATTAATTTAGAGGGACAAATTAAAAATATAGGTAAACATGCTGCAGGGGTGGTACTAGGAAATTGTGATTTACAGACAATAGGATTTATCAATAATCATGGAGTATTCAGTGTTGATAAATATTCAATTGAAAAAATAGGCTGTTTAAAAATAGATGTTCTTGGGGTAGAGGCACTGGACATTATCCAAGACGTTTGTAAAGAAGTAGGATTCAGTTATAAGCAGTTATATACTATGGATTTGGAAGATTCTCTAGTTTACGAGAGAGTATTCAAGGCGTGCAAGGTTCTTGGAATTTTCCAATTTGAAGGATTAAGTGTTAAACAGGTGTGCAGAAGTATTCGTCCGTACAATTTCAACCAGCTTGTTCATGTAACAGCACTGGCACGTCCAGGAAGTTTAAATTCACGTCAAACAGCTAAATATATAGATCGTTATAATGGTGTGCCATACAAGGTTGATGATTTCATTAAGCCTTATACACAGGACACGCTAGGAATATTGATGTTCCAGGAGCAAGTAATGGCAATAGTACGTGAGATTGGTCACTTTAGCTGGGATGATACTGGAAAGATACGTAGAGCGATGAGTAAGAATATTGGAGAAGAATATGTAATGACTTTTATGGGGAAATTTGTCGAAGGTGCAAAACTATTAAATATTTCAAAAGACAAAGCTGAAAAGTTGTATAAGGACATAAGTACCTTTGGTTGTCTTTCAGGAGAAACAATATTGAAGCTGCCTTGTTCTAATCAATATTCTCCGAAACAAATAACAATTAAAGAATTATTTAATAATAGAGGAGTGGCAAAGGTTGCCAATGAAAAACGGAATAGATGGAAGCAAAATGGGAGAAAGGTATTATTATTGTCCATGAAGGGGAACAAAATATTGCCCAAAAGAATGATAGAGATATACCAAAGTGGAAGAAAAAAGACATATTTGTTAAAAACAAAAGACAATAATGAGATAAGAGCTACACTAAATCATAAATTCTATACAAAAAAAGGATGGAAACAATTAAAGGAATTATTAATTGGAGAGCAAGTTGCACTAATTGGAAAAATATTTCCTCCTAGTGATTATAAAGGGATAGGTTCAGGTGCACATAATGAGAGGAATGGACAAAGTAAATTGTATCTTGAAAGATTGAAGATATTACAAAAAAAATATAAAAAATGTCAATTATGTCATAATGGGAAATATGAGGAAACTCACCACAAAGATTGTGACAGAAAAAATAATGGATGGAGCAATTTGATTCCTCTTTGTAGAAAATGTCACAGAATGCTGCATCCTAAACCGAAAAAATTTTCAAAAGGTTATTCAATAAATTTTAGTGAAATTATTTCAATAGGAGATCCAAGAATAGAAATGACTTATGACATAGCAATGCCATATTCTTGGAATAACTATATTGCCAATGGATTCGTGGTTCATAATTCATGGGCATTTAATAAGAGTCATTCAGTTTCTTATGCCTTACTTTCCTACTGGACAGCTTACATGAAGACATATTACCCTGCACAGTTTTATGCCAGAATATTAAAAAATGAAATAGAAGAAATAAGGATAAAGTCCATACTAAAAGAATGGAGTGGGAAGGTTATCCCTTGTGATATTAATAAAAGCAAGATGTATTTTAGTGTAGAAAGTGAAGCAGATGGGACAGAAACATTAGTTGGAGGATTGATGAACATTAAAGGAGTCGGAGAGAAAGTTGCTGAAAAAATAATGCAAGCTAGACCATTTATTTCCACAGAGGATTTTAAAACAAGAATGTCTAAAGGAATCGTTAAACACTGGGATGCAAGAATTGACTGGAACGATATAAGAACTTTAAAAGACCAGGTGAAGGACAAATTAGATGCAATTAAATTAAGTGGTGCAATAATTCCCTGTGAAGAAGTTTTAGAGAAAGGTGAAGACAATAGTGAATATTTGATACTTGGAAAAGTAATAATTGTCAATCCTAAAGACCATAATGAAACGGAAAAGGTAGTTAAACGAGGATATAGAATGAATCCTCCTACGGAGTTTGTGGTACTTAAAATTGTGGATGATAGTGACAATTTATACATATTGTGTTTTGACAGATTCTATACTGCCAATCATAAGCAAGAACTTTTGGCATTAAAGAATAAGATATGCCTGTTCAGAGTTGTTAAAAAAGGTGAAGGCATGATGATAGGAAAGAAATTCAAAATACTTTCTTGAAAGGAGAAATATGAAAAGTGAACCAATTTTATATATGTGCACCAAATGTGGCAATAAATTAGAAACTGATAGTGTATTGAATAAAATTTTCACTGAAACTAATAAGATATTCATTGTTCCTTGTAAAGTGTGTCTTGAAAGAGTATCGAGTGAAATAACAAAAAGAATACAAGAATCTCGTACAGACTTGATAAAATTTGATAGTATTGGTTGTGATTGAAAAAATCAAGGAACTTTTATGAAGAAAAAATTATGTGAAGGAACTACTATTGCAAATTGGGAATGGCTTTTTTTCAAGCAGCAAGGATGCTGTTACATTTGCAAAGAAGGTTCGATAGGAATACTTGTATTTGAAGAGGGTGTGTTAATTTGTACGAATTGCATCAAGAGAAAGGAGGCATCAAATGATTAAATATTCAAATTTAAAGGCACAGGCAAAAAGGTTGAAAATCAAAATAGGGATGGATGCATATTCCAGATTGGATGGAATGATTATTAAAATTATAGAATTGGCAGTAGAGAATGCACACCGCGAAAAATCTCCGAAATTGCGAGACCATCATTTTGATAATATTCTTATTTCAAGAAAAATCAGATAGGAGGGGAGGAAACATGAAATACAATGTTGCAATTTTAATTTTCATTTTTTTAATTATTCCGGTAAATATATTTGGCTCTACAAAAATAGAGAAATGGAAAGCAAAAGACGGTAGAGAATTTAATAGTCAGAAAGAATGCGAGGAATACGAATATATCGGAGAAGTGTACAGGGTGATTGTTAAAGAGAGTGGAACAGAAAAGGAGGATACATATGCCACTATGTATTCTTTTTCAAGAAAAACCATAGTAGAGGATATTCTTAAGAAATTATTTCTAAAAGGAAAGACTTTAAAAGTAATCCACATCGCAGATGTTTATGTGGAATGAAAAGGAGGGAGATATGTCAGGACACCGAGGATTAAGGACAATCAGTGTAGGGCAAAATTTTGAATGGATAATGGAGATATTGAGTAATACGAGAAAGATGCACATTGAGAAATTGACAGAAGAATTTGTCGATGTTAACAACAAAATAAGACTATATTTTGAGAGAAAGAAACTCATCAGAATAACAAATATTTGTACTTCCTGTGGGAAGGTAGAAGATGTTTCCAATAAACAATATAAAACAGGTATTTGCAGAGAATGTCGTAGGAATAAACGTAAGCAAGAGCAAATGCTGTCTTGCAAAGATATTTATTCTAAAAGAAATTGTTCAGGATGTGATGCAGAATTTATTCCAATTTGCAAATATAATCATTATTGTGAGGAATGTCATAAAGAAATAGACAATCATTGCAATTTCAAACATTTTAAAAATTATAAAGAGGTGGCATACAGCACAGAAAATAAGGAGGTGCATTATGTATGAATTTCCATATTGGTATGAATCAAAAGACGGTAAAGATGTAATTTTTCTACAAGACCAAGACATCGAATGTGCATGGACAGCCATCAGCAATGACGTTATTGGCCACAGGTCAATAGAAAAGATATATCCTGTGCCACCAGGTTATATTGGCAAAGAGGGATTTCCCTGTCATCCTGCTGTTGCTGACGCCATCAGAAATGGGAAAATGGATCGCATGATGAGGATGGCGAGGATGAAAGCAAGTGTGAATAAAAGTGGTAAGCTAGATGGACTGTATGAGTTATATTATGACGGTGGCAATCTTCTTCAAAGATGTATGTACAAGGATGGAGTAAAAGATGGACTGTATGAGTTATATTATCGCAGCGGCAATCTCGTGGAAAAATATACATACAAGAATGGCAAGCTAGATGGGCTGTGGGAATCATATGACGATAGTGGCAATCTTCTTGTAAGATGTACATATAGAAATGGCAAGATGGAAGAAAGGAAATATTCAGAGAGAAATGAGGAAAATATGTTTAATCTAGAAAATCTATCGAAAGGTGAAAGATTTATAGTAAAGTGGCAATATGGAATGCTTGGAGATTTTGAAACTGCACTTATGGAATGCATTAAGTTAGCGGATGATAAGAATCTTTTAAATATTGCCTGTGGATTTACTGAAGAGGTTTCAGGATATATGAATTACACAAGGGTAGAGGGTTGGTGGGATGCTGTGAAAAAACGAGCCAGCTTAACTGACGATTTGAAAAGAAGAGAGACAGAAGGAGAATGAAATGGAGATAGAAAAAACTGAAAGAGGCTGGGCTGGACATCACAGGCTCGCTGATAAGTGTTTATTTAGACGCAACACATTGTTGGAATTCGGGGAGAAACGTGTTGTTGTTAGCACCATAGGTAGTTACAGAAATTATGATGACAATAATAATTGTATAGGAACTATTGGAGCATTTGGATGTTATTATGAAACAAGGATATTTTTAGCAGTGAAGGATGGAGAATATTGGGAGGCTGATGGGATAAATGAAGTATCATATTATGGTTCCTGGCATATTTCTGCTGAATCATCAAACAAATTGCCAAAAGATGTTGATAACCAAGCGAATGAAATGCACGAAAAAGCTGTCAATTTCGCCACAAATTGCTTGTTGCAGGATACACTAAAATTGATTTAAAATTACACTTTTGGGTGCAGGAAAGGGGATTATGAAAAATGGAAAGCATAACAGTCAAAATCAAATTCGAGGACAAGGACTCTTTCTGGCTTAATACAAGAAATATAGGAAAGGCGTTATATAAGTGGCATAGAGAAGTAGTTTACAAAGCTCCTGCAGAAGTGCCTTATGGCATAAAGAGTGTTGAATTGCTAGAGTATCAAGAAGGAGAAAAAGCAGAAGAGGTGGAAGAAGAATAAGGCTATTATATATAATACAAATTATATATAATAGCTAAGTACAATGTAAGCATTTCCAGCCTGCACTAAGGCTATAATGCTGGGACGTAAGGTAATAATTTGTGCTATTGGTACTTAGGACTCAGAAATGAGTGCTCTGAATCCCAATCAAGGAGGATGTGAAAATGAGTGAATTCCCAAGTTGGTACGAATCAAAAGACGGAAAGGATGCAATATTTCTGCAGGATAAGGACATAGAGCGTGCAGGGATGGAGATAAATAATGATGTAATAGGACACAGTGCAATCAGAAGGGTATATCCTATGCCAGCAAACTATGCAGAAAGGGAAGGATTCCCTTGTCACCCAGATGTTGCCGATGCTATCCGTAATAAGAAGATGGATCGTATGATGAAGGTTGCCTTGCTTAAAATACACGTGAATGTGAATGGCAAGCTAGATGGACTGTATGAATCATACTATCGCAATGGCAAACTCGAGATAAGGTGCACATACAAGAATGGTAAGCGAGATGGACTGTGGGAATTATATTATGATGATGGCCAACTCGAGACAAGGTGCACATACAAGAATGATAAGCCAGATGAACGGTATGAATCATACTATGATAATGGCAAACTCGAGACAAGATGCACATACAAGAATGATAAGCGAGATGGATTGTATGAAGCATACCATGACAATGGCAAACTCAGTGAGGAATGCACATACAAAGATGGTAAGTTAGAGGGGCTGTATGAATCATACCATGGCAATGGTAAACTCAGTGAGAAATGTGCACACAAGAATGATAAGCGAGATGGACTGTATGAATCATACTATGATAATGGTAAACTCAGTGAGAAATGTGCACACAAGAATGATAAGCGAGATGGACTGTATGAATCATACTATGATAATGGCAAACTCAGTGAGAAATGTACATACGAGAATGGCAAGCTAGATGGGCTGTATGAATCATACTATCGCAATGGCGAACTCAGTGAAAAATGCACATACAAGAATGGCAAGCTAGATGGGCTGTATGAATCATACTATCGCAATGGCAAACTCAGTGAGGAATGCACATACAAGTGGGAAGAATACTATGACAGCGGCAATCTTCTTGTAAGACGCACATACAGAAATGATAAGGTGGAAGAAAGAACTTAAAGAGAAATGAGGAAACATGTGGGATTTGGGTAAATCAGATGAAATACGAATCTTTCATCTGATTTACCCATAATTCACCCCCTTCAATCACGAACTTTATCTAATTCCTTGTACCCCTTATCAGTCATTGCGAAAATAGGATAATCAGTATTGACACTATAACTATTAGACAGCACGATTGATTTTTTTTTATTCTTGTTAAAAAAATCAATTGCATTGTCTTCGCAAGAATATCTTTTTATAACTTTATATCTAACTGCATTTACTTTCTTTATATATTTTACTGTTTCAATAATCCACTCTCTCTTCATTTTTATTGTTTCCTCTTTTGAAATTATTAATTAAAATTTATCCTGTCTTCTACAGGATTAGTCATTCTGTCTCTACCCTTTATATAGCGTAGAGTGGTATTTATAGATTGATGTCCCATGGCTGTTTGAATATCCTCTATCTTTACTCCATTCTCCAGTGCAATAGTGGCAAAGGTATGACGTAGAGAGTGTCCAACTATGTATTTGCTTTTAAGTCCTGCTTCCGTTAATCGTTTCTTCATAATATATGCCAGCAATATTCTGCTCATTCTATTATTACAGCTACGCAATCCGTGTGTAATAAATAAAGGACTGTCCTTATCACTGCTCCCTCTGTACCCTAAATAGTCTTGCAATGGCTGCAAAGTAGTTGCATTTAATATTATAAAGTTATCCTTATGTGTATGTCCTTTACGCTGAATATAGAGGATTGTACGTTCCTGTTTCTCATCTAAATCCTTCACATTCGCTCTTCTAAGCTCTATATCACGGAGTCCTGTATGCAATTTAATATTTATAATAGCATAATCACGGAGTCCAATAATACTGCTGGTATCTATGCCATCTAATAATTGTCTAGCCTGCTCTTTCGTTAGTGGCATTCGGATATGACCAGCGTCAGCTTGTCGTATGCCACGTATCTTTATCCCCTTTGTAATATCCTTGTATATACCTTCCAGTTCCAACCATTTGAAAAATTGACGGACAGCAGAAAGGTGTAAATTCTGAGTATTGAGAGACTTATCCTTAAAGGTCTGTTTATACTGTATAATGTGCTCTTTCAATGGTTGCTGAAGATGTCCTTCCACAAGCCATTTAAAAAAGTGTATGATGCAATGTTTATACATGCATTCTGTGTCCGGAGAAATATCAAGATTTTTTAAGAATCTTGATAGAAACTGCTCCAAATTATATGCCGTTGTGTCATCTTTGACATTGTTTATGGCAATAGCTGTATCCATTATTTTTCAATCAGCCTTCCACCAATACGGAGATTTGTATTTAAGACTTTTCGCCAATGATATCTTGGGAAACTCTTCCCCTCCCTCATATAGATCTCGTAAATAACGCATTTGAGGTTTCGTCCTCTTTTTCAACAGTGTGCGAATTCTCCTTTCTTCTCGAGGAGATAAAGTATTTGGACATCCAATAAAATACCATAATTCCTTCAATTCTTCACGGTTAAGTGCCATTTTAAGTTCCTCCTTTTAATAATGGTGTCCTTTGAATCCCATCATATCCTGCCAGTCAATTTTAGGCTTTTAATGCCTTCAGGAATTTTCTAAGTGCATTTCTGTCAGAATTCGTCACATCGAAATCCATCCAGCTATCAATTTCATCAGAAAATTTTAAATCAGGATCGGTTACATATAGAGAAATTGAATCTCCACTATCTCCACCCAGTGAAAGAAAAATATTAACAGGAAATTTGGCATTTCCAATTTTTACATCTTCAATTATCCATGTATCACCACCCTGATAAACACCATAATCCTCTTCTATAGTCAGTTTTCTCATCTTAACCATTTTTCCTTCCGCCTTTCTATGTCTTAATTGCATATTAAAAATCTCCCTTATTAAATATAAGCAGAGTGGTTTGTATGTGTTAAATACAT
>ERZ1292625.2645-Hain-H41-01um-R1-2645-length-16087-cov-5_pt1 | contig 16087 bp, 18 predicted proteins | sample MGYA00564400_ERZ1292625 | MGnify/ENA primary metagenome ERZ1292625 (study PRJEB36523, sample SAMEA6512639) | groundwater metagenome | collected 2019-01-08 | study: AquaDiva: Metagenomics assemblies of 32 groundwater samples | reverse complement strand
GATACGGAACGACCGCGAAATTCCGCTAGTGGGTCATATAGCTGGGCTCGGTCACTTTCTCGGTCACATCCTCTAATCGGTCACAAAAATGCCTGAACTACTCTCACAGCGTAAGGCTGCAGAGTCGCTCGGCATGGCGTTGAGCACTCTCCAGCACCACATCAAGCGCGGGAATGTCAGCACCATCGACGGAAAGATTGATCTGTCCGTGGCGCGGGTGCAGTTGGCGAAGTACGTGGACCCGGATCAGCAGCTGCGTGCGCTCGGTGGGCGAGCAATGGTCAGGGCTGACACACCGACTGATCCGCTGTCGCATGATGCCCCGCCCGACCTGATCGCTGAAAAGGCGCGCCGCGAGCGCACCCTGGCTGACCTGGCCGAAATTGAGCTGGCCGAAAAACGTGGCGAGCTGGTGCGTAAGGCAGATTACGAAAAAGCGCTGGCCGCCAAGCTGATTGCCCTACGCGAGCAGTTGATGGCGTTGCCTGAGCGTGTTGTGGCACTCATCCGTGCCCAGGACACAGATCACGGCGCGCGTGAATTACTGGCTGGCGAAATACTGCGGATGCTGTCGGACATCAGCACCGATTCAACGGGCGCTCAGAAATAACCGTGGCGGTACTGGATACCTTCACCGCGCCCGACGCGGTGCGGCTGGTCGCGCGCATTTTTGCCGAAAACTTCAAGCCACCGCCTCGGTTGACAGTGAGCCAGTGGGCCGATGGCTGCAGGATTTTGAGCCGCAAGGGTGCTGCTGAGCCGGGGCCCTACCGCACAGCACGCACGCCGTACCTGCAAGAGCCGATGGATTTTCTGTCCCCGTCGAGCCCGGTCGAGGAAGTGGTGCTGATGTTTGCCGCGCAGCTCGGAAAAAGCGAGGCCGGGAACAACTTCGTGGGCCACACGATAGACATTGACCCGGGCCCCATGATGATCGTGCAGCCCACGATTGACATGGCCAAGCGCTACAGCAGGCAGCGCATCGCGCCGATGATCGAAGAAACGCCGGCGCTGCGTAAACGGGTCAAAGAAAATCGCAGCCGGGACGAATCAAACACCACCCTGGTGAAAGACTTCACTGGGGGCATGTTGATCCTGGCCGGTGCCAACAGTGCTGCCGGCCTGCGTTCCACGCCGGTCAAGAAATTGTTTTTGGATGAGATCGACGCCTATCCGCTTGATGTTGATGGTGAGGGCGATCCCATCATGTTGGCGGAAAAACGCACCGCCACGTTTGTGCGCCGGAAGGTACTCAAGACCAGCACCCCGACCACAAAAGGATTTAGCAGGGTCGAGCAATCGTTTGACCGCGGAGACCGGCGCAAGTATCACGTGCCGTGCCCGCACTGCGCCGCGCCGCAGGTGATGAAGTTTGATCACCTGCACTGGATACGCGACGACGTGGGCGCACCCATACCGGGCAGCGTCAGATATGTGTGCCCGTCATGTGGTGGCGCGGTGCAAGAGCATCAAAAGCCCGCGATGCTGGCTGCGGGAAAGTGGATCGCTGAGCGCCCTACGGACCGCATTGCCAGCTACCACCTCAGTGCGCTGTACTCGCCTTGGTTGTCGTGGGAGCAGGTCGTCGCCGAGTTTTATGACGCCAACGAGACTGCCAAGGCGGGCGACGTCTCCAAGCTCAAGGCGTGGACAAATACCGTTCTTTCCGAAACCTGGGAAGAGCAGGGCGACAAAGTCTCAGAACACGAACTCGCCAAGCGCGCCGAACCAATCGCGCGTCGCCTCGTGCCGCGCAATGCCATGGTTCTCACCATCGGCGCCGACGTACAGGGCGACCGCATCGAACTGCGCACCTGGGGCTGGGGACGTGGCGAAGAAAGCTGGCTGATCGAACGCGACATCGTGCACGGTTCGCCGTCTGACGAACAGACCTGGAAGGCCGTGCTCGAAGTTATTGAGCGCGAGTACGAGCACGAAAACGGCGCGCGCATGAGAGTCATGGCCACCGCCATCGACTCAGGCGGACACCACACGCAAGAGGTTTACAACTTTTGCAGGGTGCATGCCTGGCGCAAGGTCATTGCCGTCAAGGGCCAGTCCCAATCTGGCAAGGCCGTCATCGGTAAGCCAAGCGACGTCGATGTGAGCTACCGCGGCGTAAAGCTCAAGCGCGGCGCAAAGGTTTGGCCAGTCGGTACGGACACCGCAAAGCAGGTGCTCTATGGCCGCCTGCGCTTGTCACAGCACGGTGGTGGTTATGTGCACCTTCCCAACTGGCTGCCCGCTGAAGAGTACGAGCAGTTAACTGCTGAGCGCCTTGTCACCAAGTACTACAGAGGGCGGCCGCGGCTTGAATGGATGAAGCCCCCAGGCCGCAGAAACGAAGCCCTCGATTGCGCCGTTTACGCCATGGCCGCAGCCCACATGCTGGGCATGCCGCGATGGCGCGAAATCGACTGGCAAAAACTCGAACACAGATTGCGGCAAGCGGATTTGTTGAAGTCGGAAATTGAAGCGCCTACCTCCTCCGAGTCGTCAAACCCGAATGAAACAACCGCTGCCGCACCCGACAGCGCACAACAGCACCCGCACCAACCACGACGCATCCGACGAGTTGGAAGCATCGGCGGCATTCGTTAAATCGTAGTCACTCCCCCAAAGGAAATAACCATGGAACAAGCAAATGCGCAAGCGGCGCAGGCCGCTGCATTGGTGATGAGCACCGGCGTCGGCGACACCCTGAACATCAAAGGCACGTACCACGTCGAGTGCTTTGACAAAGACGGCAACCTCAAGTGGGCGGACGACATTTTCAACGTCGTCACCACCGTAGGAAAAAACGAAATCCTCGACAAATACCTGGCCGGCAGCGCCTATACCGCATCAGTCGTGATGGGCCTCAAAGGCACAGGCACCGCGGTTGCTGCCGACACCATGGCGTCGCACGCTTCGTGGCTTGAGGTCGGTTTGGCAAATGCCCCTGCGTATTCGGGCAACCGCCCCACGCCTTCGTTTTCCGCTGCATCGGCCGGATCGAAGGCCATGTCGGCCGCGGTCAGCTTCACCTTCACCAGCGGTGGCACGGTAGCGGGTTGCTTCATCGTGCAGGGCGGCTCAGCCACCAAAGACAACACCACGGGTGTGCTGACCAGCGCGGGCGACTTCTCTGGCGGTAACCGCACAGTGGTGAGCACAGACGTGCTCAACGTCACCTACTCGATGGCGCTGTAATCATGGAAGCGCGCTTCACGCTCATCGACATCGGCGAGGCTGGTACTGCGCTGGCCAACAGCACCACCGCCACCAGCCTCATGTCCACGGGCCGCACGCCCACGCTGCCCAGCAACTACTTCGACAAGATTGGCAAGCGCATCCAGATCGAAGCCTGGGGGCGGATGAGCAACATCGTCACCACGCCTGGCACGCTCACGTTGGATATACGCCTGGGCACCAGCTCGCCCATCGTGGTCTGGAACGGTGGCGCCATCAGCCTCAACACCACGGCAAAGACCAACGTGCCGTGGCACCTGAGCGTCGATCTGCAATCCACTGCCATCGGTGCAAGCGCCACCGCCACGCTCATAGGTCTTGGCAAATTTCAGTCCGAGTCCGTGATCGGCTCGCCCGCAAATACCGCGGGTGGCAATGGGGCGCTTCTTCTGCCGGTAGGCAACCCCGCCAACGGCACAGGATTTAGCTCTGAGGACGCATTGCAGTTGCGTCTGTACGCCACCTGGTCAATTGCCAACGCGAGCAACTCCATTCAGTTGGTTGGCGGCCACGTCGCTGTGTGGTTGTAAATGTTCCAGCAGGCCTTGGCGCGTAGTTTTGCATTGAGTAACACGCGCCTTTTGTCTACGCAAAGTTTGCCGGCTTGGCGCAATGGCCAGGCCGTGGGTGAGTGGCGCGAAATCAGCGGCACGGCCCTATCAAGCGTGGCGCCATCACCTACACCTGCTGGTAGCACGGGGCCAAGCTCAAAGACAGACGCCTGGACTTCGTTTGCCGTGGATCAGCGCACCAGCAAGGTCTATAGCGCGGCCAATGGTGGCCATGGTGACTACGCAGGTAACGAAGTAAACGTCCTAGATTTATCTGTTGGGGCGCCATCTTTTTCACAGCTCCGTGCGCCAAGTGCGTCTGGTGACGTCGTGTCAAACGTCGCCTACTACAGCGACGGCAGACCAAGTGCTAGGCACACGTATTACGGCGTGGTGGTTTGCGAGCAAACCGACGAGCTGCTGATTTTTGGTGGCAACGTTTACGGCGCTACCGGCATTCTCACTGATGATGTTGCCGCGTTTGACTTGACTGCCGGCGATTGGAAGGCCGACGGCACACGGCCCAACATGCCCTCTGGAACCACTGCGTTGCAGGGTCACCCCACAGTGATCAATCCTGCCACTGGTGATGTCTATGTGCTGTCCAATGAGATGGTCAATAAGTGGACCCGCTCAAGCAACACATGGAGTACGGTCGTCGCTCAATACGGTGGGCCGTATGGGTTCGAGGGCATGAGCGCCTTCGACAGCACGCGCAACCGTGTGCTGATTATCGGCGGACTGGCTGATGTAGTCAGGCTGTACACGCTAAGCGGCGATGCCATGAGTACGCCCACGCTCACTGGCAGTGGCGCCAGCATAAGCACGCAGGACGGCGCGGCAATGCAGTACGTTGCAGCGACAGATTCTTATTTTGTGCGGCTCGCAGCTAGTGGTGGAACGGTCTACGAGATAGACGCTTCGAGTTTTGATGTGGCGAGCTTTTCAACCACTGGCGGCGGATCTGTTCCTGCTGCTACCAACGGCCCATACAACAAGTTCTTGTATTGCCAGACCCTTGGCGGGTGCGTGTACGTGCCCAGTTACACCGGCAACGCCTGGTTTCTGCGGGTGCACTGATGGCTATTGCCGCAGCAAACGCGTCCAAAGGACGAATCGCATCAGGCGTGACCAACACGGTCACCACCACCAGCGTCAACACCAGCGCAACTGGATCGACGTTTTTTCTTGCGATGCAATGGGAGGGCTCGTCCACATTTTCGAGCATCTCAGATAACAAGGGCAACACCTACACACAGATCGGTGTTGAGCTCACCGCCAGCAGCGGCGGCAAGAGCAGGCTGTATTACTGCCAGAACGGCGCGGGCGGATCGGGCCACACCTTCACCGCCACCACGACAACAAACGTCGCCATTACGCTGCACGCCATTGAGATCACCGGCGGCAAGACCGCGAGCATTCTTAACCCAACGCCGCCCGCTGCGAATGACGATACAACGTCCCCGCTCATTTCCAACAACATCACCACCGTACAGGCCGATGCCCTGTTGGTGGCGTTCATCGCATCAACGAATTCAGGCTCTAATCCAGCCACGCATGCCGAATCCAACGGATTCACCGTACAAACTGGCTCTGATGAGACAAATGCGTCTCTGTATTGGTCTGGCGTCATTGCGACCAAAGTGGTGGCCAGCACGGGCACGTACTCGGCCAGCTTTACCGAGACAGGCGCCACCACCGGTGCCGTATGGATTGCTGCATTTGAGGCAGCCACAGGTGGTGGCGGCGGTGGTGGTGGGCCCATTGAAGGCTTTGTTGAACGAGACATAAACCGCCTGCCCGGCTATTACGAACCCGAGTTCAAGAAAAAAGCCTGGGCGGCACGCAACTTTTTACGCATTGCGCAGCCCATCAATGTGTCGATTGCGGAAACGGCAACCGCCACCGACACGCAATCGAGCGCCGCCGTATTTGCCTCGGCGGTGTCTGAAAGCGGTAGCGCCTCAGACACGCAGTCCAGCGCTGCCGTATTCGGCGCCGCAGTGGCCGAAACCGCCACCGCAGTGGATACGGTATCCAGTGCCGCCGTATTGGCCGCGGCGGTCTCAGAGTCTGGTTCTGCCACCGCCACGCAATCGAGCGCAGCAATCTTTGCCTCTGCCGTAACCGAGACCGCCAGCGCCACCGATACGAGGTCGAGCGCCGCCGTGTTTGGGGCGGCAGTGGCAGAAACCGCTACTGCTACCGACACGCAGTCGGTGGGTACGGGTGGCGACGTCACCGTTACCGAAACGGCTACCGCGACCGACACGCAATCGAGCGCCGCCGTGTTCTCGGCTGCAGTTTCCGAGACCGCTACCGCAACAGATTCTCAGTCGTCATCACAAACGATGGCGGCCACAGTGGCCGAGGCTGCAACCGCAACCGACACCACCACCGGTGGCATTGCGGGCAGCCCCGATGTGACCGTGACCGAATCAGCCAGCGCCGCGTCAACTCAAATCGCTGTGATCGTCATCGGCGCCACGCGAACTGAGACCGCCGCAGCAACTGATGGCCAGTCGGTAGTGCTCGCCTTGGCGGGTGCGGTGGCCGAATCGGTGAGCGCCACGGCCACCCAGAGCGCCACGCAAATCATCAACGTCACCGTGGCCGAAACCGCTACGGCAATCGACACGGCGAGCACATCACAAACGATGTTTGCCGCGTTGCTTGAAGCGGCCAATGCAATTGACATCAGCGGCGCAAGTCTGGCCGGTGAGTTGGTGGTGTCCGTGACTGAAAGTGCAAGCGCCTTGGATACGTGCTCGGCGGAAATCGCCGTCTTCAGCGGCAAAAACAACGCCCGAATCGGCGCCACCAACGCGGTGGGGCGCATCGGAAGAATTGGACAAAGCACACGATGAGCAATGTTTTCTTAAACCGAATGATCGTCGGCAACACGTGGGACTGGAGCGTGTCAGCGGCTGATTACTCGGCCGCAGACGGCTGGGCGCTCAAGCTCTATCTGGTGCCGCGTTTCACCACGCCCGTTCAGGCCGCCATCGTGATTGACAGCGTGGCCGCAGCCGATGGCACCGGCCACAGGTTTCAGCGCAGCGCCGCACAGAGCGGCGCATACAAGGCCGGGCAATACGGTTTTCAGACCAACGCAGTCAAGGCGTCCGAGGTCTACACGCTCGATGGCACGTATTGGTCTGGCGAAGTCACGTTGTTTCCCAACCCGGCAGACCTCACGCAGGGCGTGGACACGCGCAGCGAAGCTGAAATCGCGCTGGCAGCCATTGACGCCGTCATGGCAGGACGCGCCACCGTGGACCAACAGGAATACACCATCGGCGAGCGCAGTCTCAAGCGCATGGCCATTGATGAGCTGGTCAAGCTGCGCGCGCATTTTCAGGCCCGTGTCAACGCCCAGCGTGGGCGTCGCAATCAAATCTTTCTGAGGTGGGGCCGTGTTTAATCGAATTCGCAGCAAGTTGGCGCGGATGATTGCGCCCAGTGGCGTGGCGTCCCGCCTGTATTCCGGCGCACGCAATTCGCGCCTGACCTCTGGGTGGTCTACAAGCAACGGCAGCGAAGATGCCGAACTTAATGCGTCCCTCATCACGCTACGCAGTCGGTCGCGCTCTTTGGTGCGCGATTGTGCTTATGCCAAACGGGCCAAGCTCATCATCGTCAACAACGTTGTCGGTGCTGGCGTGGGTTTGCAGGCACAGGTCACCAGCACCCGCAATACCGCACGCGAGAGTGTCAACGACGGCATAGAAAAAGCCTGGTCTGAATGGTGCCGCGCTGAAAACTGCCACACGGGCGGCGCGCTGCACTTCAATGACATGGAACGGTTGATTCTGGGCCAGGTGGTTGAGGCTGGCGAAGTTTTCATCCGTAAGCACTATGCACCGTTCGGATCCTCGCGCGTCCCCATGGCGTTGGAGATCATCGAAGCCGAGCGCATTGCCGAAACGCACATCGGACAAGAATCCGCTTTGGTTGGCGCCGACATCCGCATGGGCATTGAGCGCGACGTCTTCGGTAGGGCAATTGCCTATTGGATACGTGATCGCCACCCATCAGATCTGCGTAGTACCGCCAGTACCACTGAAAAAGTAACCCGGGTCCCAGCAGATCAAATCATGCACCTGCGCATGATTGATCGGTGGCCCCAGACGCGTGGCGTGCCCTGGTTTCACACGGCCATCACGCGCCTGAACGACATGCAGGAATACACCGCCAGTGAGCTTCAGGCGGCGCGTCTTTCTGCGGCGTACTTCGGCACGATTGAAAGCGTCGATGACAGCCCGCTTGGCGGTGATGAAAAGCCAAACGCTGACGGCGCGCGTGAGTATTCAATCGACGCCGGAATGATTCAGCAGTTGAACCCAGGCGAAAAATTTTCATTCCACTCGCCCAACCGACCTAACGCCGCGCTGGATCCATTCATGCGTTTCATGTTGCGTGAGGTGGCCAGTGGCGTTGGGGTGAGTTACGAATCAATAAGCCGTGATTACTCACAGAGTAACTACAGCAGCAGCCGCCTGGCGTTGCTTGAGGACCGCGATCTATGGCAGGTCCTGCAGCAATGGTGGGTGCGCAGCTTTCGCGCCACACTGCATCGTGAGTGGCTGCAGCTCGCCGTTCTTAAGGGCGCGGTCAGCGGTTTACGCGTTGACGAATACAGCGCTGACCGTGAACGCTTTGAGGCCGTCACCTGGAAGCTCAGGGGCTGGACCTGGATCGACCCAACCAAAGAAGTTGAAGCTTACAAAGAAGCGGTCAAGGCGGGATTCACGACCGTGACTGATGTGATCGCCGCCACCGCTGCGGGAAAGGACGTTGAAGACGTTATCGCTCAGCGCAAGCGCGAGCTGGCCATGTTTAAAGAGGCCGGCATCGACCTCGATACGACCGTGCCCGAAGAGCCTGCCCAGCAAGAGTCCGTGGCACCCGCGCAGGCGCCCGATCCGGGAGCGCCGCCAGATCCTGAAGGTGATCCGCAAAGCACTGACCAAAACCCGCCCCGGCGGGTTTTTTCTTTTCCGAGGTAACGAATGACAAAAGAAATCAAGTTAGGCGCGCAGTTTCGTGACGCCAGCTTTTCGTCGGTCGAAATACGTGCCGACGGGGCGCAGAAAAAGCTCGCGCTATCGGCCAGCAGCACTGAGCCCTATCAGCGAATTTATGGCACCGAGGTCTTGAGCCATGACAGCAAAGCCATTCGCATGGATCGCTTCAGCCGTAGTGCGGTGCCCCTGCTGTTTAACCACAACTGGGACGACGCCATCGGCATGGTCACCGGGGCGCGCATTGAAAACAACCGCCTCATGGTTGACGCCCAGCCCTTCGATACGCAGCGCGCGAATGAAGTTTTAAAGATGGTCGAGGGCGGCCTGCGCAACGTGTCCATCGGCTACCACGTGCACGAATTCAGCGTCAACGAAAAGACCGACACCTACACCGCCACCGACTGGGAGCCCCTAGAGGTTTCCATCGTCACCGTACCCGCCGACGCCACCGTCGGCATCGGCAGATCGCAAGAACTCGCGCCAGTTTCTGTGCGCGTGAATGTTGCACAACCCGCGGCGCAAGCCGCTTTTTATAAGGAAACACAGATGGCTGAAGCACAAGCCGCCGCGGGCGTAAGCGCGGTACAAGTAATCGACAACGGCATGCAGGAACGCCTACGCATTACCACCATCAACAAATTGTGCGCCCAGCACAAAATTGGTGAAGATCAGCGCGACTCCTACATTGGAGAGGGCAAAAGCGCCGAGGATGTTGCCACGGCAATTTTGGATGTCATTGCGCAACGCGCAAAGTCTGGCGTCAAGCCCACTGAACTCGATCTGAGCAAGTCGGACACGCAAAAGTTTTCGCTGATGCGCGCCGTCATGGCAGCTCATGACAAAAACTGGAGCAAGGCCGGTTTCGAGGCCGAGTGCTCCAAAGCCATCGCGCAGCGCCTGGGCACCGTGCCCGACCCGCACAAGTTTTACGTGCCGTTGGACATCCAGCGCAAGCAATTGCCTACCCCCACGGACATGACGCAGTACGGCTTGCACAAACGTGACCTTGCCGCTGCTACGGGGTCGGCCGGTGGTTATCTGGTGGGCACAAACAATCAGTCATTTGTTGAGCTGCTGCGCAACCGCAGTGTGGCCTTCAATATGGGCGCGCGTTCGTTGTCTGGTTTGACTGGCAACGTCACCATTCCGCGGCACACTGGTGCTGGCACAGCGTACTGGCTGGCCAACGAAACCACCGGCATCACCGAGAGCCAGCAAACGTTCGGTCAACTCTCGCTCACCCCAAAAACGGTTGGTGCCTATACAGAGATCAGCCGCCAGCTGGCTTTGCAATCGTCCCCTGACGCCGAGGGCTTGGTCAATTCGGATCTGGCCGCGGTCGTTGCTCTGGCATTGGACACGGCCGTACTCAACGGTTCTGGTGCATCGGGTCAGCCCACCGGCATCATCAATACCGCTGGTATCGGGTCCGTCACGGGTACGTCTATTGCGTATGCCGGCATCCTCGAATTCCAAACTGACACCGCCGGATCAAACGCGCTGTTTGGAACCTCTGGTTACGTCACCACGCCGACCGTGGCCGCACTGCTGATGCAGCGCGTCAAGTTCACCAGCACCGCCAGCCCGCTTTGGGAAGGCAACGTACTGGATGGATCGGTGACGGGTCTGCGCGCAATGTCTTCGAACCAAGTGCCATCAGGCAACTTGCTCTTCGGTGCGTTCGATCAGGTGGTTGTTGGCGAGTGGGGCGTCCTTGAGGTTGAGGTCAACCCCTATGCCAACTTTGCAGCGGGGATCATGGGCGTGCGCGCCATGTACAGCCTGGACGTCGGCGTGCGTTATGCCGCTGCGTTCTCGCTGGCCACATCGGTCACCTAAGCATGAACGCCGCCACCATCACGGTGCGGCGTGCCTTTGTGCTCGACGGCAAAGCGCAGGCGGTGGGCGGCACGCTCACCGTCTCGCGCACATTTGCTGCAGAGCTTGTTGCCAATGGCAAAGCCGAGTATCAAAAAGACTCAGAGCCGCCACTGGCGCAAGGCCCGCTCACCACGGAAAACACTCCCCAGACAGTTGCCGGTGCATCCGTTCGGGCACGAAAAAAGGAATCTGACAAATGATTAGTTCACAGGCAAGCGCGGCCGCCTCTGCTTTGGGGTTGGCCCCGGCATCGTATGCGGCTGGCGCCAACAATGGCGGTTGGATTGATGCGCGCGCATATCAAGGCGAAATCCTTGTTGCGTGCGCCAATGGAGCCACTACAGGCAGCGTCATCTTCAAGGTGCAAGACGCCACTGATAACTCAGGCACGGGCGCCGCTGACATTTCAGGCGCCGCAACGGCCAGCATTTCGGCCGCGAACAGCGTCACAAAGCTGGTGCTCAACGCCAACGATCAGCGCGGATGGATCCGGATTGTCGCCACGGTGACGACGGGCCCCGTGCTCGCTGGCGCATCCGTGCACTCCAATCCCGGCATCGTCTGACAGACGCCGTGAGCTTCGCCACCGATCTGCCGTCGCTTTACTCCGACTTCGGGGAGTCCTGCACCATCGCAGGCAATGCAGTCACGGCAATTTTCGATGGTGGGTTCGTGCAAGCGTTCGATGTGTCCGGCACGCAGCCGACGCTACGGTGCATCAAAAGCACCGTAGCGTCGGTCACTGTCGGGGCAGCGGTTGTGCGCGCTGGCGTGAACTACGTCGTGCGCGGAATTGAGCTCATTGCCCCCGACGAACTCGAAACGCGTCTCATCCTAGAGCGCGCCTAAACCATGCACGCCAGACAACAACTGCGTGACGCCATCGTCACCGCAGTGACCGGGCTCGCCCTCACTGGCTCGCGCGTCTACACGGCGCGCGTGTATCCGGCACAAGACACAGAGCTGCCGCACCTTGAAGTCAACACCGTGGATGAAGAGGCTGACGCCGTGAGCATTCACGGGCCGGCAGTCGTTGAGCGCATCGTCAGCATTGAGATTGCCGCCCGCGCCCGCGCCACCAGTGCCGTGGCCGCAACGCTCGACACCATGGCCGAGCAGGTCGAAACGGCGCTAGGTAGTGCCGTTTCGGTGAGCGGTAAATCCATTGCCCTGACCTATCAGGGCGCAACCATTCAGTTTTCTGGCGAGGCCGATCAGCCCATCGGCGCCGCAGTCCTTCGATACCAAGCAGTTCTCTACACCGCCGCCAACGCGCCGGGCACGTTGGTTAACGGCTGATTTCCGGCACACACACACACAAAGGAGTTTTATTCATGGCAACCGTCCGTAAGTGGAGCAATGTGGCCGTGGCCATGCAATCCGCGCTGGCTGCAGCAGTCACCGTTACAGCAATCACCAAGGCAAACCCGGGCGTGGCCACTGCCACGGCCCACGGATTCGCCAATGGTGAGTACAAGCTGCTCACCGTGAACGGCATGTATCAGGTCGACGGAAAAGTGGTGCGTGTAGCCAACGTCACCGCCAACACATTTGAACTTGAGGGCGTCAACACCACCGGCTACGAAACGTTCAGCAGCGGTACGGCCGAGGCAATCACCTTCGGCACATCAATTACTACCGCCACCAGCATTTCTGCCAGTGGGGGTGACTTCGATTTCATCGATACGACCACCATTCTCTGCAACGTCAAGAGTCAGGTGCCTGGCGCGGCCAACTCGGCCAAGTACGAATTTGAAAACATCTGGGACGTGTCCGATGCTGGCCTCATGGCCTTGAATTCGGCCAGCGACAACCAGGCCAAACGTGCATTCAAGTTCACGTTCGGCACCGCCGGCCAGATCATGGTGTTCGCCGGATATGTTGGGGCCACGCTGTTGCCCACGGGCAGCGCGCAAGACAAGGTGGTGACGCCCGCGACCATCACCATGCACGGCAAGCCCACCTATTACGCCTCATGAGCGCAGCTCTGATAGAGCGCCTGCGCAAAAACCGCGAATCCAAAGTAGAGGCGGGCGGCCACGTCTTCATCGTGCGCCGCCCGACCGACCTGGAATGGGCCGAGCTTGACGATAGCTCCACGGCGCGCGCGCTCATGAAGCACATTGTGGGCTGGGAGGGTGTCACCGAGCTCGATCTGTACGCCGGCGGCGCCGGGCACCCTGTGCCGTTTGACGCGGCCTTGGCGCAAGAATGGCTGGCTGATCGCCCTGACTTGCTGGTTGCCGTATCGCGCGCCGTGGTGGACGCGTACCGCACGCACGTTGAGAAACAAGGCGCCGCAAGAAAAAACTAGCGCAGTGGCTCGAACAGCTTGACCACCCGTTCGATCCACCACCTGCCCCCGCACAAGCGCGCACCGCCGTCACCGCCTGGAACCTCATGGGCGGCCTGGACTGGGCTGCGTTGCCGGTCGTCGTCGAAATGCTGGGCGTCACAGACGTTGAGTTGCTGATCCTGCAGCTCATCGCCATCCGCGACCACGCCTCTGGAAAACAACATGGCAACTAAGGCATCGGTACAGATCAGTGCCGAGGACAATTTTTCTCAGACTGTCCGGCACGCCAAAGCGCAGTTTGCTGGCCTGCAAGAGTCCATCGGCCGCGTCACCGCGGTCACGGGCACGCTGGGTGGAGGGTTCGCGTCACTGGGCGCCACTTTCGTGGCTGGCGGTCTTATCGGCGGCATCAAGTCATTGGTGGGCGCATTTGATGACCTCGACGAAGCTGCTCAAGGCGCTGGTGTGGGTGCGGTGGCTTTGGCCGAAATGCGCACGGCCGCAGGCTTCGCTGGCGTGGGCGCAGAACAGCTCGATGGCGCGCTCACAAAACTCAACGTGAAGTTGGCCGATGCTGCCGGTGGTGGCATGGAGGCCACCGCGGCATTTAACGCCATCGGCGTGAGCTTCAAAGACGCCAAAGGAAATGTGCGCGGCACTGAAGAGGTGCTGCGCGATGTGGCTACGGCGTTTTCTGGGTATCAAGACGGCGCCGCAAAAAGCGCGCTGGCCGTGGAGTTCTTCGGGCGCAGTGGCGCCAAGCTCGTGCCACTGCTCAATCAGGGTGCCGATGGCCTGCGCCAGTTCAGTGGCCTGAGCGAACAGACCGTGCGTGAGGCCGCGAAGATGCAGGCCGAATTCGACAAGCTCGCCACGCATGCCGAGCGCTTAAAGAACGCCTTTGCGGGCGCCGTCATTCCGGCCATCAATCAGACCATCGACGTCATGGAGCGGATGGACTGGAAAAGTTTTGTGGGCGCCTTTGCCCTGGGCCCCTTAGCGATTACCCGTCAAGCCGATCTGGTCATTCAGGCCACCAAAGATTTGGAGGCATACAACAAGGTGGCCGAAGAAAACCGGCGTCTTTTGGGCAGCCCCATCCTTGCCGACAACATCGGCGGGAAAAAAGCGGCGCCTACGCCCGCAAAGGCTGGGGCGGGTTCGGGATTGCCAAAAGCCGCAGAGATCGACGACTCAGCGCGCGCGCTTGGCGGTTTCGTCGAGCAGTTGCAGCGCCAACGCGATGCGCTCGAAGAAGTCACCGCGCAAGAGCAGGCCCTGCAGTTCCTCAAAGAAAACGCCCGCATCGATACGCCCCAAGTGCGTGAGCTGCTGCTCAATCAGGCCAGGATCACCGACGAACTCAAAGCCGAAGCCGAGATGCGCAAGGAACTTGCGCGCATCCAGAAAATGCAATTCGACGAAGAAAAGCGCCTCACCGATCAAGTGCTGGAGCTGGCCGGCGTGGCTGAGGAAGAACGAAAAATCGCCCTGACCAAGCAGCTCGAAATCATGGTTGAGCAAGGGCGCCTCACCCAAGAGCAAGCGCTCCAAGCCGTCAAAGGCATCGCGGGCATCAAGGACCAGATCAAAGACACCGACAACTTCATCGGCAGCCTGGGCGACTCCATGAAGGATGCCTTTGGTGACGCCGTTGTTGGCGGTGAAAAGCTGGGCGACGTGCTCAAGCGCCTGAATGATCGGCTGTTGAGCATGGTCACTGACAACCTTTTTGAAAAGTTCCTGGGCAGCTTTTTCGGCGGCAAGGGTGGGGGCGGTGCTGATGGCCTGTTCGGCGCCTTCGCCGGAATTTTCGGTGGCCTGGGGGGTGGCGGTGCGGGTGGTGGTGGAGCTAGCCCCGCGCCAGAAATTGGCGAAAGTTTTTTCCCCAACAACGTAACCAGCCTGAGGCCCACCGCCAGCGCAGGCACCACCGTCGTCTACAACATCGCGCAGGTGGGCAGCAATGTATCGCGTGCCGACATGGCCAGCGCCATGGAGCAGACGCGCGCGGCCACCATCGGGCAAATTCAAGACCTCAGCGCCCGTGGGCGCATGAAGCTCGGTTAAGCCATGGCAGACATCAACTGGACGGCGGCACTGCCAGTGCCGTCGGCGATGACGTTCGGCCTGCGCTCCAACACGCTTGACTTTGCCAGCCCCCTTACGGGTGGCGTGCAGACCGTAGGCATGCCCGGCGCGCGGTGGTTTTGCACGTTGACCTGGGCCGGTCTCACCCTGGCCCATGCAGCCGCGCTGCAGGCCCTGCAGGTGCGCCTGCGTGGCCGCGCCAATCGGCTGGTGCTGCCCAACCTGTCGCGCGCCTCCATCCGTGGTGTGGGTGGGGGCACGCCCCTGGTTAACGGTGCAGGTCAAACCGGCGCCACCATCAACGTGGATGGCCTGCCTGTCAGCACCACGGGCGTGTACCTGGCCGGTGATTTTCTGGGCATCGGCGGCGAACTCAAGATGGTCGCTGCCGATGTCAACAGCAACGGCAGCGGCCAGGCCGCAGTCACGTTTGAGCCGCCCCTGCGCGCCGCACCTGCTGACAACAGCGCCATCGTCACCTATCAGCCCACCGCCAAATTCATCCTGGTGAGCCCAGACGTGTCGTGGCAGCACATCAACCCCATGTCGGTGGGCGCCTTTGAGATGCAGCTCGTCGAGGTGTTTTCATGAGCCGCACCGTCACCGCGGGCGTGGCCACCGCCATTGCGCAGCCGCACGTCAGCGCCGCACACCTGGTGGAAATGCAGTTCGGCAGCGGCACCGTGTACGTGACCGACCTGCCCTACAACATCGACTGGAACGGCCACACCTGGACGGGTCTTGGCCACCTGGGCCAGATGGACGTCATCCGCGAGAGCGCGGAGTCCGAGGCCACGGGCATGCGCTTCACCCTGGCCGGGCCCATTGCCGCGTACCTGAGCCTCGCCCTGCAAGAGCAACTGCAGGGCGATCCCATCCTGGTGCGCGTCGCCTTTTTTGATGAAAACAATCAGATCATCGCCGACCCTGTGATTGAGTGGTCAGGCCGCGCCGACACCATGTCGGTGTCCGGGGGCGCGGATCAATCCACCATCACCGTCACCGCCGAG
>ERZ1292625.2050-Hain-H41-01um-R1-2050-length-20225-cov-5_pt2 | contig 16091 bp, 24 predicted proteins | sample MGYA00564400_ERZ1292625 | MGnify/ENA primary metagenome ERZ1292625 (study PRJEB36523, sample SAMEA6512639) | groundwater metagenome | collected 2019-01-08 | study: AquaDiva: Metagenomics assemblies of 32 groundwater samples | reverse complement strand
GAAAAGTAGCGATAAAATTCCCTTATTTTGCGCTACATTTCAAAATCGAAAAGTGATAAAATGTAAGAGCCCTGAAGGGATTCGAACCAGCATGAACACAAAGATTGTTTCAATAGATTTTCAAAAAGATTTTACTGCTGAAGGTGGACGCTGTTATAAGCCGCGCCCTTCGGTTGATTTCGTAAAAAACACTCTTGTGCCATTTCTTGAAAAGCGTGACTTGAAAATCGGCGAGATTATCTCTGACTACCGCCAACCAAGGCCTGGAGATCGAGGAGATTGTTGCCGACCAGGAGAATGGGGTTACGAGTCTGAAATTCCAGGAACAGTAAAAGACGCAGACATTTGGATAAAATGCATGAACTCGCCGATTTGGACAAGAGACAACATTGGTGACCCAAACAAAGAACCAGGACTACCATACCAAGATCCAAAAAAGTTCACTGAATGGATAGAGCGAGAAATCGGTAAACCGGAACATACACAAATACTACTTATCGGACTGACACTTGATTGTTGTGTTCTCTGCACCGCACAAGAGTTCAATTTTCGTGGCTACAAGGTGAAAATTTTAAAGGAAGCAGTGGATGTATATTCAGGAAGTGATGAGGAGAAAGAAGCGCTTTGTAAAGCTCCGGTGGAAAATTGGGCTGATGTGGTGAGTTGGGAGGAAGTAAAGACAACTATCTAATATGGCAAAACCTAAAGCTGTCAAAAAATACTCTGTTATTTCCCCAGAACGTCTGGCGGAATTTCGTCGCGCTACGCTTATTGCTTCTGCTGGTTCCTCTACACGCCTTGAGGGATCGAAACTGTCTGACAAGGAAGTAGAACAGGTTGCTAATATTGTTTTTGAGCGAAAGTAGGAACATCGAACGATGTAGGGTTTTCTTTGTAGATTCGCCTCAAATCCCGTACAATTTTATCAACGCTTCTGAAATCGAGCCGTTTTGGTTCTAATTTCGGGACATCGCCACCGCACTAACAAAAGCCCCGACTAATCAGCGGGCTTTTTCTTTTATAAACAAAGTTATATAGTGTATTCAGTTTTTTTGAATCGGAAAATATGTTCCATCCGAAGGGTCCGACTTTGCGGGAATTGGTTAAACAGGCGCTGTCTTCCACGAAAGTGGGCTACGATCTGCTGGCTCCGAAATTTGATTACACGCCGTTTGCGACGCCTGAATGGATAATTAACGCGACGATGAAGCAGTTATTGAAAGAGAACGGCGGAAAAAAGTTTATGTCCGCCAAGGATTTTTGCACCGGTACAGGCGCGGCGATTGGCGGACTACTGAAGATAACCAACAGTATGGTTATCGGAATTGATTGGAGCGAGCCAATGCTTGAGAAAGCTAGGGAAAAGTTTTTCCCATTTCTTGATTACGAACTTAGTTCAGTCCGGCTTTATCTTGTATGTGGTGACATTTTCCAAAGGCCGATGCACGCCAATGCTGAATTAGTAACCTGCTTCGGCGCTTTGGGACACATTGAGAAACATCAGCAAAAAGCGTTTGTGAAACAAGCGCATGATGCCCTAAGAGCAAATGGGATTTTCGCCTTTGTGACCGCCGAACGTCCTAAGTGGTATCAGCCGCGCTCCTGGCCGTTTTACATTTTTGACGCGATTATGAAAGTCAGAAACTGGGCGATCAAGCCGGAGTTTGTGATGTACTACATAAACTTCCTCCTGCCTGATATTCTGGAGCTGTTTGATAAAGAAAAATGGAGTTCGGTGAAAGTGATTCTGTTGGAAATAAACGGAAGAAAAACCGAATTACGATTGGTGATGGCGAGAAAAAAATAGTTTCAAAATAAGAAAAGACCCTCAAACTTGAGGGTCTTTGTTTTTTTTAATTAAAGAGCGGCTGACTTCTCCAAAACATCCCTGTAGGCGTCGCCGAGATTCTTCAGCTCGTTGGACTGATCAACCATGGCCTGTAGCTTCTGATTGATGGTGGAAATGCTAATCCGGAGCTCCTGGCGACAATGCGGACACGCGCGAATATGTTCCTGCACCTCCGCCATCGTTGCTTCATCCGGCTTAAATTGAGGATCCTTCAGTCCCGGGGTCACAAGGTCAACTGCCAGGGTATCCAACATTCCCCTGCAAACTGCCATCGCCACGCGTGGGAGCATCGTCTCCATTCTGGCCTCCTCTTTCTCTGTTGTTTTTTGGTATCAATCCACCTGGACTGATCCGTTTTTCAATGTTGTCGACATTATAGCAAGAAACGAAGATTTTGCAAGAAGAAAGAAAACCCCCGCGATGAAGCGGGGGTTAGTTTTACCTTCTGCCTATTTTGGCGGTGACGCCTCCGCCATGGCCACGGCTTCTTCTGCCAATAGCGACTCTCTTTTCTACGCCCTCACCACTTAGGGCGATAATCCAAGCAAAGACGCACATGATTGGATTAGTTGTCCAGTAAAGTGTAGTAGCGATTACCGCGACAACGATACGCGGGCAGATGAACCAGCCAACTACTCCCCAGAATGTAGGGCCGATCGCGTCGGTAAAGAACGCAAGAAAAGCCAGCGTCAATCGAGGGAAGAAGGCAAGAAAGAAGCATAGCGCCACTCCGCCGAAAAAACCGTGCGCATCCCAAAAATCCATGTCCTCTCCTTTTGTTTAAAAAACTAGTAATATAATACGACACTTTTTTCATAAATGCAAGAGAAATAAAAATCTCCGCAGCGATGCGGAGATTTGTGATGCATTAAGGGCCCATCAGGTGGTTTTAGTTTTCATTCTTCGCAGAGCTTCCTTATGTAGTATTTCCGCGATCAACTTTAGCTCTCGGGCAACACTAGAGTTCTTTCCCACGCGGACCTTTTCCACCGTCAGCCAGACAATTGAAACAATCAGCAGATTCAGCATTTTTTTGTGGGACGCTTCTTTCATTGGCTGGCCCAGCATCAAATCAATGTTCTCCACGCGCAGCAATTTTGTGAGATTCATCTTCGCCTCTTTTGTTTAAAAACTACCAAGATATTACATTTTTTTCGTAATTAATGCAAGAAAAAAACCGCTGGTTAGGCGGTTTTATGGAATCTGAAAAGCTTGTGTCCCATGCCGGCTTTCAAGAAAATATGGACGATTCCGGAAATAGCCACCGACCTTGCTAATTGGCTTTGAAAGATCTACCACCGGAAGATCAAAAGTCTCAACATCAATCTGAATCCCCCTCCTTTCGCCATCCGTCATCAGTGGTCCATTTTTCCCGATAAGGACTCGCTTAGCCCAGATTCTTTCGGCAAAGTTCTTTAGGAAACGAAGCAGACAAGACCGCACCGCTCTCTTTTGCGGCCGGGAATGTATTCTTTCCGAGTCAATATCAATGGAATCAGCAATTAGGTCGGCTCCGCCATTTTCGTTGAGTGAAAGGAATAGCCACGCTTGTCCAACTACGCCCCATCCTTCTTCTGAAATTTCCGCCACCTGAATCCCCTTATCAATCAGAAATTCCAGGATACCGGCCGGATATTTTTTGTAGTCAACATCATTGAGGGGCAATTCCGGGGCCGGATAGAGGCCGCGTTTCCCTACCGCGATACAACATCCACTCCAGTTGCCTTGCAGAAGATCCCGACCCGGCGCCCGATCCCATAGCTTGACGGTATATCGTTTCCGTTTGGCCTGTCCGGCGAATGCCCGAAAAATATCATGTATTCCCCAGTAAATTTGATTTGTTCCTTCCACCGGACCGATGATCTTCTTGCCCCTTTTCTTTAGATGGTCGAAGGTCTTGTTGAAGGTCGGGAAAAACGGGCTTTCCTCTGGTATCGGAAGATTGATCTTCCCCTTCTTGATTTCCGCACTCCTTTTTTTGATGCCCATCACGTCTTTCGCGATACTTTGGTAGAGATTACTACCAATGTAGCCGTGCATTAAAGAGGCAAGTTCTTCCTCCAGCTCTTCCCACAGCTCCTCAACTTTCGATGGATCATGTTCTAACAATTCTTCCGTTTCCGAAAGACTGGACCAAACCCACTCTGAGTCATCAATACCACGATCGCTGATTTCCAGTACGACTCTTTCGTTGTGGTCAGCGACTAAATTCCAGAACGAATCTCCCTGGTTACCCACAGTAATCAAAAGTCTGAAGTCTTGTCCGGATAAGGCAGTTCTTAGAATCTTGAAATAGAGTTCTTGGGTTTCCCATGATTCTTTACTTAGAGACTTCAAGTGGCGGAGAAAAAGCTTCATGGTCGGCCTCAATTTCTTATTATTCTTCGCGCAAAACTCCATAAACTTTCTGAGGACTCCCGGATTAGAAATATGATCTAAGATTATTTTCCTATCTGTGGTGCTATCAGGAATCCCATCATCCGTGTCTTGGATCAATTTTTGCCTCTGTTGTGAAAAACCTGCCCATAGAATATGATATTTCCGCTATGAACGCAAGCGTAATTCAAAAAATTAAAGAAGCGCCGAATGAGCCAGGAGTATACACTTTCTTTGCCGGCCCAAATCGCCTGCCTGCCGGTAGGCAGGTCTTATATATAGGAAAGGCGGCTAACCTCAAGAATCGGCTTAAATCCTATCTCAAGGTCACCGACTTAAAGACTCAATCCCTTCATGAAGAAGCGGATCGTTTGGAATATACCGTTTTACGCTCTGATATTGAGGCATTGCTGGAAGAATCACGGTTAATTAAATCTCTAAAGCCGCGATATAACGTCTTATGGATGGACGACAAATCTTATCACTACGTCTATTTTACAAAAGAAAAATTCCCCAAAGTTTTTATTTCTCACGCTCACCCTAAACCCTATACCCTATACCCTAGTCGCTATTCTAAGATTGGCCCTTTTACCGATGGAGCCGCCCTAAGGATTGTCCTTAAATTACTTCGCCGATCATTCCCCTACTGCACGTGCATGCAACTGCATCTGCGGGATTGCCTAAACGCGCAAATCGGTAAATGTTTTGGATTTTGCTGCAAAAAATTGACTGACGACAAACAACTTACGACTAACAACGAATATCAAAAGAATATTCGGGCAATTAAAATGGTCTTGAGCGGCCGGGGAAAGAAACTTTTGGCATCGTTGAAGGATGAAAAAGAGCGCTGGGCGTTGGAGAGAATTTTTGAACACAGAGAATTTTTGAACACTCAAATCTCTAAGCCCTCGGGGTTAGATATTCAAAAAATAGAGTGCTACGACAACTCCAACTTTGCCGGAAAGGAAGCGGTGGGGGCGATGACCGCGCTAGTTAAAAAGTTTAATGTTGAAAGTGGGATGGAGGAGTGGGTAGCAGATAAAAACCAGTGGCGGAAATTTAAAATTAAGTCCCTGCCTACCGGCAGGCAGGCGCGCCGCGGTCTAGACGACCCGAGAGCAATCGGCGAGATTCTTGGTCGTCGACTGAATCACCCCGAGTGGCCATATCCTGATTTGATTGTGATTGATGGCGGTATCACTCAATATCGCGCAGCAAAACGAGTTCTGGATGCTTTTCACCTTAAACATTCAAAGCCGACGTCAAAAGTCGGCTCTCCGACCGATAGCGTCGGAGCTTCCAACATTAAACTAGTTTCCTACGCCAAACCGCAAAGAAAAGTGATCGGTATGTCCCAAGCTCCACGTGAGCTCCAAGAGCTGATTGAGCGTATCATTCACCAAACTCACAACTTTGTAATCCGCTATCACCGCCAAGTCCGCGCCCGCGAATTTATTCCCAGATAGCCCTCTTTTTGCTACCTGTACCAGACTTATAAAAACTGAATAAGATGGTACAATAGACTAATGGTTCGGATTATTATCGGGCTTGTCTCCAACTTAGCCGCACTACTCGCGGCGGAGTATCTAATCACCGGTTTTTCGGTGACCAACGACTGGGCCGGTCTGGCAATCGTAGTGGCGCTATTCACGCTGGCTAATTCATTTGTCCTGCCGGTTCTTCGCTTTATGTTAAAACCGCTGATTTGGCTGACTCTCGGATTGCTCAATTTCGCCTTGAATGGAGTTTTAATTTATATAGTTGACATTGTCTCCGACGGGATTACAATAGATGGACTAATACCATTGCTTTTGGCGACTGTGGTGATGGGCGCGGTTAACGCCACCATCGCTTACGGGGCAAAAGCTTTCGATTAAACAATATGGAAAATATAATCTCAATTGCGCAGGTTCTGGTCTCAATAATCTTAATCGCTTTAATCCTTATCCAAGAGCGCGCTTCGGGAGGCGGTTTGGGTATTTTCGGCGGTTCCGGTGACGGTGGCTTTTATCAGGCCCGCCGTGGTTTTGAAAAAATGATCTTCGGCCTGACCATCTTCATGGCCGTTGCTTTCGCCGGTCTCGCTTTGCTGAACCTTGTTTTATAAATTCTCAAAACTCTATAAGTCCTTTTCACTAAGAGAGCAGAAACTCTTTATTGGAGCCGCCGCGGTTCTCTTCGTTTCCGGCATTACTCTGGCGCTGGTTCTTTATTATCAGAACACCACCGCTCAACCGGTCGAGGGTGGCAGTTACACCGAGGGAATTATCGGTCAGCCGGTGGCGATCAATCCGTTGATTGCCGGGGAAAACGACGCCGACCGGGATCTAATCGCCCTGACCTTTGCCAGCTTATCGGATCTCGCGGAAAAATATGAGTCCGATGCCGAACAAAAAAATTGGACCATCACGTTAAAACCGGATTTGAAGTGGAGCGACGGCGAGCCGATCAACAGCGAAGATGTCATTTTCACTATCGGTATCGTCCAGGATCCGGATGCCCGCTCTCCCCTTTTTGCCACTTGGCAAAGCGTGGCCACGGAACGTCTTAGCGAATTGGAACTGAGGATTACTTTAAAAAATACCTATGCCTTTTTCCGGGATAATATCCAAAATTTACGCGTTGCTCCAAAACATATCTTTGACGGTATTCCGCCGCAGAATTTCCGGCTTTCGGAATTCAGTCTCCAGCCGGTCGGCAGTGGTCCTTACCGGGTAGTCGGATATGAAAAACGGCCTGACGGGTTCATTGAAGAATACACTCTAACCGCTAATAAACATTTTGCCGGCCAGAAGACGTTTATCAAGAATTTTTCCGTCCGATTTTTCCCGAATAAAACCGAAGCGATCAGCGCTTTCAATTCAAAAAGCGTTGATGGTTTAGGCGGATTAGAGGCCAAGGATTTGGAAAATCTGAAAATCAGCCTGGAAATTTTGAACCCCGGGCGGTCCCGCTATTACGCGATTTTTCTTAATCCAAACACCAGTTTGGCGCTGAAGGAAAAAGATGTGCGTCAAGCGTTGAATTTGGCCACCGATCGCGCCCAGGTTATCACCTCATCTTTAGTCGGAGAAGCTCTACCCGCCTTTGGTCCGATCCCGCAAAATATTCTGGGTTACGATGAATCGGTTTATGCCGGTGAGGAATTTTCTCCGGAAAAAGCCAATGCGTTGCTGGATAAAGCCGGTTGGAAGCTTAATGAGAAAGGCATTCGCGAGAAAGTGATCCAAAAAACTACCGTTCCTTTGGAATTTGATTTAGTCATTCCGGAATCCCGTTTCTTGTCGGAAACTGCCAATGAATTGAAAGATATGTGGAAAGTGATTGGAGTAAAAATTAATCCGGCGGTTTTGAAATCGGCTGATATTTTGAGCGGTATTATCAAGCCGAGAAATTATCAGATGATTTTATTCGGAAACACTTTGAATAAAAATGCCGATATTTTCTCTTTCTGGCATTCTTCCCAGCGCTTTGACCCGGGTCTCAACCTTTCCTTATTTAATGATAAAAATGTGGACACCGCCCTTGAGTCGGTTCGCCAAACCTTGGATGGCTCGGCTCGCAATGCCCTACTTTCTAAAGTCCAGAAGACTATTCACGACAATTGGCCGGCGGTTTTCCTCTATTCACCAAATTATCTCTACGCCACCTCCCGCTCATTAGGTGGTTTCCCCGATGGTCCGATCGCCTATTCCTCTAATCGTTTTGATAACGTTAATCTCTGGTATCTGAAGACTGCCCGGATATTTTCCGCCGAAGGCGGATCCTCCTTAGGAGGAAATAAATAAGTTTGTGTAGTATCTCACGGTCGTGAGATACTACACACTAATAAAAAACCCCGGAGTGGGGTATTTTTTAATTCTTACAGCCGGTCGAAGGGCATTGCTGACGGCGTATATAGCGACGACAATTTTTCAGGAGTACCGATTCCGGCAAATCCATCTTTCCGGCCGGTTTGGCTTCCGGTAACGCTTTTTCATAAAGTTGAAGGTCGTTGTGCCAACAACGCGCGTTTCCTTTGGCATCTCGGTGGCGTCTTACCGCGTTCCGGATCTTTTGCAATTTCTGCTTTGCCTGCGCCGGAGTCATTTTCTTAATGTCTTTATCTAAGCGAGCCACAAGTTCGCCTTGATATAAGAGTAGCCACTAAGAGCAGCGCCGTTCTCAAGTATTACTACCGGTTCGCTTGAAGCAGTAAACTTTTTCTCTATCTTGTAGCCATTGTTTATGAGCAACCGGGCCAAAAGCTCGGCCTCATGACTGTGGTCACAGTACAACATCAACTTTTTAGCTGGCATTAGACCTCCCAAAAGGAACTAACTAAAAAATATCAGTATTGTTACGCCTTGTAAACCCGATTCCAAATGGCTCCCAGCACCCATCCAGCGACATACCCAACGATGGCTGTCAAAGCAACCAACAAAATTGCCGATCCCAATTCAAATTCCATAACGGCATATGGCGGTTCAACGAAATGAAGCCGGAAAACAAAATCCATTAATATTGACGCTCCGCCTGTCGCGACCAAGACCACCCAAACTAAATGCCACAGCCCCGCCAATGACCCAACCACCATCCCTAACCGATGAGAATTAATTTTTTGTTCCATAAATGAATTATAGCAAAAGACCTCGCAGAGCGAGGTCAATTTAGGGGATAAGCAGGGCTCGAAAAAGCAGAATGAGCCACGCTAACCCTAAGAATGGGACGATCGTCAAGAGCCGGTAGATGAGATTGCCATAGGCCGCGGGCGTAAAAAAAATAAACCAGATCCACATCGCGATAGTGATAAAAATCAGAATCGGCCAGGGTAAAAAATATCCGACAATGCCTCCGGCTACCGCGGCCAACAAAGCTAGCAGGCGTGGATTCATAAACATTGTTGCTCTCCGAAATTGCTACCCCTAGTATATCACGCTAATCCCCTCCTTTTAATAAATTCGCGAATTCTTTTTGAACTTTCTCCAACTTGGGGTTGATTACAATCTGGCAATACGATTTATTTTTGTTTTTCGCGTAGTAGTCCCGGTGATAATTTTCCGCTTCCCAAAATTTATCCAGCGGGTTAACTTCGGTAACAATCGGCGCTCCCATTTTGTTTGAAGCATTAAGAGATTTTATGAATTCTTCCGCCTCCAGTTTTTGTTTGTCGGTGGTGTAAAAAATAACCGAGCGGTATTGCGTCCCTATATCCACGCCCTGCTGATTGGGAGTAGTCGGATCATGGGAAGCAAAAAAGATCGTCAATAAAGTTTGATATTTAACCAATTCCGGGTCGTATTCAATTTGCACCACTTCCGCGTGCCCAGTTGAGCCACTACAAACTTCTTCATAAGTCGGATTTGGCTTCGCGCCTCCGGCATATCCCGGTAGAACCGAATTAACTCCTTTGAGCATTTTGAAAACGGCTTCCGTGCACCAAAAACATCCTCCGCCAAAAACCGCGATTTCCATTGATTAATCTTAACAAAAAGCCGCCCCGGTTGGGGCGGTCTTGCTTAGAGATGTTTTTGTATAGCTTTCTGGTAAACCTGTAGGAACTTTTCCTTCAGATACAAATGAGTCCCTCTCGCGGAACAATTTTGAACAATGAGCAGAGCGCCGACGGCGTAGGTGAGGCATTTTTCCTGATCCCACTTTTCCGGCGGGTCATGCGCCAGAGAGCGAACGTTGGAAATCTGATCCGCGATTTTTACTAGGCAGACACTCCTGGATTTTGAGAGGACTCTTTCAGATTGCTTGATCTTCCGCCACAAAAGCGGCTTACCTTCAAAATCTTTTGGATCAGTCAGGCCATCAACGATCGCAGCCACTTCTTCGCCGAATTCTCTCCGGATATCTTCAACCGTGATGGGAGGATCAGCATCTTCGACTGTGTCATGTAGCCAGGCGGCCGCCACCTCTTCCCAACTGCCACCCGCTTCTTCTACTAGTCCTGCGACTTCCGCCATGTGAGTGATCGCTGGCGTCTTGGCTTTGTTGTAGCGGGTCTGCTTTTCATGAATCTTTTCCGCGAATCTCTTTGCTTTGGCGATCAATTCGTCACAACTCGGCATACCCTCCCACATTTCTATCTCCTTTTCTCTATGGCAACCAGGCCCACGCCGAAGAAATTTATAGAAGTCAGCGCTCCGACATACCAAGCTGAAGTGTTCCACCAATCATCATGGAACATTAATACCACATCGCAGACTCCCGCCTCCAAATCCTCCAAGCCCTGATCAATCAATTTATTGCGGGCTTCTTCCGGAAACAGCGGTGAAGGAGTAAGAAACTGAAACAGCCGATCCCCAATCCTAAAATATTCCAAATTCGCTTCGCAGTTTGTAGGGTGCTGTTCCACCTGTGTTCCAAGGAACCAGTCCAGCGGGCTATCGCAGTCAACCGCGAAGGGATTAACGATTTTCCTGGGATCAACCAGGAAAAACTTTTTACAAAGTGATGTTTTAATCCTCTGCTCAAAGCGGTGGTAGAGCTTGGTGTCGCCAATATGCGCCCGGGCTCTGTAAGTCAGCTTCAGGATTTCTTCTTCTGACCGATATGCTTGAATGGTGGTCGGCACCGTCCGCCCGGTCCGTACCGGAGCAATCCATTTCTCATAAAGCTTTTCCCACTCATCAACTACTTCCGGATCCAATTCGTAGGATACCGCCTGAACGTCCGTCAACGCTTCTTCCAGTGCCTCCGGTTCCATCTCTCCGTCCGTTCCCGGACCGGCCTCAAACAAAATCCCGGGGGCCGCTGAATCAACAAACGCTCTTAGAACTATTGAGTCAAACATCGGACTTAAGACATGCGGGTCTTTTTTACCCCGATAGAAAATATCTCCGCCGACATCCACCAATACGATGAAAGCGCCATCCTCGGCAAGACTCTTAAAATTTTTCGCCAACCCGATGGATCCTTCCTGTAAGGAGAATTGGCAAACCCCCAAGACATTCAACTCCGCGAGCGCTTCTTCCTCAAACCCCATTTTGGAAACCACCGCGTCAATGAATCCGATTCGGGTGGTTTTGTCATTCCGACAAACGTATCTTCGCGCCTCCGGCCTCGCCACCAGAATTCCATCACCGGAATCCTCCATTCCTTCATAATGATGAAACGGGCTAAGTACGCCGGCCAGCATGCACTCTTCCCATCGCCAACCCATCCGCCAAAGCGCTTTCGCCGCCAATACGCAGGAAAAAATATCATTTCCGCCGCCGGTTCCAACGAACATGACCTTATTCAGCTTCATTCCCGCCTCCTTGGGTTGTCAAAATTCCGTCCGAATTATATCAGATTTCGTGCTATATTACAATTAATTTATGAAAACGAAACTTTTGATTCTGGCAGTGGTGATCGTGGTGTTAGGCGGTTATTTGTTCTGGCAAAAAGGTCAGCCCTTACCTTCACCGGCCCCCGCTTCTGAAGAATCGGCGACCGGACTACAAATCCCCTCCGGTTTTAACCTGGAAATTTTAGCCAGCGGACTTTCCGGCGCTCGCGTGATCGTACAAGATCAATTCGGAAATTTCTGGGTTAGCCGTCCGTCTAAGGGAGTAGTCACCACTCTGGAAATGGAAGATGGCAAAGTTCGCCGGCAAGTAGATGTTTTTAAAAATATGAGCCAACCACATGGCTTGGCTCTGGATCCTCAGCATCCGTTGAATTTATATATTGCCGAAACTGATAAGATCTCCCGTGTTCCTCTTTATTCCGATGGTGAAATAGAAAAAATCGCCGATTTACCGGGTGGCGGCGGTCATTCTACCCGAACGATAGAATTTGGCCCGGATAACCGGCTCTATGTGTCTATCGGTTCTTCCTGCAATGTCTGTCATGAAGAAAATCAGCAACGGGCAAAAATCTTTTCAATGAATCCGGACGGCAGTGATCTGAAAGAATTCGCCCGAGGTTTGCGTAATACCGTATTTTTCACCTGGAGCTATGTTGATGGAAAAATGTGGGGCACAGAAATGGGCCGGGATCTGCTGGGTGACGATCTTCCACCCGACGAAATTAATATTTTGACCGAGGGTAGGAACTATGGCTGGCCAAATTGTTACGGAAAAAATATTCACGATGACGCTTTTGATAAAAATACTTATATCCGTAACCCCTGTATGGAGCCATTTGAGGCCGCTTCGCATATAGACTTGCAGGCGCATTCCGCTCCATTGGGTTTGGTTTTCGTTCCCGAAGAAGGATGGCCGGAGGAATATTGGTATGATCTATTGGTTTCTTATCACGGTTCCTGGAATCGCAGTGAGCCGACCGGTTATAAAATTGTTCGGTTGAAATTGGATGCAAAAGGGAAATATTCCGGAGTGGAGGATTTTATCAGCGGCTTTATTCAGAACGGCAAAGTGAGTGGTCGCCCCGTTGGCCTATTGATTCAACCCGGCGGCACGATGTACATCACCGACGATTTTGCCGGCGTGGTCTATAAACTAAGCCGAAAGTAACCCTTTGTGCGCTCAACTCAGGATATTTTTGCTTTCGCAAAAACAAAAAAACCGCCCTCGACGTATAGTCGGGGCGGTGAGTTGGTGAGATTCTACTTCGGGTTCTCGGCAGGAAGTTGCTTCTTTCGGAAAACTACGAAATATCCCCGGTCACTTCCGTGCCCACCAGTCCCATTACCGGTAGAGTCTACAAATTCCAGATCCGGATGTTCCGCGATGAACTTCGAGAGAGCATTCGCGTAATCGGGGCCGCGGTAGTCAAAGTAATAAACGCCATTTTTGTAGTCCACTACTTTCGTCGGCGAAACAGTTGCGACGCTAGTCGGATCCGCGGCCCTATCACAGCCCACTAGGCACGCGAATGCGACAGCGGTGATAACCAGCAAGAATATCTTGAACGGTGTAAGGAAAGGCTTTCTTTTCTCCACGGCTTTCTCCTAAATGGTTTTGAGTTACCACCCCCGGATTACGGAAGCGGCATCCAACGATCTTCAATCTGCTTCTGGTTTACTTCGGAAAAACCGATTTTTTCGTCGCACTCAACGATGTGAGACGCTTGCTCCGGCAACATATCCCAGACGTCATCATCCACGATCACGAAGTCTTCGGTCGGATTTTCCCGGAGCCAGGTATTGATTTCGGCCCCACGGGAGTGATCTCCCGGCGTTCTTCCGATGATCGGCGGGTTCACCCATCCGGATTCAGCCATCACTCTCCGGATTCTCTCTTCCCAGTCGTTACTGATTCTCCAGGCCGAGGAGATGACCAGTTGCGCGCCGGTCTTTTCCACCACTGCTCGCATCCTGGCGACATTCACCGGGTCCATCACTTCGTAATCGTCAACCTTATGCATGTACTCTCTCGTGTTTAGGACGCCGTCAATGTCTTGAAAAATCACTCTCTTATGCATCTAGCCCTCCTTTCTGGTTTAGTGAAGAGCGTCAAGTTTTTTGATCGCCTCTTCTTTTTTGTACTTCCCGTTTACAAAGCCCTTGATAATCTCTCGCAACGGTTCGGGTGTGGCCAGGTTACTAATGTAAAGCAGGTGGAGTAATGTCCGGCCGATATCCAGGCGCTCTTTCGCGAGTTCAGCCATTCTCTTTAAACTCGTGTCCACTTTCTCCAACTTTCCATCTTTCATGTTGAACATCTCGGGAATTTCCATTTATTCGTCACCTTCTTTGTCCTCATCCTCTTCAACGCTCGTCTCCACTCCGGAGACAATCTTCCCGGTTGCCAGATCAATTTCCAGCTCCATGGTGGTTACGTCATCGCCAAACCGCTCATCATCCTTTTCGGCGGCTTTTTCTGCCAGCTTCTCATTGGCATAAAAAATCGGACTGGCGCTTCCGTCACCATTACTACGCGTATAGACTGCAAAACTCACCTTTACCGTCTTCGGCTTCTTCCCGGCCATGGCATTCTCCTAAGAAATGAGGGGACTCAAACTGCTGGTACTAAAATATCATACTTTATCAATAAAATCAAGTCCTCATGCTCATATTCGCGCGAATATGAGCATAGTGAAGAAAACAGAGTCATAATAAAAGGTGGGATTGAAGTTTGGGAGAAAATATGGTAATATCTTGCCAGAACATCAAAGGAGATGGCGATGACCACGGAAAATAAGTGGAAAGGGTTGGAGGGCAAGGGATATCGTTTAGAAAACCTTGGTCGGCCGGCGATCTTTCTCTTGCCGGTCTGGAAGCTGAAGGCGAAACTCAAGAAAACCACCATTGAAAAGGATATTCACGAGTTTCTCATCAAACAATTCGGCGCCTACACCTCCACCACCATTCCCAGCTTCGGTGTCTGGAAAAGTACGCAAAAAGCGCTGGTTTCTGACGAGTGCCGCCAGTATGAAGTTTCTTTCAACGGCAAAGAACGGATTCCGATCCTCGCTAAGAAGCTTGCCGAAATCGCCCGCCTGATTGAAGAAGATTGTGTCTACCTCAAAGCCGGCCAGTATTCCTGCCTTGTTTATCCCTCAAAGACTCAAAATCCCCGTTAAGGGATTTTTTTGTTTGCAAAATTCCGGGATTGTTGCTAATATGTCAGCGGAACATTTACAGAGAAGGAGGAGCTTAGATGGAAATCCCCTACAGTAAGAGGCAATTAGAGTTGGCGATAGTGGGTGTGCCAAAGGAAATTGGCGATGAAGAAAATGAAAAGGTTAAAAAACTGAGAACAGAATTTGAAAGTCGGATGCCGAAGACAAAGAAGGAATTCAATCAGAAGGTCGCGGACGACAATGGCATCACCGTGAAACAGCTAATTGATTGTCCGAATTATGCGCTCTTATGCCAAGATTACGGGGATAGAATGAGACGTGATCTTGTGGAGGCGATGAAAAAAGAATTCAATATCACAGACATACAGGCATGGTCCGTAATCGCCGCCGGAATGGGACTGATCTAAAAAGCAAAAAAAAACCGCCTCACTTGGGGCGGTTTTTGCATTGATACTGATCACATTGCTGTTGCCGGATATAACGGCGGCAGTTACGGAGCAGTTCTGGCTCTGGCTTAGTCATCTTCCCTGCCGGTTTGGAATCCGGCAAAACTTCATAGAGCTGAAGGTCGCAGTGCCAGCAGCGGGAATTTTCGCTGAGCGCCCGATGTTTGCGGAGCGCTCTACGCATCTTCATCACCTCGGCCCGCAGTTGCGCCGGTCTCATCTTCTTCAGATCGGCATCCTGTCGCTTAGACATTTGGCTTCTCCCCTTCAATGTCTTCTCCTACATCATCCATGGCTTTTTGCAGATCATCCCCAACTCTCTGCCAGTCGGAAGCCATCCGTTCTTCGTCGGTGCCAAATCTCTGTTCGTAAGTGGGTTGCGGCGTCGGCCAGATTTCCAAAACACTTCCGGCGCCTTTCAGGAAACTTGCAAGCCACTGCGGGATTTTAATCTTCATTTGATCCTCTCTACCGTGACTCGGAATCGGCAGTAGTGCTTTATATAGTTCAGCCGCAATGCGTCCTGCCCGATAACAATCTGCGGGTTGGCTTGCAGTCCGGCAACGACATCGGAGGTCGTAAATCCTTTAACCTCAAACCTTTTTCCGGTAGACGAATTCTCTACCGTGACCGAGAATCTGCCAAAAGAAAAAATGTCTCCGGGACTGGTGAGTCGCATTCCGGCCAGGGAAATACCGAGAAAAGTTCTCAAGGCGGGCATACCCGGCACGTTAGCCGACCATTTCGCCTTCTCTAACTTTTTGATCAAGTCCGCCGAACCGAAACCATTTATGACTACTTTCGGGTTTTTGTTACCCATCGGATTCTCTTTAATGAACTACCGATAAAATACCACGTTCCTGCTATTCTATCAATATGACTTGGTTCGTATATATGGCGCTCTGCGCGGATAAAAGTATCTATACTGGGATCACAACGGACGTTAAGCGACGATTTAACGA
>ERZ1292625.2642-Hain-H41-01um-R1-2642-length-16099-cov-8_pt1 | contig 16099 bp, 14 predicted proteins | sample MGYA00564400_ERZ1292625 | MGnify/ENA primary metagenome ERZ1292625 (study PRJEB36523, sample SAMEA6512639) | groundwater metagenome | collected 2019-01-08 | study: AquaDiva: Metagenomics assemblies of 32 groundwater samples | reverse complement strand
TATGCGGGCGAAACTACCATGAGCTACTTCACTCAGATGCTTGCACTCACAGTGCAGAACTTTGTGAGCGCCGCAGTGGGCATCGCAGTTGCAATAGCTCTTACTTGTGGGATTGCAAATAGATCCAAAGGAACTATCGGCAATTTCTGGGCTGATTTAACAAGAGGAATAGTTTACTTACTCCTACTATAACATCATGCTAGCAATAGCGATGTTCATCGGACGATTCGCAATAATTATCCCTGTTTTGGGAATCGCCGGAAGTCTCTCGATGAAAAAATACTCGCCTCCGTCGTCTGGAACATTTGAGGTCAACACCCCAATTTTTGCGATTCTTTTGATCGGTATAATCTTAATTGTTGGTGCACTCACTTTCATTCCAGCCTTGGCTCTCGGTCCAATAATCGAACATTTTCTAATGTTAAAGGGTCAAACCTTTTAGGAGAACACTTATGTCAAAAACAAACTCAAACTCTTTCTTCAACGGCGCTCTTCTTCTGCCTGCGATTAAGGATGCATTTTTCAAACTTGATCCGAGAGTGCAGATTAAAAATCCAGTGATGTTCGTTACAATGATTGGGGCAATCTTAACAACAACTTTGATCTTTGGATCGTCTTCAAGTGGATTTGTTTTACAGATAGCACTGTGGCTTTGGTTCACCGTGTTGTTCGCAAATTTTGCCGAAGCCATTGCTGAAGGTCGGGGCAAAGCTCAGGCAGAAAGTCTGCGAAAAGCCAAAACATCCACTCAGGCTCGTCTTCTGAAAGACAAAGTTGAAAGTAAAATTGCCGCAGCGGAATTGCGCAAAGGAGATATCGTTGTATGCGAGGCTAACGACATTATTCCCGGGGACGGCGAGGTTATCGAAGGTATTGCGAGCGTAGATGAGTCGGCAATCACCGGCGAATCAGCACCCGTGATCCGCGAAAGCGGTGGTGATCGATCGGCTGTAACAGGTGGAACAAGAGTGATCAGTGATCGAATTGTAGTTCGCATCTCTGTTGACCCAGGGAACAGCTTCCTTGATCGCATGATTTCACTGGTTGAAGGGGCCAAACGGCAAAAAACTCCGAACGAAATTGCCCTGAGCATCGTTCTTTCTGGTTTGACCATTATTTTTATTCTCGCCGTAGCAACGTTGAAATTGTTTGCCGATTATAGCGGAAGTGCTGCAGGTCAAGACCTCTCAAATATCGTAACTGTTCCCGTGTTGGTGGCTCTTCTTGTCTGCTTAATTCCAACAACTATTGGGGGGCTTCTCAGCGCTATCGGTATCAGTGGAATGGATAGGCTAATTCAAAGAAATGTTATCGCAACGAGTGGGCGATCCGTTGAGGCCGCCGGAGACATTGACGTTCTTCTTCTTGATAAAACAGGTACTATTACTTTAGGAAATCGAATGGCAACGGAGTTCTTTCCGGTAAAAGGAGTAAGCCCCTTAAGACTTGCAGAGGCAGCACAGCTCAGTTCTTTGGCCGACGAAACAGCTGAAGGAAGATCAATCGTTGTTTTAGCAAAGGAGCAATTCAATCTTCGCGCCGACTCGCTCCAATCAGCCAAAGCCCACTTTGTTCCATTCACTGCGCAAACAAGAATGAGTGGTATTGATTTTGAGAAAGACAAAGTCCCTCGTCAAATAAGGAAAGGTGCAGGCGACGCCGTCCAAGCCTTTGTAAAAGCGCAGGGTGGTAAGATTCCCCCTGATCTGAACGCTTTGATTGAAGATATCGCAAAACGCGGCGGCACTCCACTTGTCGTCGCCGACGGCAAAGAGGCTTTAGGAGTGATCTACCTAAAAGATATTGTGAAGGGTGGAATCAAAGAGCGATTTGCAGAACTAAGACGGATGGGAATTCGCACAGTGATGATTACTGGAGATAATTCACTGACTGCTGCTGCCATCGCCGCAGAGGCTGGTGTGGATGACTTTATGGCTCAAGCGACTCCTGAAACAAAACTTAAACGCATCCGCGAAGAACAAGCTAAAGGTCACTTGGTAGCAATGACCGGAGATGGAACAAACGACGCCCCAGCTCTTGCTCAGGCCGATGTTGGAGTTGCGATGAATACTGGAACTCAGGCAGCCAGAGAGGCTGGCAATATGGTGGATCTTGATTCTAATCCAACTAAGCTCATTGAAATTGTTGAAATTGGAAAACAGCTTTTGATGACGAGAGGAAGTTTAACAACATTCAGTATCGCCAACGATGTCGCTAAATACTTTGCAATTTTGCCTGCTCTGTTCGGAACGCTTTATCTTACACATGGTGCGACCTCTGGGCCCTTGGCGAGTTTGAATGTCATGGGACTTGGTTCTCCTCAGAGCGCAATTTTGAGTGCGATCATTTTCAATGCACTCGTTATCGTTGCACTTATCCCACTCGCACTTCGAGGTGTTCCCTATCGTGCTGCGGGTGCTGCAGCCGTGTTGCAAAAAAATCTTTTAGTTTACGGTTTCGGTGGTCTCGTTGTTCCGTTTATTGGTATCAAAATTATTGATCTCATCGTGAACGCTGCTGGACTGGCGTAAAGGAGTTAAGTTATGAATCACATTATTCACTCTCTTAGAAGTTACCTCTTTCTAACTCTCATATTGGGTCTTGTGTATCCCATGTTCGTTACGGTTATTGGCCAAACCCTGTTTTCGAAACAAGCAACCGGTTCCATGATCGAAAAAAATGGGAAGATTATTGGATCTGCTCTGATTGCACAGAAATTTGAAAATGAAAAGTACTTCTGGCCAAGGCCATCCGCAGTTGATTTCAATCCACTCCCTTCTGGTGGCTCGAATCTCGGGCCCACAAGTTCAGCTCTGAAAGAGACTGTGATAGCAAGGCAAGCCAAAGTCGGTGCTGACGCTCCACAGAGTCTATTGTTTGCCTCGGGAAGTGGCTTAGACCCCGAAATCGATCCTGAAGGAGCGCTATATCAGATTCCACGCATCGCGAAGGTACGCGGCATGCCGGAAGAAACCATTCGTAGTATTATTACAGCGAATACAGAAAAGCGTCAGCTTGGGTTTCTGGGAGAAGAGCGGATCAATGTTCTCATGCTCAATCTAGCGCTGGATGAGATAAGGTAATTTATGGCTCCCACAAACCGCAGAACTCCTGATGAGTTGCTGGAGGCTCTGAAAAAGACCAATGCAGATGAGCGAGGAAAACTTCGCGTATTTCTTGGAATGTGTCCTGGCGTTGGAAAAACCTTTTCAATGCTTGAAGCAGCAAGACAGCAAGTTGTTCGCGGTACACGCGTTTTGGTCGGTGTAGTCGAAACTCATGGCCGCAAAGAAACGGAAGAATTACTTCAGGGGCTAACAATCCTTCCCAAAAAGCAAATTCATTACAAAGAGACAACTCTCTTTGAAATGGATATTGATCGTGTACTCGAAGAACGACCTGCGCTTGTTTTAGTTGACGAGCTCGCACACACAAATATTCCTGGCTCTCGCCACACCAAACGCTATCAAGATGTTCAAGAACTACTAAGTGCAGGGATTAATGTTTATACGACTCTGAACATTCAGCATATCGAGTCTCGAAATGACCAAGTTGCGCAGATTACCGGAGTTCTGATTCGCGAAACTGTGCCTGATTCATTTCTTGAACTTGCAGATCAAATTGAAGTTGTCGATCTATCGCCCGCCGAGCTGCTCCAGCGCCTCGAAGAAGGAAAAGTGTATCTGGGAGATCGCGCTGCTCGAGCTAAAGAAGGCTTTTTTAAAGAAGAACATCTATTAGCTCTACGCGAACTTTCTCTGCGTTTTGTTGCTGAAAAAGTCGACCAAGATTTACATAGCCACATGACTATTAAAGGGATTGAAGGCCCTTGGAACACGAACGAACGGCTGCTTGTGGCCCTCAGTCATAGCCCGTATTCAGCGCGGCTTATCCGCACCACTCGACGGATGGCTTATAATCTTGAGGCTCCTTGGATTGCGCTCTATGTAAACACAGGAGAACACCTCCTAAAAGAAGATGAAGAGATGCTTCAAAAAAACATCGCCCTTGCCCGAGAGCTAGGCGCTGAAATCATCACGATCTCGGACAACGACATTGCTAATGCAATTCAGAAAGTAAGTCAGGACCGCAATGTAACTCAAATCGTGATGGGCCGACCTGATAGACGCTTTCTTAGAGACTTATTCGCACAAGGCACGCTTCTCGACAAACTTGTTCGTGATACAAGTAAAGTCGATGTACATGTGATCCGCGCAGAAAGGAAATCACGGTATAGAGGCTTTGCCATGCGCTGGCCGAATCTTAGATCGGGCTTTTTTCCATACTATAATACAGCTTGGTTTATGGTTGTAGTGGCCTTCTTATGTCGAGCACTTCTCGACCTTATTGGTTACCGAGCACTTGGTTCAATTTTTCTATTGGCAATTCTGACTGTCGCTAGCTTCACCGGAGGCGGTCCAACGTTATTCGCTGCTCTGTTTTCAGCTATCGTTTGGAACTTTTTTTTTATTCCTCCAACATGGACATTCACGATCACTGCGCCAGAAGATTTTATGATGGTCACCTCCTTCTTTGTTGCCGCTCTTGTGGGGGGCCTTTTAACGACCAGAATTCGACGGCAAGAGTCAGCTCTCGCAATGCGTGAAAGCGAAACGAGACTGCTCTATGAATTGGTCAAAAATCTTTCTGAAGTGCAAAATGAAAAACAAGCCGCTCAGATTCTTTCTGAGACTATCAAACGGCAGTTCAAATCATCTAATGCAATTCTACTGGGGCATGCCGGGAAGCTCGACACTGAACATCTTATTGGAAAGCATCTAAGTGAAAAGGATTTCGCAGTCGCTCAGTGGTCTTATGAAAATAACAAGTCGGCAGGATGGTCAACTCAGACCTTAAGTGCCTCGCCTTGCCTCTGTTTACCGATGAAAGGCAATACTGGAGTCGTTGGCGTTGTGGCCTACTTTCCTCACAGCAGCCAAAAAAACCTATCTATTGAAACCAAAAATTTCTTAGAAACGATCATGGTTCAAACTGCAATTGTTCTCGAGCGACTTGAATTTCGAGGGGCTGCCGAAGCCACTAAACTTTATGAAGTCTCCGAACGATTGCATCAGACTCTACTCAATTCTATTTCGCATGAACTACGAACTCCAATCACTGCGCTTATTGGTTCAGCTACAGCTCTTGGTGATGACAAAACTTTTGCTGATTCAAATGCTAGAAAATCCTTGATTGGCGAAGTCGTTGGCGCCGCTAAAAGACTTGATCGAGTGGTGGAAAACTTACTGGATGTTTCAAGACTAGAGAAGGGAACTCTACAGCTCAAAAATGAGTGGTTTGAATTGGGCGATTTACTTAGTCGTGTGAAATCTGAGTTGAAAGACGAAATGAACGGTAGAACTCTTCAGGTCACTGGTGATGGTTCTATTCTTATTGAGGGAGATTTTCAGCTTCTTGATCATGCGCTCTCGCAACTTGTTCTCAATGCGACAAAGTATAGTAAGCCCGCAACAAAAATTGAGATATCCATCGAGAAAACTGGCGACAAAGTTCGGGTCAAAGTTCGAGATGAAGGCGTTGGAATAACAGAGGGACTTGAGCATCGGTTGTTTGAGAAGTTTTTCAGAGCACCCGGAACACCCGCAGGTGGAATCGGCCTCGGTCTGTCAATTGTGAAAAGTATCTTAGAACTTCACGGGGGCAAAGTTTCAGCTCGGAATCGACTCGACGTTCAAGGTGCAGAGTTCGAAGTTGAATTACCACTCAAAACTCCGCCAGAAGTTTTACAGGAGGCCTTGCGGTGACAAAACCTAAAATCCTTGTCGTTGATGACGAGAACTCGATTTCAAAGTTTGTACGTCACAGTCTTGAGGCAAATGGTTATCAGGTCGTTGAAGCGGCGACCGGCCATGATGCAATTCAAAGAATGATCGAACAACGTCCTGATCTCGTGATTTTAGATTATGGTTTACCTGACATTCAGGGAATTGAGGTTTTGCGAAAGATTCGTGAGTGGTCGAAGACGCCGGTGATTTTTCTAACCGTTAGAGACACAGATGAAGATAAGGTTTTGGCACTTGATACAGGTGCCGATGACTACTTGACCAAGCCATTTAGTGTTCCTGAACTCCTAGCCAGAATTCGAGTTGCGCTACGACATGCAACTTCGCCAGAGGGTGTCCCTGTTTTCAAAAGTGGCCCTATCGAAGTAGACCGTGCTGCACACTTGGTTCGTGTGAATGGCAAAGAAGTTAAACTAACTGCAACCGAGTATTCTCTAATTTCTATTCTTGTGGCACACGCTGGAAAAGTTGTTCCCCATCGTATGGTTTTGAACGAGGTATGGGGACCCAATTCAGTAGAGCATAATCACTACTTGCGAGTGTACTTCGGCCAAATTAGAAAAAAATTCGATGTTGTTTTGCCTGGGACAGGGGATCTCATCGTGACCGAATCGGGAGTTGGATACCGGTTGAAAACCAGCTAACTGAAAACGAGCTAACTTTGTTGTTACGAAATTGACAAGTTGTCATTATCATTCGACGATCATGAACAACTTGTCTCATTAAGGCATCTCATTGCTAACCAGTTTTGAGCTAGAGGTTGGCAGGAATCTTGGATTCTTCCTATTAATTGAATTTGCACAACGTGGATATTAAAAGATATGAAATTGCATTCTGGACACTCTCTCATTGTAATGATCGGTCTTTTAATTGGCACTCCGGTTGGCCTCGGAACATTTACCTTTTATTACGCAAATGGATTTTCCTATCTTTCAGACAACCCCAAGTCTTGCATCAATTGTCACGTAATGAATAGCCAATTCGAGAGTTGGAAAAAATCAAGTCACAGAGCCGTCGCTGTTTGCAATGACTGCCACACACCAGGCGGTTACTTGACGAAGTATGCGGCTAAAGCAAGTAATGGATTTGCACACTCTTGGGCTTTTACCACAGGCCAATTCAAAGAACCCATTGAAATTAAACCGCACAACCGCGAAAGAGTAGAAGTGTCCTGCCGCAATTGTCATAGCGCGCTCTTAGAAAGTTCACATTTTTCTCGGCAGCAGTTAAAGCAAGTCACATGCACTCATTGTCACTCACAAGTGGGTCATAACAAATAAAAGGAGTTTTGTGTCAGAATTCAAAATAAAAAACAACTTAAAGCTATTGATTGCAGTTGCAGCAGCGAGTGCTCTTCTCGTTGGCTTCATCAGTATCATACTAAAAAATATCTCCGAGAAAAAAAAGGAAGCAGAGGCTCCTTACCATCAAATTGTCGAGATCAATGACACTATTGATGATCCAGCCCAATGGGGAATAAATTTCCCTCACCAGTATGCTTCTTATTTAAAAACCGTGGATCAAATCAGAACTCGATACGGCGGTAGTGAAGCCCTTTACCAAACGCCATCGAAAGCTGATCCTCGTTCCATTGTGGCCCAATCAAGACTTGAAGAAGATCCTCGCCTGAAAATCATGTGGTCAGGTTATGCGTTTTCAGAAGATTTTCGAGAGGAACGAGGACATGCTTTCATGCTGACAGACCAAGAGCTTACAAAAAGACAGCATTTTGCTAAGCAACCGGGAGCTTGTTTGAATTGCCATGCCTCGACTTACACAGCGATGAAGAAATTGGGCGATGGTGATCTGTTCAAGGGTTTTGCACAGCTAAACCAAATGTCATATCCAGAGGCCAGAAAGCATGTTTCCCATCCTGTGAGCTGCATCGATTGTCATACTCCTAAAACCATGCAGCTCAGGGTAACAAAACCTGCATTTATCGAAGGTATTCGCACTGTCAAAGAGACAGAAGGTATTAAAGAGTACGATGTTAATAAAATGGCAAGTCCTCAGCAGATGCGCACATATGTCTGTGCACAATGCCATGTAGAGTACTATTTTAAAGGTCAAGAAAAACGCCTCACTTTTCCTTGGAAAAATGGATTCAAAGCGGATCAAATCTTATCTTATTACGAACAGGAAAAATTTAAAGACTGGATTCACAAAGAAACCGATGCGCCTGTTTTAAAAGCCCAACACCCCGAATTTGAAATGTGGAATATGGGAATTCACGCTCGCTCTGGCGTTTCATGTACTGATTGCCACATGCCTTACGAGCGTGTTGGAGCAATGAAAATCACCGATCATCATGTTCGAAGTCCTGTCCTCAATATTCAAAGAGCTTGTCAGACTTGTCATCGTTGGCCTGAACAGGAGCTAAAAGATAGAATTGAAAATATACAAAGTCGTACTTTTGAAATGAGAGGAGTCGCAATGGATGCCCTCACTTCATACATCAATGATTTAAAGCAGACAAAAAACACAATGGAGCCCAAGAAACTAGAGCAAGCACACGACTATCACAGGAGAGCACAGTTCTTACTTGATTTTGTAGAGGCGGAAAATTCGATGGGATTTCATGCACCTGAAGAGACTCTACGTCTGTTAGGACTATCTATCGACGCTTCTCGAAAAGGACAAGTATTGCTTAAGAGCAAAACATGTGAACCCAAGGAGAAGGACTGTGGAGTTTCCGGGAAATAGAAAAAAAAATGGCTCAGGAGTACAATTCCTGCACCAAGTGAAGATCAACTATAGACAAACACTTGAAGCATTGGCAACAAATTGACTCGTATCGTTATTATACAAATTTTTTCTAATTGGCCGCAGACACCGCAAAAGAATATTTAATCAGCGCCAGTGTTCCCAGGGTGGGACTTTGTCGCTGCTCCATTGATGCCCTATGGGCTGGTCAATAGCGTGACCGGTGGAGGTAAACATGGATTTACTAAATAATTTGAATAAACAGGTCGCTGAGTTGTGGCAAAAACACATTGCTAGCCAAAATCAAAAGGAACGGGATTTGCTGTTGAAGCGGTATAAAGAGGTTTTCAGTCAGTATGTGAAGCATAAAGAATGGCTGAAGGTGATGGATGCTCAATAACTATTGGGTTTCAAAGGGGGCTACGCAGCCCTCTTTTGTTTTATGATCCTGCCATCCTCATCAAATACCGACTTTGCGTTCAGACGCCTTGTCATCAAAACATTTTTCTCTAAAATCGCCAGTAGTTCAGGTTCATTAAAAAATGACGTATAACTTTCATCTGACTTGCTACGATTGCATGTCTGACAAAGTGGAATTGCGTTGTTAACAATATAGCCCTCTCTATGCTTCATCATAAAGCTACCGCCTTCGTTTTTACTGAAAATGAAGTGGTCAATGTCCATGCCATTTTCTTTGCTTCCACATTTTGTGCAGCTGTTACCGAATACCTCCAGCAAATAAAGGCAAAATGTTTTTCTGTAATAACTTTCTTTGGGGTTTCCTCTACGATAGTCATCTCGCTCAATAATATAGTCGTCTCGATTCGCACTAGGCGTGAGCGCAGCTATCGCCTTTTGTCGTCTTTTACGCTGCCGAATCTGTGCTATGAGATTCCATATTTTACCAGTCACCATGAATATAGTGATCATCATAGCACCGATGACGATGAGTTTTCCATTAGTGCCATTAAAAAAAGTAAAAGCTGCCTGCATGACAGTTCTGATCACTTCTGAAAAAACTCGGCCAACTCCAACGATAATGCCAATAAAAATCAGAGTGCTTATGAGGTTTAACCTTCGCCTTCTTCTAAACATGGAACACCTGCCTGTCTATGGAGTATATCAGAACACTTTAGTCTCGGCTAATGAGTGACTTTTAAGCGTGCTCATTCCATGACGAGACGTAGAGGTGCTAAGAAATATTTGATCTAACCGGCACCGAGCGGTCGACGAGAGATACCTCGGTATAGCTCGTCGTCTTTTCAGCCAAATTTATCCATTCAGCTGAACAAACTGTTCAATAAAATGAATAAAGACTCTCCACAAACTAACAAGGAGAGTACAAATGTTTAAAAAGCTGATCCTAAAAGAGCACATCAAAGCCCATCTTGATTCATCGAAGGAAAGTTTCGATGAATTGGCCAGGAAAATTAATGCTTCACCATCATCACTGTTTAATTGGAGTGAAGGAGGAGCCATTACTTTGAATGATAAAAATTTAAAATCTTTATTTCTTTTAGCTGAGGAAATAGAAATTGATTTACCATTTTTATTATTTCCCGTTGAAACAGCAAAACGGTACCGCTCTAGCCAAAAATTCAATGAAATTGTCAGTCCACATCTACAACATTTCTGGACTGAGATAACAAAAGAAATACGTCTCCTAGTAAAAAGTGAGCTTCAAATTAAGGGGTAATTTAGCTGAGTTGCTCATTTCCCTGCGGGCATTCAAAATACTGAATATCTGTATAAATGAGCGACATTCTCTAATAAATTTTTATAGCACCTATTTAATTAATGAAAGAGATCCTGTTAATGGCAGAACAATTGGTATTAATTCCAGCAGCACAATACGTTCGGATGTCCACCGAACATCAGCAATACTCAACTGAGAATCAATCTGACAAAATTCTTGAGTACGCCGCGAAAAAAGGTATTGAAATCGTAAAAACCTATACTGACGCGGGTAGAAGCGGCTTAAGTTTTGATGGACGTCCAGCTTTGCGACAACTAATAGAAGATGTTAAGAGTGGATCTGCAAATTTCAAAATTATTTTAGTTTATGACGTTAGCCGCTGGGGGCGCTTCCAAGATGCTGACGAAAGCGCCCATTATGAATATACTTGCAAGCAGGCTGGTATCCACCTGGTCTTCGTTGCGGAACAGTTCGAAAATGATGGCTCGATAGCTTCCAATCTAATCAAAAGTCTCAAGCGAACTATGGCCGGAGAGTATAGCCGCGAATTATCCGTCAAAGTTTTTGCAGGTCAATGCCGGTTGATTGAATTGGGTTATCGTCAGGGAGGCCCTGCCGGATACGGATTACGTCGAGTGCTTGTTGATCAAAACGGATCAACGAAAGCAGAACTTTCCCGAGGAGAACACAAAAGTTTGCAAACTGACCGTGTTATACTTGTGCCAGGTCCTGACGAGGAAATTCAAAATGTCGATCTAATGTACAAATGGTTTGTAAATGAAGGCCTTTCTGAATCTGAGATTGCTGTACGACTAAATTCTATGAAGGTGTGCACCGATCTTGACCGAGAATGGAATCGCGCGACTGTTCACCAAGTCCTAACCAATGAAAAATATATCGGCAACAATGTTTTTAATCGAGTGTCCTTTAAGCTTAAAAAGAAACGCGTGGTAAACACGCCGAATAATTGGATTCGCAAGGAGGAAGCTTTTGATCCTGTTGTCGCAGCCGATTTATTTTATAAAGCTCAGGGAATCATCCTAGCGCGCACTCGACGCTATACCGACGAGGAGTTGCTTGAGCGACTCAAGACTCTTTACCAGACACGCGGCTTCCTTTCTGGTTTAGTTATCAATGAGGCTGATGGAATGCCTTCCACCTCAGTGTATACACATCGTTTTGGCAGTTTGGTTCGTGCTTATCAAATGGTTGGCTTCACGCCAGATCGAGACTACAGATATTTAGAAATTAATAAATTTCTAAGACAATTGCATCCTGAGATTGTGACGGACACACTTGAAAAGATAGCTGATCTCGGTGGCTCGGTGATCCGTGATTCGACAACAGATATTCTAAGGGTCAATGATGAGTTTACTGTGTCGATCGTGCTTGCCCGATGCCACAATGGCGAGAGTGGCCGGAATCGCTGGAAAGTGAGATTTGATACAAGTCTTCTTCCCGACATAACGATTGCCGTAAGGCTTGATCCAACAAACAAATCCGCCTTTGACTACTATTTGTTACCACGACTTGATTTCGGTCAACCCCGGATCAGTTTAAGTGACCAAAACCCTATTGAATTCGAGAGCTATCGCTTCGATACACTTGACTACCTCTATGGCATGGCAGAACGAGCAAGAATCAGGAGAACAGCATGACGAAAAATAAATATCCAGGTGATGTCCGAATGATTCCTGTGGACCGTATTGACGTCCTCAATCCTCGTGATCGTAATCAAAAAATATTTGAAGAAGTTGTGGAAAATATCAAGGCTGTCGGACTCAAAAAACCTATCAGTGTAACACCAAGACCAGGACCAGATGGAACTGAACGATTTCTTCTTATCTGTGGTGAAGGTCGTCTCAAGGCTTTTAAATCGTTAGGTGAAACTAATATCCCCGCACTTGTAGCTGATATTACCGAGGAAGATGCCTTCATAAGAAGCTTGATTGAGAATATTGCTCGTGTAAAGCGCCGCCCTTTGGAAATTTTAGCTGGTATTCAGCAATTGCAAGACAAAGGCTATAGCGCGAAGTTAATTGCTGAGAAAACAGGACTCAATATTTCGTATGTTCATGGTGTCCTTACGTTGCTTCAGCAGGGTGAAGAGAGGTTATTGGTGGCGGTGGAAAAAGGTCGTGTTCCTCTAACTGCAGCCATGGCAATTGCTGGCGCTGGTGATGATGACAAGGCTGTCCAGACTGCCCTTCAGGATGCCTACGAATCTGGAAAACTGCGAGGACAAAAGTTGCATCACGCTCGTCGAATTATCGAGCATAGAAAGACTCTTGGCAGAACGATCTCTCGCAAGTCGCTCAATAAAAAAACTGATATTTCAACCTCCAGTTTAGTGCGAACATACCAAAAGGAAGTAGCCCGCCAACGACTCATGGTTAAAAAGGCTGAGTATGCACAGCAACGTTTACTTTTTGTAGTTGGAGCTCTTCGCCAGTTATATGGCGATGAAAACTTCGAAAATCTCTTGCGCGCCGAAGGGCTGGATACTTTACCAAAATACCTGGCCGACCGAGTATGGTCAGATGGGCGCTCCGCATGACTCAATTGTCATTAGGGTTTATTCCTGAAATACTGTCAGTGCCACTGGAGCGAATTCTTCCTTCACGAAAAATACCAGCAGGGCTTATCGGCTCCCGTAAGTTTGAACAAATTCGTGCTTCGATTGTAGAGGTCGGTTTGATTGAACCGCTCTCGATATCACCCATGCAAAAGAAATCTGACAATCACTTACTCCTTGATGGACACGTCCGTTTGCTGGCGCTCAAAGAATTAAAATACACTGAAGCCCCTTGTCTGGTGGCCAAAGACGATGAAACGTATACCTATAACAAACAGATTAATCGTCTTTCAACGATCCAAGAACATTTTATGATAAAACGTGCAATCGAGCGCGGCGTATCGAAAGATCGTCTCGCGAAAGCACTGAGCCTCGATGTCGGACATATGATGAGGAAAGCTACTCTGCTCGAAGGCATCTGCCCGGAGGCAGCAGATCTTTTGCAAGATCGACAATTTTCCTCAGATATTTCTCGAGTGCTTAGAAAAATGAAGCCGACTAGACAAGTCGAGTGTGTTGAATTGATGGCATCTGCCAATAATATTACTGTTTCTTACGCAGAAGCCTTGCTAGTAGCCACGCCCGCAGAAATGCTTATTGACGGGAAAAAACCTCAAAAATTGCTAGGCGTCACACAGGAGCAAATGTTGCGAATGGAACGTGAGATGGCAAGCCTGCAGGGACAGTATAAAATGGTCGAACAGAATTATGGACAAGATATGCTCAATCTCGTGTTGGCCAGAGGGTATCTTGTTAAGATGTTGGAAAATAAATCTGTTATAAAATTTTTAAAACAACGACAGCCCGAAGTTCTGGAACAATTCCAGAATATAATCGAGACAACATCGCTCGATGGTGCAGGTCAACTTGCCCAGCCTTCACCCTAAAATATTGAGGAGAGCTCGATGGACACTGAGAGAGCAAACGTTGTGTCGTCCTATACAATTGTCAAAGGCTCGATGATTGCTGAAACTTTTTCTGTATTAACTGCTTGGGATTTTACAAAATCAAAAAAAGGGAATTTGGACCTGCTTAGAAGCAGTAATTTCATTGAGGCTAAGAGTGACTCCTGGCTACGAGATGTTGCAAAGGTATTAAACCGACGCTTTGACCCCGCTGGACGTGATCGCGCTCTAGCTGTAACAGCGAAGTCAGGTTATGACATCGAGGAATGGAAGCCTATATTGCTATGGCACATGACTCGAGATGAGTTTTTGCTAAAAGACTTTCTTATCCATTGGTTGTTCCCCACTTGTTATGACAGCAGTGCCTGCCATGTTCGATCAGATGATCTGCAGATTTATCTTCTAAATATCCATAAGCGAGGTGGGACAACAGAACACGCTTGGACCAAAACTACGTTGCACAGAGTAGCAACTGCTCTACTTAGAGTTGCTGCAGATTTCGGAATACTTAAAGGAAATGGGGTGAAGGCATTTGCTCCCTACAATTTACCTGAGAGAAGTTTTATTTACCTATTTCAAGTCATGCTTGATAAATACAAATGTCCAAAAAAAGTTATCAATGCAATAGAATGGCGAATGTTCCTACTGTGTCCGTCTGACGTCGAACGACAAATTTTTCGTCTTCATCAAAATGGAACTTTGGAGTATGAAATTGTGGACAACTTAGCTCAACTCACTTTACCAAACAATAATACAGAAAAATATATGAGGACAATGAATGAGTTTGCTCCCGGCGATCGTTGCGAAGTGGATTACAGTAACGATAAAATCGAGTGGCTAGATCCTAATACCCAACAAGTTCGCCAGGCTCATATTTTTCTTGGAGTATTGGGTTTTAGTCAGTTCATCTTTGCCTGGGCATCTGAAGATAAAAAAGGTCCTTCTTGGCTGCAGGCCCATTCTAAAATGTTTGATGTTTTTGGAGGTGTTCCAAGTCTCATCGTCTGCAGTTGTCCCAAACAGAGCCTGATAAAACCCCATCGGCATGATCCTGAGATTAATCCAGGTTACGATGAGATTGCCGCCCACTACATGACGACTGTAATTCCAGCGAGACCAGGGTTTCAAAAAGATCGAGCACTTATTGAAGATGCAGAAAAAATCGTTATGCGTTCCTTCCAGTTTATCTACCGAAGACACACATTTACCTCTATCGCTGAAATCAACTATGCACTTGCCCATGTGATAGATCGGCTCAATCGCAAGCCACGCCCTCAAAAAAAAACATCTAGATTGGAGTGCTGGGCGAGCCAGGAAAGGCATGCATTGAAAACAATGCCGACAGTCGCCTTTGAGGCGGTCGAGTGGAACCTGGCACGAGTCCATCCTGACAGTACGGTAAGCCTAGAGAGTGCCTACTACTCCGTTCCACACGTTCATCGAGGAAAAGAAGTCCGAGTAAAGCGCACTCCTACCAATGTTGAAATTTTCGTGGGACTCGATCGTGTCGCCATTCACAAGCGCGACTTCGCACGACGTTCAACTCGATATATTATCCCAGGACATTTTCCCGACAATGTGACAGCATATAGAGAGATAGTCCCTCAGAAACTTCTTTCACAGGCCCGTCTTGTAACGGAATCACTTTATGACGTCATTGAAGAGCTTTTCACAAAAGATACGCTTGGCAACTTAAGGCGAGCCCAGCGCTTAATTCGCCGTGCGAATGCAGAGATCAAGGACTGTGGTCGGGAAAACGCCGAACCTCGACTTCAAGTAGCAATCGAGCAAATGTATCGGGTTAGCAACTTCCGAGTCCACTACTTTGAAGCAACTCTCCAGCAGCTTAGACAAAAATCCAATGATCAATCACAATCAGCGAAAATGAATCCTCCCACAGCATATTTCGAACGATTTGGAATTCATTTACTCGATTCGAAAAAAACATCAATTGCATCGGAGATTACGTGCAAAAGTTGAATTGGTGTAGCCGAGTTCCTAAGAGCCAATAAAAAGTACAGCTACCCGCACTTAGACATTGATCTTGAATCTGAACTTTCCTCTCACGAATCATCTATTGACCATCGGTCGTCATCACATACCACGGTACATGTAGGCGTCTTTAACTCATCAGAGCTGCTTTTATAGACGATAATTATATGTAATGAGTGACGAAGTTAAAATAGGTCCAGTCCTAAAACATCTTATGAAAAATAAGAAAATGACGTTCAAGAAATTGAGCCATGTTTCAGGCGTACCAATTTCAACTATCAAAACTTGGAGCGCTGGTGTTGAGCCAAAGTCATTGACTCACGCCAGGAAGGTCGCGCGAGCTTTAGACGTTTCTGTTGAGTATCTTGTGTTTGGTGAAACCTCGGTACAGGCTCCGACCATGAGTGAATTATTAACAACACAA
>ERZ1292625.1499-Hain-H41-01um-R1-1499-length-27282-cov-5_pt2 | contig 16106 bp, 13 predicted proteins | sample MGYA00564400_ERZ1292625 | MGnify/ENA primary metagenome ERZ1292625 (study PRJEB36523, sample SAMEA6512639) | groundwater metagenome | collected 2019-01-08 | study: AquaDiva: Metagenomics assemblies of 32 groundwater samples | reverse complement strand
GCCTCGAAAGCAAACTCGCCGCCGCCCGCGCCGACCACTCCGCCAAGCTCGCCGGCAAATCCGAGCGACGCTTTGATCTTTTTGAGGTACTGTCCCTTTTCAAAGAAGATTTCGCCCCGCGACTTGTATTCTTCCAGGCCCTCGCGGACCACGAACAATCCAAGGATTGAGGATTCACCTTCAAAGATGCGGTTCGGACGGGCGTCGCGGAACCATTTTTCTACCGGCACCGCAGGTTCGCCGCGTTTCTTCAGTGATTCAGCCGTTTCGTAACCACGGCCGCCGCGCAACTGAACTAGGTCGTCAACAATTTTCCACAGACGTTCGCTATTGAGGACCTTGGCGGTGGCGGCTTCCATCCTGCAATCCAGATGCTGATCGGCGCGGGAGGCGGCGAACCAAGTGATGGCTTCCATCGTCAAGGTGTTCGCCATTCCTTCGGCCATTTTTCCGGTACCGCTCAATTCATGTTTACCGATCAGTTTGCCCCACTGGTGGCGGCTGTTACCCCACCATCTTTCAACTTCCAGCATCGCCTTCGCGCTTGCCGAACAACAGCCGGCAATCGTAATCCGTCCGCTATTGAGCGCCTGCAGAGCGATTTTGAAACCCTGCCCTTCCTGATAGTACGAGAAAGTTCCATCAGGATTTTTCGTTTTTCCGATCAGGTGTTCAAGCGGCACATAAACTTTCACGAAGTCAGTGATTCCGTTGTACATGCCACGCAATCCGGCAAAATCACACCGCTGGACGGGTTTTACGCCATCCAAATCGGTTGGTACGATGAACGCCCCGAAGTTGGGCCGGTATCCTTCTTCCGTGAGCTGGGAATCATAATCAACTATTTTTCCGATTACCACGATCACTTTAGCAAGATAGGTATTGTCGCTAGCGGGTCCGTTGGTGGTCCACCATTTGCGGCCGCTGATCTCATAGCCGACAATTCTTCCTGTTTTTTCATCACGTACCCGCACGGCCCGCACTTCCATAGCGGAGGGATCGGATCCGGCTCTTTCTTCCGTGAAAGCAAACCCAGAAGGGGACTTAGCCACCAGCGGAAGCCAGCGGGATTTCTGCTCCGGTGAACCATACTCCTTGATCGGCCAACCGACACCGATTGTGACCGAGGCGGAGAGTAGGGCGACCATTGCGCCGCAGCGCGTCGCGACCAACTGAAGAATTGCCATGTACTGTGACTGCGATAGATCCATTCCGCCGTATTCAACAGGAGTCTTCATTCCGAAATAGCCGTTTTCACAGAGCCAATCAAGATTGTGTTTAGGAATTTCGTTTGTCCGCTCAATCTCTTCCGGGTTTACATCATACTTCAGAAAGTTTTCCATCTTTTCATAGTAGACCCGGAAGGCCGGATCGTTCAGGGCTGACACGGAGATTTCATCAAAATAGCTCATGTCCAACCGGCCGCGAAAAATATCGGGCATCAAACCAACCAGTTTTTCCTTGTCACGGCTTGCTTCTGCGATTTCCACACCCTGGCCAAGACCTTTCGTAGCATTACCCACAAATTTTCCTTTCAATTAACCGAGCGTATTATAAAATAAATCCCCCTTTTTTGAAAGGGGGATGAAGGTATTAACTGGAGATGGTCGCCGGCGGGTTCAAGAGCAACCCGCGGCGGTTCGGGAATAGTCCGGCGCCGAGAATCAGTGATAGGTCAACCATATCAGAAGACTTACAAACGCCGGTAGTAACAATCTTTTGCGCTTCCCGCGTCATAGAGAGCAGGAGCATATTACGGGCGGCTTTCACATCGTCGTCGGACGAACATTCAATCTTCCAACCGAATTTTTCCAAGATGGATTTGTTCGGTTTGACTGCTTTTTCGTCCTTCCAGATGTAAAAGCCTTTGCCAGTTTTCTTACCCAGCAAATCTTTGTATTTATTAATCGGAATATCAGCCACTGCCTTCGGATAGTCTTGCGGGTAGTAGCTCATCATCACTTTCGTCACGTGGTAGCCGATATCAAATCCGACCAGGTCCAGGGTTTTGAACGGACCCATCTCCATGCCGAATTTTTCCATCGCTTCATCAATTTTCCACGGATCAATCTTCAGTGTCTGCAGTTGGTCCAAAGCCCAAGCCATTCCGGTAACCAATACCCGGTTAACGATCAGACCGGGGCATTCCCGATCAAGCAGTACCGGAGTTTTACCGATGGCTTTAGTGAGAGCCAAAGCTTTAGCGACAGTTTCCGGAGAGCTTTCCGGTGTGGCGGCAACTTCACTCAACGGCATTTTGTGCACCGGATTGAAAAAGTGCGTCGCGCAGAAGCGGTCCTTATGTTGCAGTTCGGCGGCCAGATCGCTGGGCAAGAAAGAAGATGTGTTGGTCGCGATGACCGTTTGCGGGGAAACAACTTTCTCCAATTCCGCGAACATCTTTCGCTTGAGTTGCAGATCTTCAATGATCGCTTCAATTACGAAGTCAGTATCCGCCAGAGCCGACAGGTCGTTTCCGGTGGAAACTTTTAACAGTCGCCGTTTGGCGGCCGCTTCTTCGGCGGTCATTTTACCCATCTTTACCGCTTTTCCAAACATTGTTTCAATGAAGATCACCGCCTTGCCGACTGGCTCCGGAAAAGTATCGTGCAAGACCACCGGGATGTTGCTGGAAATGGCCGCGTAAGCGATGCCACTTCCCATAATTCCCGCGCCGATTATACCGATTTTTTTCGGAACTCCAACCTTCACTCCCGGCAGCCAATCTTTTGACCTGGCTTCTTTATCCAAGAAGAAGAGGCTGGTCAAGCTTTTTGCTTCTGACGACTTAGCGCATTCAGCAAACAACTTTCGTTCCAGCGCCAGACCTTTCTCAATCGGTTTAGAACTGGCTCGGACGGCCTCAATTGCTTTCAACGGGGCCGGGTAAGCGCCTCTAGTTTTCTTTAAAACTTCCTGAAGCGCTCTTCGCAGAATCAGTCTTTTTCCGACACAAAGAAGATTTTCCGGAAATTTTACACCTTTCGTTTTTCTATCAAATCGCTCGTTCCAATCCCGAGAGATGAAGTATGCTCTCCAGCGCGCTTCACCAATCAATTCTTCCGGTTTAACGCAAGAATCTGCCAAGCCGCACTTAACGGCTTCAGCGCCGTTAAGCTTCTTCTGGCCGTTGATAATTTCCAGCGCTTTGCGGGTACCTACCAGACGGGGGAGTGTCTGCGTTCCGCCGAATCCGGGAATGATTCCGAGACTGGTTTCCGGCAGAGCAAAAACGGTTTTCCTGTTGCTGGTCGCTACGCGAGCGTGGCAAGCCATCGCCAGTTCCAATCCTCCACCAAGACATTCGCCATCAATCGCGGCCACTACCGGATAAGAGGCGTTGCGGATCTTCATCAAAATTCCGTGCGCTTTTTGCAGGAGCGCTTCCACATCGGACGGATTTTTCAGAACTTCCCGGATTTCTTCCACGTCGGCTCCGGCGCAGAAAGTATCCGGTTTTCCCGAAGTGATAATCAGATAATCCGGACTAAGTTTCGCGAGCGCGCCCATGGTTTCATCCAGCTCTTCCAGCACTTTGCGTCTAAGCAGATTCTTTTTGTCCCACGGGCCCAAATCCAGCGTTAAAATCATTCCACGCGTATCTTCCGGATCCTCTTCTAGCTTCCAAAATTCCATTTTGGCCTCCTTTTTCTCTGTAAACGAACCGAACGTATTTTACGACAGAACGTCCATTTTGGCAATAAAAAACCGAGCACATAAAGTATGTGCTCGGTGAGTCTTAAAATCCGGGGCTTTCAATCACCGCCGCTTCGCCCTGCCCGCCACCAACACAGAGCGTCACCAAGCCGAAGTCCACTTTTCGTCTATCCATTTCTTTAGCGCAGGTCAGTACCAAGCGGGCGCCGCTGGCCGAGATCGGATGTCCGAGGGCGATTGCTCCACCGTTGACGTTCGTTCGATCCCAGGGGAGCGGGCCGAGCGGTTTTGCCAATCCAAGCATCGCGCAGTATTCAGGAGAAGCCATGGCCTTTGATTGGGCTAACACCACCGAAGCGAAAGCTTCGTTAGTCTCAATCAAATCAAACTGATTCAGCTCCAAGCTATTTTTCTGGCAAAGCTTAGCAATCGCGTTTACCGGTCCGAGCCCCATTTTGCTGGGCGTGCAACCGGCTACTGCCGATTTTCGGGAATCCATCATCGCCAACACTGGCCAGTCCTGTTCCATCGCGAACTTCAGATCGGCCACGATCATCGCCACCGCGCCATCGCTGATCTGCGATGAGTTGCCGGCTGTAGTTACACCATTCGGATTCATCGCCTTCAGTTTGGCCAGCTGTTCCAGTAGTTGATCATGACGAATGCCATTGTCCCGGAAGTCTTTCTTGTCCCATCCTTCCGGCACGGCGATTTCTCCATCAAATCTTCCGGCTAATTGCGCTTCCGAAGCCCGGGCGTGTGATTCTTGCGCGTACAGATCCAGTTCCGTCCGGGAAATTTTCCAATCCGCCGCGAGCTGGTCGGAAATTTTGTCCATTCCCAGACCGCAGAAAGGATCGGTCAATCCGAGCTTAATCATGAGTTGCGGGTCATGCGGCATCGTTGCAAGTTTTGCCCTGTTCATCAGCTTCGCTATGGCCTTTTTCCAAAATGGCATCTTTCGGTTATTTTTCAGAAATTCCTTAGTCAGGATCGGTAGGCGTTGCTCACGGGGATATACCGCTGTGTAGTCCGACATCACTTCGGCGGCAACCACCAGTACACATTTAAATTGGCCAAGCTCAATCTGCTTCACGGCATCCAATACCGCGTGCAGGCCGCTGGCGCAATTAATGTTCACTGTCCAAGCGGGAATTGTTTCCGGAAGTTCCGCCCGTAAAGCGATCAGTCGGGCCAAGTTTGAACCATCGGGCGGCAGGGCCTGGTTGCCGATATTCGCGCCGATCACGCAGTCAATCTTATTTCTCAAATCGGGATAGCGGATCAGCAATTCCATTACCGGCTCTAAGGCAAGAGATCCGGCCGTTAAACCGGGGAAAGTTCCCGCCTTCGTAAACGGAGTACGCAAGCCATCAACAATTACCGCGTTAGCCATTTTTCCTATTCTCTCTTTTAAGTAACCGGCTTGACTTTAACACTTATTTGAGTATAATACCAGTCAGAACGTTACCCCATCGTAACCTTTAAAGGAGGTCTTATGAGAGGCAGAAAGCGGACCGACGAAGAGTTGATCAACTCCGATGAATACTTCAAGTTCTTGTTTGACTTGGGTATGTGCGGTCTGGAGTGGCACATGACGGCTAGGGAGATCGGTGAAAGGATCAGATCAATGATTGATGTAAGTAGTCCCGGATTTGGAACCATCGTTTGTCCAATTAGCGCAGTGTCCATCTTTCGGACGGGTTTGAGTGCCGATTTTCATGCTGCTGTGTGGCTTGGCGAGGAGCTTCGGCTTAATCGCCGACTTACTCATTCTATTATCGCAGCAGCCGACGATTATCCAATGTCTCGGCTTCCGCCTCGCGGAGTTCAGCGAGAGATTCGCCGTGATCTCCTGATGGCGACCGGATTGATGAAGCCCAAGGTGTAAAAATAAAACCGGGCACATAATTTATGTGCCCGGTATTTTTTACTTCCGGAGCGCCAGAGCAAAGTTAGAATATCGCGGATCGCCGGTAACTTCGGTAACTTTCCCTAGCCAAGCCGGCATATCCCCGATTTCTTCACTTTCCTCGGTCAACTCAATTTCCAGCAACGCCAGACCGCGGAGCCGCTCCGGTTCGGTGAAGATATCCAGTTCAAGATACTTATTTCCGTGCGAGAAGCAGTAGCGGTTTTTTCGGATGACATCGCAATTTGGATTGGCATTTTTCACTTTCCGGTTGTAAGTAACCGCGTCAATTTGCTGTTCGGTTTCAATTCGTGTCATTGCCGAACCAGTCGACTGCTTGAAGGTTTCGTAGTAGACCGAGCCCTCATTATCCTGACTGCGTCTCCGGATGCGAGATTCTCCTGAACTGCCATCGGCGATGTAAATCTGTTCAATCTGAATCTTCTGGTGAGCAACAGGAAGTTTCCATGGGAGGGTAGTGCCATCCAACAGGAATTTTCTTTCAATTTCCAGCGATACCGGAATGCCGACAATTCTCTGAACCGCTCCCAGTACCCGTTTCAGTTTTCCATCAAACAGAGTGGAGTTATCAATAATAATTTTGTGGCTGTGGCCATCCCAGGCGGCGAGCGTTTTGTCGTCCGCTTCGCGGGCTTTAACCGGATCGGCTTCCAGACGGCTCGGATTATTTTCCAGCGTGTAGTATTCCTCTTTACCCTTAGCCGCTGTCATCAGATGGATCACCGCGTCATATCGCAGATCGCGGATGTCCGACATCGTCAGCTTTTTCCGGCGCAGCATCTGATAGAAAGCCGTTTCGTCCATATAGGCCTTGATATCCGGACAGCCGCGGTCCAATAGCAGGATTTGTCTGTTTTCCGGAACCGGATCTTTCACGCGGGTGCTTTTAATCTCCAGCGCGCGTTTGTAATTTTCTTCATCGGAAATTTGGGTATCCAAGAGTAGTTCTTCAAACGGCTCAAATTGTTCCGGTTCCATAAATCTCGGATCTAGTCCGGAGCCGATAATTCTAGTCGCCACTTCCGGCACGGAAATTACGCAAAATCCCAGATCGGCCAGTTTTTCTTTCAGATAGTTAATGGAAGTGCTTTTCCCTCCGCACGGTCCGCCGGTCAGAGCAATACGATGAATATTCCACCACCTTTCTGTTTATCAAAGAACACAGATAAGTTTACCAACTTATTTAAATAATCGCTAAACTTCTACCATTGTACGACCGTGCGATAGTAGAATATACTAAAGTGAATTTAAAATGCGTGGTGAAAAATTGTTAAAAATATTAGAACTTTTTGAAAACGCTACATATAACGCGGCGGGATTTTTTGAGGCCTTTATAACCAGCACGAAAGTCGATCGGCGGCCGTTGGTAAATTTTAGATTTAAGGAGCATGTTACATTTGCTTCCGGAATAAGACAGAGAATTTTAGAACGCGAGAAATTATCAAAATACATCCACAAACTTAGAAAAGAAGGATTGGTTGAGTTTGTTAACGGAGGAAGGGGATTATTGCGTCTTACGGCGAAAGGTAAAATAAAAATCGGAAATTTAAAAAAGTTTTTTGTTGAGGCCATACCAGTTAAAAAGTATTCCCGTATAACCTCGGCGAATATTACTATCATTGGTTTTGATATCCCGGAAAAACAAAGCAAAAAAAGACATTGGCTGAGAAGAGCGCTGAAAAATCTTGGATTCCAGATGCTACAAAAGAGCGTTTGGATAGGAAAGATAAGTTTGCCGGGTGAATTATTGGAAGATCTTGCCAAGTTAGGACTCCTGCCGTATCTGGAAATATTCTCTGTTGGGCAAAAAGGAACCATTAAAAAGCTTTAATTTTTTGAATGTGGTTAAACAACTTCTACTATCGTACGGTCGGGAGATAGTAGAAGTGCTGGCGCGGGAAGGAAAAATAGTTTCCAAGAAGCGATTTTCGTTGTACAATCTCCTGCATGAAGTTATCAATCGGAATTGTGGGGATGCCGAACGTGGGGAAGTCCACGCTTTTTAAGATTTTGACTAAAAACGACGTGAATATCGCCAATTATCCTTTCTGCACGATTGATCCGAACGTCGGCGTGGTCACCGTGCCGGACGAGCGGATGGATAAACTGGCCGCGATGAGTAAGTCCGCTAAAGTGATTCCGGCCGTGGTGGAGTTTTACGATATTGCCGGTCTGGTGAAGGGTGCGAGCGCCGGCGAGGGATTGGGGAATCAATTTCTGACTCACATCCGAGAAACCAACGCGGTGCTGATGGTGTTGCGGGTTTTTCAAAACGCGGAAATTATTCACGTGGAAAATTCGGTGGATCCGATTCGCGATATGGAAATTATCAACGCCGAGTTGGCGCTGAAAGATTTGGATTCGGTTGAAAAGATGTATAAAAAAGCGGAGGGTGAAACAAAAACTAGCGGTCCGGCGCAAAAGCAGGCGATTAAAGATTTTGAGGCGATCAAGTTGGTTAAGGCCGGGTTGGAGGCAGGAGAGAATCTTGGCGCGGCAAAATTTATTGAGCCATTAGAAAACGAAAAAGTCCGCACTCTGAATTTGCTGACCGGCAAAAAACAGGTTTATTTGCTTAATGGAAAACCGGAAGATGTTTCGGAAGAATTGAAAAAGAAGATTGCCGAGCGGGGAGCTGGTTTTGTGGTGGCGGATTTGTCCGTGGCGACCGAAGTCCCGGAACTTGTGAAGAAGGCCTATGAAGTGCTTGGTTTGATGAGTTTCTTCACCACCGGGTTAGACGAAACCCGCGCTTGGACGATTCGGCAGGGGAGTAAGGCGCCGCAGGCGGCCGGGGCAATTCATACTGATTTTGAAAAGAAATTTATCCGCGCGGAAGTAATAAATTGGCAAAAACTTCTGGAGGCGGGTTCTTGGAGCGTCGCCAAACAAAAGGGTTGGCTTCGTTTGGAGGGTAAAGATTATGTATTTCAGGATGGTGATGTGACCGAAATTAGGCACGGATAGGCGCTGATCGTTTGGTTGCACGAGGGAAACTTTTTGCTATAATTTTTTCAGTTCACGAGAGGAAATAAAATTGAGAAATTGGGTCATTTTTGGAGTAATTTTAGGCATCGCGTTTGGCGTCTGGATTACCAATGAGGCGCTCTTTAGTGAAGAGTGGATTACTGCGATCTGCGCTATTTTCGTTACCGCGGTTATCGGTGGGTGGTTCGCCCGAGTCGCTTATGGAATTACCCATGAGGACACTTCTAAGAATCAGAAGAAGGACTAAACTCGGGGTTGACATTCGCTCCTTTTTAAGCTATAATTAAAGCCAGTAAGTTGGTCAAAAATTTTAGTTCACACATTCCTTCAGGAGAGACTCATGTGAAAGCGATCCGAAAGTGCCTTGCGTTCGTGCTGGCTCTGCTTGGAGTGATCGGCGGCGCCCTGCTGGCTTCCGCCCAAGCTCTGACTTACAGCTATCCGATGCCGTGGGCGTTGATTGCGGTCTTCGCCTTCTCCGGTGGATTCATCGGATGGCGTGTCGGCCAGTGCCTCAAACCTAAGGAGCGCAAATGAAAAAGACTTTCCGCAGTGAGGTATTTTCCCCGTAGCATCGCAAGATGACGCGGGGAATTTTTTTTGCAGATTTTGCTTCCGAAGCACTAGTCACTAGTCGCCAGTCGCTATATACTGGAATTCATGGCAGAAAATATTCAACCAAGTTTGGAGCATTCCGCGTTGGAGAGAGATATTCAGGAACTGGCAAAAGAAGTTAAGGAGAAGGGACTTTCCGATCAGGGAAGGCAGGCTTTACAAACCGTTCTTAAGGAAAGAGTTACCGTGGCCCCGGGCGTTCCCATCGCGCCTACACCCGCGCCGTCCACCCAGCCGACTCAACCATCGCCGAATCTTCCCGATTACACTCAAGCTGAACCGGCCGACGTTAAGCTAAAAATAGAAAAATTATTGGACTTGGCCTGGCATAAGGGGGTTAAACATGCCGCCAAAGAGGCGTCCGCGGCCGGACCTTTAATTCTGGATGCCTTCCACGATGCCTTAATAGATAAGTTGTACCCAGAATTTAAGAAGCGTGGTTTGCTAAAGTAGAGAGGTGGATCAATTCATTGCTTTAGCCGTTTCCTTCGGCGCACCTCTTTTATTGGCCCTGCTAGTTTATGGGGGATTTCTTTTTTATCAATACCGGAAAAAACAATTCCTCGGCCTTTTAAAATTACGTCTGCTTTCAATCCGCTTAGCTCAAAAAAACGATTCCCAGGAGAAGCGGGATATTATGCAGGAGATCGGGAATTCCAGTCAGTTGTTTAGCTTGCTTTCCGGTTTAAAAATTCCTTTTTCTTTGGAAACTTCTGTGCATAATGTCGGCGAGGAAATTCATTTTTATATCGCTGTTCCTGAAGAGTCGGTTGAGTTTGCTTCCCGGCAGATTCAGGGTTTGTGGGGAGACGCCGAGGTGGTGAAGTGCGACGACTACACGATTTTTAATTCTCAAGGCGCGGTCAAAGCGGCCTATTTGAAATTGAAAGAACATTACGCGGTGCCGGTGCGCGCTTTTAATGAAATTAACATTGATACTTTTCTTCCGATTCTTAGCAATTTTTCCAAAATTGAAATGGCGGGGGAGGGGTTGGCTATTCAGGTCTTAGTATCGCCCGCGGCATCCGAAGCGAAAAAAGCATCGCTAGCTTTCATCGGTCAGTTAAAAAAGGGAGAAAAATTCAGCGATGTGTTTCATCCTAAATTTTTCAGTAAAGCACTGTTGCCGAAACAGAAAAAGCCGGATGATAAGCCGGAGCCGATTGTGGTGGATGAAGAATCGGTGAAGATGCTGAATCAGAAAATTTCCAAGCCATTGTTTAACGTGAATGTGCGTTTGATAGCTTCGGCCCCCACTGCTTATCGGGCGGAAGAGTTGTTGTATTCATTGACCGGCTCATTCAGCCAGTTCGCGGCGCCATTGCGCAACGAGTTCAAAATTGTGGAGCCGAGAAATCCCAAAGATCTGGTTTTCAAATTTGTTTTCCGGGAATTTGATGCTTCTCAAGCAACCGTTTTAAATACCGACGAGATCGCCAGCATTTGGCATCTCCCGACTTCTTTGACCGAGATTCCGAAAATAAAATGGATTAGGTCCAAAGAATCTGCCCCGCCGCCATCTGTTTTGCCGGACCATGGAATATTGATAGGGGAGAGCGTGTTCCGAGGAGTATCTCGTCCAATCTTTATCACCGACGAAGATCGCCGCCGGCACATCTACGTTATCGGTCAGACCGGTACCGGTAAATCAACCACGCTGTTTAATATGGCTATGGGGGACATCAAAGCGGGGAAGGGAATAGCGGTAGTGGATCCACACGGCGAATTAATTGAGCCTTTGTTGGGTTTGATTCCGGAAGAACGCCTCAAAGATGTAGTAGTCTTTGACCCGGGAGATCTACAGCATCCGCTGGGTTTGAATATGCTTGAGTATGATCCGAATCGTCCGGAGGAAAAGACTTTCATCGTCAATGAGATGCAGAGTATTTTTAATAAACTTTTCAATCCGGAGACGATGGGCCCGATGTTTGAACAGTACATGCGGAATGCTCTTTTGCTTCTAATGGATGACCCGAACGAGCACGCCACCATTATGGAAGTGCCGAGGATTTTTACCGACATTGAATATCGGAAGCGTCTTTTGCAAAAAGCCACCAACCCTACGGTGATAGATTTCTGGGAGAAGGAGGCAGTGAAGGCGGGAGGGGAAGCGTCGCTGGCGAATATGACTCCCTATATCACCTCCAAGTTTAATAATTTTATTTCTAATGATTATCTGCGCCCGATAATTGGTCAGCCCAATTCTTCTCTGAATTTTCGGAAAATTATGGATGAGGGGAAAATTTTGCTGGTTAATTTATCCAAAGGCAAGATAGGGGATATCAACTCCGGGTTGTTGGGTATGATAGTGGTCGGAAAATTATTGCTGGCCGCGTTATCGCGCGTGGATATTCTGCAGGAGGAGCGGAAGGATTTTACTTTGTATATTGATGAGTTTCAGAACTTCACCACTGATTCCATCTCTACTATTTTGTCGGAAGCCCGAAAATATCGGTTGAATCTGGTAATCGCGCACCAGTTCATCGGTCAGCTGACGGAAAAGATCCGTAACGCGGTTTTCGGTAACGTCGGTTCGCAGATTGTTTTCCGGGTTGGCGCTGAAGACGCTGAATTTTTAGTCAAACAATTTGAACCAATATTTACGAAAAACGATCTTTTGAATATCAATAACTTCAATGCCTACGCGAAACTTCTGATTCAAGGTCAGACTTCCAAGCCATTTAATATTCATATCTATCCTCCGGCAAAGGGTAATTCGTCATTGGTTCAAAAGGTTAAAGATTTATCTCGGCAGGTTTATGGCCGCGACCGGCAGGTGGTTGAATTAGATATTTTGAAAAGACTTAGAGGGTAGTTTTCCGCCGGAGGCGGATCCTCCTTTGGAGGAAAAGTTGGGTAAAAAAAGCCCCCGGAATTCGGGGGCTTGGTGGCTGGCTGATTACTGACACTCACAGTGATTTGGGCTCTCCCACTGGGGTTCGCCGTTTTTGGTGAAGCCAGCGTAGTCTCCGGGCCCTGCTTCCTCTGTCGGGTTGCCGAGCGGAGGAGCGTTGGACAAGAAGGGGTGACAGCCGCTTGAGTGATTTGGCGACTGCCATTCCGCGGTCGCTTCGCTATCAGGGTTATCGGGTAAGAAAGAGGCGGGGGTTTTCAGTCCAGGGATTATCTTGCCGGGCAGGTGGCCGCACCTATTTGGACTTGGACCAAACTGATCTTCCAAATAATTCTCCAGGTTGAAAGAAGGTATGACACCCGCGTCGTTTGTCCAGCCGGTCAGATAGAAAGGATCAAATTTAATCTCTCTTTGTCTTTGGACTTGCTCCGCGAATTCCTTGCCGCAGAGATCTTCCGCGAACCAAGGCATCATCTTTTTGCCGATATCGACTATGGGCCTCAAGTCCGCGATACACCTCTTGACCATTTCCTGGTCGTGAATGCCATCACCCAAATCGTAGTAGTAATTGTCCAAGGCGCGCTGGTCCTCGGCCACGAGCGCATTCCACTCTCGGACAAAGTCCTGAGGCGTCATCGTCGGGTGTTCAACGAAATCCAGGCGACGAGCATGGGCTTGAGCGAACCAGATTATGTTTTGCGTGCAGTCCCGCAGGTGCTTGTCGATTTCCGTCAGCTTCCAGAAGAGGAACATCGTGCTCATCACGAGGGGACTGCAAGTGCCCGTCTTCGGGTTCGTCGGCATGACCTTCTCCTTAAGGGTTATGTGAATTGTTAAAGTTCTAGTAGATAATAGCAAATAACTCAGCAAATGTCAATTAAGACCACAGGACAGATGTGATAAACTTTAGACATTATGAGATTTGAACGGCCGGAACAATCAACTGGAAAATTGGATAGGGGAGACTTTTTTGCCCAGAAAAATATTGAGATGGAGCCGGAGTTGAAATTGGAATCGGAGAAGCTCAACAAGCTTGGTTTTGCGGTGGATGAAAGTTGCCGAATCAAACCGGAATTATTTCTGGGGCCGATTGCAGTCAAAGAATTAAAAAGCGATCTTCAGAAAGTGAAAGACCTGAGGGCCAAGTTTGATAGTGAGGCTAAGCGCAGTCCGGAAAAGTTGGCGGAGAAAAATATCGGGGAGGCATTGGAAATGGCTAAGACTATCGGCGTGAACGGTCATTGGTTCGGCGGCCGTTTTCTCGCGGTCCGATCTTCGGCTTACGATGATTTTTGCGGTAATAAAGTAGACAATCTGATCTACGACTCGCAAACGTTTGAGCCGCTGGCGGCCATTGATGCTACCACCGACCAAGCGTCAAAATTGTCCCAGAAAAAAGAAATTTTCCAAAAGATTTTGGAGGGCGCTCCGGTGAAATACGGTTATAAGCTGGAAAAATCCGAGCAGGCCCCGGGCTTCCGGGCGGTGAAGAGTCCGAATATGCGATTGCCCTATTTTATTATTTCTTTTGAGTCCGATGAACTGGAAGAGATTGCCAGAAGTCTGGCCGCGGGCGCGGGTGGGGGAGCGCTTCACCAAGCATCCACAAATTTGATCAAGCGTTTAAGTGAGCAGGCGGATAATTTTTCTAAACACCCGGCTATTGAGGCGGAAATTAAAGCCGCCTACGGTCGGTTCTTGAAAATCTTTGAATCCCTCAAAGTCTAGTGCCTAGCTACTAATGCCTAGTCGCTATTTAAGATAGCCCACGCGTTTCAGCCAGTCCTCATTTTCCCACTCCCAAAGCTTCTTCGCGCCAAGGAAGGCTTCAAAATCATTTTTCCAAAGCGGGAATTCTTTTAACTCGGCGATACCGGTAAGAGGGGACCAATCATGTTCTCCATTGGGGCAGAGACCGGCTTTTGCGCCGCGGATCTTTTCCTTACCGCCTTTTGGCCGCATGGAAGCGGCGCAACGATAACATTTCTTTTGCTGATCAATCCGGAAAATCCAGCGGTTCTGTAAACCCTGCAATAGTGGGTCTTTAGAAAGGGCGGCGATGTAGGCGGAAGTTTGCAGATTGTAATCCCGGTAGATGGCTTGGGAAGTTTTTATATCTAAGACGCCGAACTGGCCGCCAATCATCGCCAGCGAATCAATCGTGCCGGCGTAGCGATGTTCTGTGTCATAAATGCGTCGTTCAATATTCGCGGTGTCTATCTGGATGTTTTTTTGTTCAACCAATTCTCTGGCGGCTTTGATAGCCGGAGCGACGCTCTCCGGAATTTCCGGTTCCTCTCCTTTGAAGATCTTCTCCATAATGTTGTGAATCAGAGTACCTTCTTCGGCGGAGATCTTTGTTTGGGCGAGCGCTGCGGCGTAGCTTGGAGCTTCAGCGTAATAAAAAAGCAAAGCCGGTTTATTTTTGATACCGACAATTTTTGTAACACGCGGGTACCAGACGCCATCAATGGTGTAGCCGCACTGTTCTTTAAATTCTTCTACGGTTTTAAAATAATCCATTCCGTCCCATAATTCTACTCTAAAAATAAAAAAGTCCCTATTTCCATAGGGACGGGTAATAAATTCGTTTATGTTCAGGCGGCAAAACCATTGCAAAAGTATCGCTGAAGACCAATTTGTAACTATAATGGCGAGTGCTGTAGCGGACATCATGGAGATTCTTCTGGGCCATCATCATGTCGTCCGGGGATGGCATTGGTCCGCCATAAACTCCAGAGCCGGAATCATTAACAGTCGGAGTTTTCTTAGGGTCCGGCCAACTCAGCTGATGGCTGTACTCGTTGTGCTTCATTATCACAATCTTTGAGAAGTGACCATCTCCGGCCTCATCAACTCCCCAGATCGTGTAATCCTTATTTTTCAGTTTCACTTCATACGAAGGATTGAATGCGGGACCGCCCTCGCTAAATTCTGCTTCCACCCATTCAATCTCCCAGTCGTCCATCGTTCCGGCGTATTTTTTGATATGCAGCGAGCAGGTGGTAGTGTTGTCTGTCGGTTCCGAAACAATTTGGTCAGTTTTTTTAGAGTATGGAGAGAGAATAAGAAATCCTGTAACCGCGAGAGCATAAACTATCAAACCACTAATCAGCAGTATCTTCGTCATGCCGCCTCCTTTTCCTAATTGCTGAAGCTAGAGTAGCAGAAAAAGCTTTATACGTCCACTATTTCAAAATTTTCGGAGTCAGATCGGAAATAGTTCCCGCGCCCATCATCACAATAATAGGGTTTAGGGTATGGGGTTTAGCCAATAGGGAAGAAACGATGCGGGTAAGCGTTGTTTTCAATTCCATTTCCGGGTGGCGAATATAGATAGCGCCGATGGCTTTGGCAAGGGCTTCCGAGCTGTATTTTTGCTCAAAACCGCGCTCCCGGCCGGCCACCTCATAGGTAGGCAGAATAACCACCCGATTAGCCCCCCTAAAGCACGTTTTAAAGGCCGAAAAGAGCAGTTTCAGGCGTTGAGCTTGGTGGGGCTGAAAGACGCAAATTAGGGCATTTTTAGCGTATTTTTGCCTTAAACCGGCTAGGGTGGCCTTAATCTCGGATGGATGGTGGCCATAGTCGTCGAATACTAAAGCAGGTTTTAGGGTATAGGGTTTAGCCAATAGGGAAGATTTGAAGTAGCCGCGAAACTCCATGCGTCTCCAGGCGCCATGATATTTTCCCAAAGCGGACAAAATAATTTTCTCCGGAATACCCAAAAAGGAGGCGACGGCATAGGCGTTCAGGGCATTTTGGACATTGTGTTCTCCAGAAACTTTAAGAACTTTACGAACTTTATTCACCACTTCGGGACTTCTGGGCCTTTCTACTACCGCGTGGCAACGCGATTTAAATTTTTCAAAAGATTTTTTCACGCCGTCAAAATTTTTATAAAAATCCAGATGCTCGGCATCAATATTGGTGATGGTAGCCACGAAAGGGGAGTAGTGGTGGAAAGCGGCCTTCCATTCGTCGGCCTCTAATACTAAATATCCGCCTTTTCCTTTCCGGAAGTTTTTTCCACCGAATTCTTTCAGCTTCGTGCCGACA